>Ga0299913_10001235_pt1 | contig 18498 bp, 16 predicted proteins | sample RVTome_9_FD_201360 | JGI IMG/M metagenome (GOLD analysis project Ga0299913, IMG submission 201360) | Soil microbial communities from uranium-contaminated site in the Upper Colorado River Basin, Wyoming, United States - RVT155D38 (version 2) ... | reverse complement strand
CGTACAGATCGTCGAGGAAGAACGGCGCCATGCCGAACACGCCGTAAATGATGATGGCGGCGACCAGGACACGCCGGCGCCCGAGCCGGTCGGTGAGTACACCGACGAAAGGCGACGTGACCGCGATGCAGATGGCCGGGATGGTCATCAGCATCGGGATCAGAACGGTGACGTTCGGTACATCCTCGAACTGTGCGATCAGCCGCGGGATGGCGGGCGCCACGGACAGCGTCGCCATGATGGGCAGGAAGGTGACGAGCGACAGTATCAGGCCCTGGACGATGCCCGCCTGTCGCTGCGAAGGCCGCAAGCCTTCGACTGACTCGGCGGTTGTAACGGCCATGGCCTTCCCCTCCCGTTCGTGTTGCCGGTCAGGCCGCTTCTTTCTTGCCTCGCAACTTCATCTTCTTGCGATCCGTGGTCGTCGGCACGAACGGCAGGTAGGAGATGCGCATGCGCACGCCGACCTGGACTTCATGGTCGCCTTCCGAAAGGCCACCGGGTTTCTTGATCAGGATTCTGGCCTTCTCACCGAAATTCCAGCGATCGCCATATTCGGTTTCCATCTCGTCGAGCGACCAGCTTCGCCCGCGCACCGAGAAACGGATGTTCTCGCGGCGAATCTTTTCGCCATCTACGGTCACGGCAACGTCCTCGACCATGGACAGGCCGAGGCCGCGATAATAGGGCAGTCGGGTCTGCACGGCGAAACCGTCCGTGCCGTCGGCATCGGTGAGGCGCTCGAGGCTGTCCGGGACGATGATCTTGTTGTCGAACATGATTACGCTCCTGCTTGCGCCGATGCGGGCGCGTTTTCGATCAGCCGTTTCAGCATCTCTTGCTGGCGGCGCACCTGTTCGACGGAGTCCACTTCGTGGGCGTCCTCGATCCATCGGTTGCCCTCGTATTCCGAGCAGATGTAGCCTGAATAGCCGCCTTGCTTCAGAACCGCGACGACCTCGTCGTAGGGAATGGACGGCTCGACCAGGTCCTCGGTCACTTCATAGAACTTGCCGTGGATGTTGTGAATGCGGTCCATGTAATCGAGCATGCGCTTCGGCTCGAAAGCCGCGTTGTGTCGCAGCGTCTCGGCCATCGCGATTGCAGACGCCTCGCCACCCATTTGCCGCACCTCGTTCACGACGTACTCACTGAGCACACGGTCTTCGTATGCCCGTTCCACGTAGTCGGCTATCTTCTGCGGCACGCCGTTGCGAATGAATCGCTCTTTCCATACGGGTGGGAAGCGGTGCAGGAACATGCCCATATCAGGCAGGAAACCCAGCGCGTCCGAGCCGGACTTCTCGAAGGCTTCCGCGTGCCGGATGATCCAAGGGTGGTCGAAGTGCAGCGGGGCGTGTACCTCGATCAGGATCTTGATCCCGGCCCTTTCCGCGTACGGCGCGGCGGCGACGAGCACTTCGGGCGCCAGCGACACCAACGCGCGAATGAACGGCATTCCGAGTCGCTTCCCGAAGTCGATGTCCTTGCGAACGCTGGCGACCTGCTCGTCGAAGGGCATCTCCCGGCCCTTGTAGCGCTTGTAGTCCAACATGAAGTCGTGGCTGACCGGCACCGTGCCGTACTTGTCCATAAGCTTATGCCAGCGTTTGATCTCCGTCTCGTCGACAGCCTGCTCGGGGTGGCCCCAGAACGTCTGTTCACCGACGATCTCAATACCTGTCGCGCCCATTTCGGCGCAGGTGCGAATGCAGTCTTCGAGGTTCATCAATCCCAGAAACGTCTCGTTCTGGAAGCTGTAGAGGCTGACGCCTCGCTTGATGGTCATGAGTGCTCCTTATTCCGAATCCGCCAGAAAGGCCTCGACGCCCTTCTCGACGGGAATGGTGACTTCGCCCGTTGCGGCCCATTCCGCGCCGCGCGCAATGAGGCCGCGCACGCCGTCATACTGCAGCGTGTCGGGACCGTGGCCGAGCGAGATGCAAAAGACGCGGCCCTTCCCGTACTCGACCGTCCAGACCTGGGGATGCGCCGCATCCATGCCCGACATATTCGCGAGCGTTTCCGGTGTGTAGCGCTCCGGCGGATATTTCGGACCGGCCAGCTCCGGGGCATAGCTCAGGGAATCGTCAAAAGCCGTGGCCAATACGTGGACGCGTGCGTTGGGGTGCCAGTACATGTTTGTGTACATGTCGTCGTTCAACGTCCAGAAATACTCGCGCATGCCCTGTGTAACCGGGTGCGTCGTATCGACGACATGCACCATGAACGCCGCCGGCGGGGAACGGCGACTGCCGTGAAAAGGCCGCATCGTGCCGCCGGCCAGCTTTTCGAACTCGGGCCAGCTCGGCGACCCCATGTTGAACGACGCGTGGTAGATAACGGCGCCGCCGCCGTTGCGGACATAGTTGAACAGGGCCTGATCCGCGACCTGTCCCCAGCGCTTTTCGCCTTTGTCGGTGTAATTCCAGCGGCCGAGGTAGTTGATCAGCGCGATGTCATACGGCTCGAGCGTCCCTTGAGTGGCGGAGGAGAAATCCTCGATGACGCGCACGTCGAACCTTCCCGCTTCCAGCAGCTGCTGCCGAAGGCGGTTGTTCACCCCTGTCCAGTCGTGTTCGTAACTGCTTTCCCCCGTAATGATCAACAGGCGCAGTTGGTCGCCGGGGACGACCGGGACGGGGACGCGCTGAACGGTCTCTGGCGGGCGGTAATCGGGCGGCGGAATAACGAGGTTTTCTGCAATCACCTGGCCGGTCGCCAGAATGGCGGTCCCGCAGAACAATCGGCCCAATCGCCGCAACGCAAGCCAGCAAAATCCGGATGGCATCGACGCTCCACAAAATTAGAATCGTCGCTCTAATATTAACCGAAAACGTCCGAGCGTCAAGCCGAATCGCTTTCTGTCGTGCCAGACCTTGGAATTTGTGCGGTTTTCGTCGGCTCTACCGCAGTGGATCTCTTGCCCAGCCCGGAAAATAAGCCGATGGCGGCGGCGACGAGACCTGCTGCGCCGGCGACCACGAAAGCCCCCCGCACGGATCCGGTGATGCCTTCTGCCCGTGCCACCAGCCACGGGCTCGAGAATTGGCCGAAGAAGAAACAGGCCGTCCAGATGCCCAGGCCGCGTCCGCGATGTTCGAAGGGCAGCTTGGTCTGGGTCCAGGCGATCAGGCTCGGCACGGACATGCCGACGCCGATCTGTTGCACGATCAGGCCCGCCACCAAGAACGGAATGCTTTCGGCCAGACCCATCATGAGAAGGCCGCCGCAGAGGAGCAGGAAGAAGCTCCCCAGCTGAACGCCGTTCGGCTGGCCGCCGAGCATTCGAAACACGAGGGCGCCAAGCATAACGAAGAGGCTGGGCAGCGCCGACAGTTTGCTGATCTGCGAAGGGCTGGTGACGCCGATCTCCCTGAAGACGAGACCCCCCGAGATGATGAAGACGTAGTAGAGCGCCGACGCAAATAGCGTGACGCCGCCAACCAGGATCATGGACTTAACAGGAAAAGGCCCGGCGTCCGGCGGCGGTGGAGCAGTAATGTCCGGGATTATCGCGGGCGCTTTTTCCTTCTTAGGCTCGAAAAGGAAGAGCTTCATCAGGACGAAGATGACGAAGGCGACGCCGTAGATCAGGAATATGCCGTTCCAGCGGAGTTCGGTAACCGGTCCCGCAATCCGTATCACGGCCGAGGCGAGTAGCGGGCCCGCCACACCTTGCAGGAACAGCCAGTCCCGGCGTCCTTTATCGTCCCAGTAATCACCGATGAGCGTGTTGACCACGGTCAGAATGGCGGCTTCGCAAACCCCGAGGAGAAGCCGGGTCGCGAAAATAAGCGGCAGATTGTCGAGGAAGAAAGGTGCCGTGCCGAACACCCCGTAAAAGAACGTGGCCCATACGAGTAGCGGTATACGCCCGAACCGATCGACGAAAAAGCCGGCGAACGGCGCGGCGATTGCTATGGCGAGCCCCGGCGCCGAAACCATCAGCGGCACGAGTTCCCGGGCGTTCGGGTTGTCCCCGAAATGCTGGATGATCGAGGGCAGGGCGGGGAACATCGTGACGATCGCGAAGATCGGCAGAAAAGCCGAGATCACGATGATGATCCCCTGCGGCTTCAGTGTTAGATGCCGGAAAACGGCCAGCGGTGATCTCATGATGCCTTCCCCAGTTGCTCTTTTCCGCCGATCAAAATTAGAATGCTAATTCGGATATTAGTTCTAGGTAAAGCTTTTTTGTCGGCGTGGGGACGGCGGAGTCGGCCATCCCTCACCGCGACGGGGTAACGGATTGTCCAACGATATCTTGGCCCAAAGAAGACTCGCGGCGGCTGGCCGAGCGCGCCCGCTTGCACTGGCGGTCGTTGCGTGCGTCGTCTTCCTGAACGTCATCGACGTCACGATACTGAACGTCGCGATCCCGACGATCCAGCGCGAACTGCACGCCGGCGAGGCCGCCATTCAGTGGCTGGTGGCCGGCTACGCTGCGGTATTCGGGGTCCTGATCATGACCGGCGGCCGGCTCGGTGACATCTATGGTTATCGCAGGGTCCTCAATATCGGGCTGGTCGGGTTCGTCCTGACTTCGATGCTGTGCGGACTCGCGACGACTCCGTCGTTACTCATCGTGGCGCGCCTGTCGCAAGGCGCGGCGGCTGCGCTGATGGCGCCACAGGTGAGCAGCGTCGTGCAGCTACTCTATCCGCCGAGAGAACGCGTCGCGATTCTCGGCGTCTTCGGCGTACTGGGCGGCGCCGCAGCCGTGGCCGGACCGGTCGTCGGCGGCTTGCTGATCGAGGCGGATCTGTTCGAACTGGGCTGGCGAATCATCTTTCTGGTGAACCTGCCGCTAGGGCTCGCGCTGATACTGGGCGCGATGCGCTTCCTGCCTGCGCAGAAATCTCCGCTGTCTCCGCGGCTGGACGTAGCGGGCACCGCACGGGTCACGCTGACGTTTGCGTCGATACTCGTGCCGCTCGTCGAGGGACGCGCCCTCGGCTGGCCACCGTGGTGCCTGATTCTGCTGGCAGTTGCGCCGTTAATGCTCACGTACACGGTTCGCTCCAGTCAGCGGCGCATGCACCTCGACGGGTCGGCCATACTCGTTCCCGGGTTATTCGCCGAGAGGGCCTTTGCCATCGGAGTCGGCCTGTCGGCCCTTTTTCAGGCGGCGATGGGCGGTACGCTTTTCGTTCTCACGCTCGCACTTCAGAACGGACTTTTCTTCAGCGCCGGGGAGGTCGGCCTCGTGCATGCGCCCTTTGCCGTCGGCGTTGCGGCCGGCATCGGCGTGCTGGCCCGCAAGGTCCTGCCGCGCCTTGGTTCGGGTCTGGTCCAGATCGGCGCTACCACGATGGCAATCGGCCTGTGTGGCGTTTCCTGGCAGATCTGGACCGGCGTCGGCAGTCTCTGGCCGTACTTGCCGACGATGTCGGTCATGGGCCTCGGTTGCGGCATGATTCTTGGTTCCGTGGCACCGATCACTTTGTCCGAAGTAAACACCGACTATGCCGGTGCAGCCTCGGGGACCCTGAAGTCGCTGCAGGAATTCGGCGGTGCGGCTGGCGTAGCCGTCATCGGCGGGATCTTCCTGTCGTTCAGCGATCGGGCGGTGGCAGCGACGTCGCTGTCTGCGTTCGCCTGGGCTTCCGGTTTGACGCTGAGCGTTCTGCTGATCATCGCCCTCGTTGCGCAGAGGATTCCGTCCAATCTGAAGGTGTTCGCCCGGGACTGATCTCCGGCGAGCAGTCAGTTGACAAAAACTAGAAACTGAATTCTAATAAATCAGAGCCGCTCAGATGCATGTCCAGCCGGAGGAACCGATGACGCTCGAAGCAAGCGTGCTGCGTGAGGACGCCGTTCGCAGAACCCGGCAGGGCTACGAGGTGGACGTTCACCTGGCATGGTACCGGTCGCTGCCGCTGTCCTGTGTGGAGGACCTGAGCATCGTCGTCGCCGGCAAAAAGGCCTCGCGAAAGGATATCCGGGTTCTGCGTGACGGGCGCTCGCTGACGCTCGATGACCTTGCCGGTCTCGCCGACGAGGAATGGTTCGTCCAGGATCCGCTGACGGTCCTGGTGCCGGATGTATCGCCGCTCGCGCAGGGCAGCGAGACCGAAGTAGAAGTCACGCTGGCGACGCGGATCCCCTACATTATCATCGGACCAGAGCAAGCCCTGGTGAAACCCACGCACGTTGCCCGAAAGGTGACGGTCCGATGAGTGTCAGCCTGGGCGTTACCGTCTATTCCATGACGAACGAGTGGCTGGCCGGACGGTACACGCTGCCGGAACTGATCGACGAGGTCGGCCGCCGCGGTCTTGGTCCGGGCATCGAACTCATCGGTTTCCAGAGCCTGCGGGGTTTTCCGAACCGGGTGTCACGCGACGACCTTCGTGCCCTGCGCGACGCCATCGAGCGAAACGAGCTCGTGCCGACTTCTCTGGCCTCGAACGCAGACGTTGCCCGTAAGGCCGGCGCCTGGATGGGAACGGACGAAAGCGTCGAGTACATGCGACCGCAGATCGAGCTTGCAGGCCAGCTCGGCTTTCCGGTTGTGCGTACGCAAATCGGCCTGACACCGGAGGTGCTCGAGAAGCTCGAGCCGATCGCGGCCCGGGCGAAGGTGCATCTCGGCATGGAGCTGCATGCGCCCGAGGGGCCGAATACGCCAAAGGTGCTGGCCACCCGTGAGCTGTACGAACGCATCGATTCGGAGTATCTCGGCTTCATCCCGGATTTCAGCGCCTGTATGCGTGCAATCCCTCCGGGCATGCTCGACAAGCTGCGCCAGAGCGGGCTGTCGCAGTCGGGCGCCGACGCGTTGGTCCGGGCATGGCAGTCGCCGGGCGCGCCGTTCCAGCGCTATGCTACGTTTGTCCAGAAGGCCGGGAAACTCGGCGAACCCGAACTGCCGGTGCGCCAGGCTACGCTCGTGTTCACGATGATCGGGCGCGAGAATCCCGAGGACTGGCGGGAGGTGCTGCCGCAGGTCAGGCACATTCACGGCAAGTTTTACGATGTCGATGACGATCTCATCTCGCCATCCATCGACTACGAAGCACTTATGACCGTATTCGGCGAAGCCGATGCGACGTTCACCATGTCGAGCGAGTGGGAAGGGCACGCGTACCTTGACACGGAAGAGCAGGATGCCTTCGAGATCGTGATCCGCCACCAGGAGATGTGCCGAAAATTCCTCGGTCGCGTGTCCGGAGAGGCCTGACATCAAACTGACCGCGATTTCGTTGCTGTCGATCGGTGCAGCAATCCTTGTCGAATTGGGCGTGCCGTAAACTCTCGTGACCCGACGTGATGGTCAACAGCCGGTACGCCGGGAGCTTCTGGACGCCTCTCTGTGCGTTGAGCCCAACGCCTGAGGATCGTTAAGGAGATGGAAAGAAGACAGTTCATTCGCAACGCATTGTCTGTGGCGACTGTGGCTGCAACCGGCAAGTTGGTCGGAGGTGAAAACACGACCGGGTCCCGTCGCGCCTATCGACGGATTGCCTGTGAAGAGGGATTCCTTATTTCGGAGGTCGTCGCCGCGAACGAGGGGCTGGGAGACATCGGCATACCGCTCATTACCCGGAACGGCCCGGCGGCCTTCCTAGCGGAGCTTCTCTGCGATATCGGAGACGGCCGGATCGCGGCGATGGAGCGCGACGGTATTGACATGCAGCTCTTGATGCTGAGCGCTCCGGGCCTGCAGGTGTTCGATCGAGATACGGCCATCGGGCTGGCGCGCGAAGTCAACGATCAGGTCAGCGAAGCTTGCAGGAGACACCCCAACCGCTTCGCCGCACTCGCCGCTATGGCGCCGCAAGCGCCTGAAAGGGCGGCACGGGAGCTGGAAAGAGCCGTAACCCAGCTCGGACTCAAAGGGGCGATCATCAATTCGCATACCGGCGGGCGTTACCTCGACGATCCGGAATTTGTACCGATATTCGAGGCGCTACAGGATCTGCGTGTGCCCTTGTACCTGCACCCGCGCGACCCCGTTCCGGGCATCGCGCAGTACATGAGTAACGCTGTGGTCGATGGCGCAGCCTGGGCCTACGCCGTCGAAGTCGGCACCCATGCGCTCAGACTCATCGGATCGGGAATTTTCGATCGTTACCCGGATGTTCAGATCGTTATCGGCCACATGGGCGAAGGCTTACCGTTCTGGTTACCCCGGATCGATAATCGCTACCAGGCCGCATTGCGATTTGCCAACAGCAAGCTCGAGTTGTTGCCATCAGAGTACGTGCACCGGAATTTCCATATTACGACCAGCGGCATGAATTATATGGCGCCCCTCGAGCTGAGTATGGAGGTCCTGGGTATCGATCGCCTGCTGTATGCGAGCGACTATCCATTCGAAAAACAGGGCGAGGCTGTCGCGGCCGTGGAGGCGATGCCGTTGAGCTTCGAACAGAAACAGGCGTTGTTCGAGGCGAACGCCGTGCGCGTGTTTGCGCTCTGACGGGCTGTATTCAAGCAATCCAAATGCTTTGCAAAGCTGACCGGGCCGCCGAAAGGCCTGCTCGGGTCTCGGCGGGAGAGCAGAGGCAGGAGCCCGTCGATCTGCGGCAGATACGCGGAATGAATAGACAGAATTTATTAATATTCATCAAAACAAACAATTTGAGTGATGTGGTAATCGGTGCTTTGATGATCCGTACGGTGCCGATCAGGGCTGCCGCGTAGATTGCAAGGGGGAAAACTGATGAAGCCATTTCAGTCCTGCCGACTGGTTATCGCGGCGCTTTTCGGGGTCGTCGGTGGCACGTTCACGGAAGGCGATGCGAAGCGCGCCGACGCACGTACTTCGAGCCGCAGCAATTCAACCCGCCGAAAGCATACGAGGATTGCCTCGATAAAGGCCCTGTCGATGCCGGCCAACGTTCTCGCTCTTTGTATCCTGGCGGTCCTGCCGGACATATTGTTCGCGCAGCAACAGGCAACAGAGGAACAGAGGCGGGTGACCGTCGAAGAAATCGTCGTCACCGCCCAGAAGCGCGCAGAAAGTGTGCAGGACGTTCCGATCGCCATGACCGCATTCAGCAGTAAGGAGATCGCGAACGCCGGCGTGACCGACTTCACCGGGCTCAAGCGCTTGGCGCCGGACGTGCAGATCACCAACGACACGGTGCTGACCCGCGTTACGCTGCGCGGCGTTGGCACGAACAGCAACGACGAAACGCAGGACCAGTCGATCGGGATCAACATCGACGGTGAATACCTCAACCGGCCGACGGCGCTGAATGCTTCGTTATTCGATCTGGAACGCATCGAGGTATTGCGCGGTCCGCAGGGCACCCTGTACGGCCGCACGGCCACGGGCGGCGCGATCAGCTTCATCACGCGCAAGCCCGGCGATGAATTGACCGGCAACGCCTCGCTGACCTATGGCGACTACGACCAGGTCATTGCCGAAGCCGGCCTGACGGTTCCGGTCAGCGACATCCTGTCATTTCGCATCGCCGGCATGTACGCCGAGAATGAGGGCTTTTCCTACCACCCGGGTTTGAACGACCGCAGCGGTGATCAGGGCGTGACATCCGGCCGTCTCGGCATGCTGCTGACACCCACCGACCAGCTGGAAATCTACCTTGCGGCCGAGTTGGTCGATGTGAGTCAGACCTCGCCGGGCCAGGCCTGGGTCAACCTGAACGCACCGGGTTCTCGCGCCGACGAACCGGTGCCGGGCACCTGCTCGTCGCCGGGCTGGGTCGAAGTCGCGCCGCTGGTGGAGGGGGTTCAGTGCATTCCGCAGGGCACCAGCTACCTCAGCATGATCGACCGGGATGACTACGACGCTCCGATCACGGGCATCGGCTTCGAAGACAACGAATCGACGGTCTTTCGCGGGCGCGTGAACTACGATTTCGGACCGATGACCTTCACCTACCTGGGCGGCTATCGCGAAAGTAAATTGCAGGCGGACGTCGCGCTTTCGCCCGCCTTCACCTTCAAGAACTTCCAGATCGATATTGAAACCCAGAGTCACGAGTTTCGCCTGAACGGCGAGACTGACAACGGCATCATCTGGCAAGGTGGCGCCTTCCTGTTCTACGAAAAACAGGAGGTCGTACGTGGGTTGTTCAGCCCGTTCATCGGACCGAATGGCAGCTATATCACATTCTTCTCCCGGCCGTTTGTCGATACCGATTCATGGGCGGTATTCGGCCAGGCCGATTTCCCGATCAGCGACCGGTTCACCCTGGTGGTCGGCGGACGCTATACGGACGACGAGCGTTCCGCACAGTTCGACAACTACGGCTTCGTGTTCAATTCGGGACCGATAAACGTGGTCGAATCCGGCGCGACGCCGATACTGACGATATTTCCCGAGGCGCAGGCGGACGAGTTCACCTGGCTCCTGGGGCTCAATTACACGCCGACCGACGAAACACTGATCTACGCGAAGGCGAGCACCGGCTTCAAGCCCGGCGGTTTCGACAGCGTCGGTGCCTACGATCCCGAGACCGTTGAGGCTTTCGAGGTCGGCACCAAGAACACCTTCGATGGTCGATACACGGTCAATGGCTCGGCTTTCTTCTACGACTACACGGACTTGCAGGTCGGTGTGCTGCTGGACTCCACCGTGGGCAACCAGGTGTTCAACGCCGCCGCGGCGACGATCTGGGGGGTTGAAGGTCAGTTCGAGGCCCTGGTCACGGACAACGACCGGCTCACCTTCACCGTCAACTATCTGAACGGCGAGTACGACGACTTCCCGGCATCGCTCCCGGTGCAGTGTCTCGGCGGCTGTCCGCTCAACGGCGTCGGCGACCTGGATCCCGGGACGCCGGGTGTGCAGCAGCCAAGCCTCAGCGGGAATACGCCGCCGCGCACGCCGGAATGGATCGCCACGCTCGGATGGGAACACATCTTCGACCTGCCGAATGGTGCCGCTCTGACCTTCGATGCGCGCAGCCGTTACAACGACGGCTATTTCACGACGCCCTTCAACTGGAACGACGACCGGCAGAAGTCATTCACCCAAACGGACGTCAGCCTCGAGTATGTGCCCGCCGATGCATGGTGGAGCGTGCAGCTGTTCGCACGCAACCTCGAAGACAAGCGTGAACTGACGTATGCGGCTTTCACCTCCGCCGGACCGGATGACATCTACAACTGGCAGTTCGGTGCGCCGCGTACCTATGGCGTCCGGCTGGCCGTCGACTTCTGATTAGACCGAAGTTAACGACCAGGGGCCGCTGCACTGCAGCGGCCCGCTTATATCCACCCGCGGTCGAAGAGCCCGGCATCGACGATGACAGACATGCGATCCTGTTCGGAGACTTGCGGCCTTGCTGATGCCAGACAAATATTAATCGGGCCTGGAGGATTTGCAGGTGGACAATCGTGCGATCATGAGCGAATTCGCGGATATCTTCTATCGCCAGCGTGATGTCCGCACCGCCTTCGAAAGGTTCGTCGCAAGCGACTATATCCAGCACAATCCCGGCATCGCCGACGGTCGTGAGGTGGCGATTGCGGCGCTCGAACCCAAGTTCGGCGCACCGGGAACCCGTTTCGACGTGAAGCGTATTCTGGTGGATGGCGAGTTTGCGATGATCCACGTGCATGCCCGCCCCGCCCCGGAGGCGCGGGGCGCCGCCGTTGCAGATATCTTCCGATTGAAAGGTGGCAAGATCGTGGAACACTGGGACGTTCTTCAGCCCTTCCCGGAAGAATCGGCCAATGCGCATCCGATGTTCTAGGTTCCACGCGTCTCCCGTCGGGGTAGTCGAGAATTAGAATTAACATTCTAATCCACATGCAAGCACCGCCAAGGGCTTCGCCGAGCAGGTTTGTGTAAATAAATTTGATGAATGATTAACTATAAAAACAAGCGATTAGATTGATAGGTAGAGTCGGGCTACCCTACTCGAATTGCCTGTCGCAATACCGGGGGAAACCGTGAAGGACAAGCCGATTTTGATCATAGGCGGCGGTATCGCCGGTCTAACGTCCGCCATCGGACTCGGGCAGTGCGGGTTCACCATCGACATCATCGAAAAGGACCCGGAGTGGTCCGTATACGGCGTCGGCATCATCCAGCAGGCGAACGTCATTCGGGCGGTCGCCGAACTCGGGATCATCGACGACTACCTGGATGCCGGGTTCGCGTTCGATCACGTGAAGATCTACAAGCCGGACGGAGAACTGGCTGCGAAGGTTCCCGCTCAGCGCCTGGCGCCAGAATACCCGGCACAGCTCGGCATCGGTCGGCCGGCTCTGCAGAAAGTCTTCGCCGATCGCGCCATCGCTGCGGGTGCCAACGTGCGTCTCGGCGTCGTGGCCGAGGCTTTGAAGGACGATGGTGCTGGCGTGACGGTGGAGTTCTCCGACGGGTCTACCGGACGATATGACCTGATCATCGGCGCCGACGGCGTTTACTCGAAGACACGGGAGATGTTGTTTCCGGACGCGCCGGTGCCCGAGTTCGCCGGCCAGTCGGTCTGGCGTTACAACTTCGAACGCCCGGAAGATGTGGATGCGCTCTGCGCTTACGCCGGGCCGATGGGAATCGGGCTGGTGCCACTGTCGAACGAGCTCATGTACATGTATGTCACCACGCCGGAGCCGGGCAATCCGCGGTATCCGCGCGAAGGCATCGCCGGGGCCATGCGCGACAAGCTTAAGTCGGCACCGCCACGAATTGCGAACCTTTCGAAGGAAATCACCGATGACGCGGGCGTCGTCTACAAGCCGCTCGAATGGCTGTTCCTGGGGGGCGACTGGCACAAGGGCCGCGTCGTGCTGATCGGCGATGCCGCGCACGCGACGACCCCGCACCTCGGCCAGGGGGCCGGGATGGCGATCGAGGACAGCGTCGTTCTCGCTGAAGAACTCGAGCGTGCTGATTCGGTGACAAAGGCGTTCGAAGCCTTTCGGAAGCGACGCTTTGAGCGCTGCAAGTACATCGTCGATGCATCGGTCGAGATCTGTAACGGACAGATCGGAAAAGGGCCGCTGGTGGATTATCCGAAGGCGACCGCGGATATGTTCCGTGTGACCGCGGAACCGATTTAGATAGGGAAACGAGATGAGTAGCAGAGTAAGCGAGGTGCGCTATGTAGGCTACGGTGTGCCGGACCTGGATGCCGAGCGCAAGTTCTATCGAGACGTCTGGCGCCTTCGGGAGGTTGCCGACGATGACGGGCTGGTGTACTTCGCCGCCGAGGGCTCGGACCAGCATCATGTCGTACGCCTGCGCCAGACCGACGACAAGCGGATCGACGTAATTGCCCTGGCGGCGAAAAGCAAATCCGACGCCGACATGTTGTTTGCGAAGGTCAAGGATGCCGGCTGCAAGGTTATCTTCGAACCGAAAGAGCTCGAAGGGCCCGGCGGGGGCTACGGATTCCGCTTCTTCTCGCCCGATGGCCTGCCCTTCGAGATATCGTCCGGCGTTGCCGCGGGCGAATCGCGCGATATCGAGCATTGGGAAGGCATACCCGAGGGCATCAGCCACGTGGTGCTGCATTCCCCGAATCATAAAGCCCTCGTCCAGTTCTTCGTCGACGTGTTGGGCTTCCGTGTCAGCGATTGGCTCGGCGACTTCATGTGCTTCCTGCGTTGCAACGAATGGCACCACCGCATTGCGATTCTTCCCGGCCCGCCGTGCCTGAATCACGTTGCGTACGACGTGCCGAGCATCGACGACATGATGCGCGGTGCGGCGCGACTGAAAGAGAATGGCCATGAGGTGCAGTGGGGACCGGGCCGTCACACGGCCGGCAACAACACGTTCACCTACTTCCTGACGCCCGCGGGGTTCACGGTCGAATACACGTCCGAGCTCGAGCGTGTCGACGAGGAAACCTGGGAAGCGAAGGTGCATCGGCCCAGCGAAAGGACGATGGACCAGTGGGGCATCGGCGTCGGCGGGCCCAAGACCATGCCGCATCCCGAACCCGACCGCGGGTTGTTCAACCCCCCCGAGGTCTAGGCCAGATGGCGCTGTTCGAATACTTTCCGACCTACACCTGGAACCTGTCGGTCGCCATCGCGCTCGAGAACGGCGGCAAGATCGGCGAGATCGTCGACATGTGCCGGCCGATCCGCGAGGCCGCGAAAAACGGCGGGGATGCGGGCACGGCTGAGTTCCTCCGCGAGTGGGTGAGAGTGGCCGACAAGCTGGCCGAGCTGGCGCGTGAGGATGAGGAGAGGGGTCGACTGTACTCTGCGGGCAGCAAGCTGAAACGCGCCTCCATTTATTATGTGACGGCAGAGCGGATGCAGGGGCGCGGGCACCTGGGCCGCATAGAGACTTATCGGAAAGCTCTCGGTGCCTTTGCGAAAGGCACAAAATACACAGGTGACAACGTCGAGCGCGTCGAGATCCCGTACGGCGACGGCAAGAACCTTGCGGCGTACCTGACGCTGGCGCACGGCGTCGGTCCGCACCCCGTGGTCGTTTTCTGCAACGGCCTCGACAGCTGCAAGGAGATGCTCTGGCTCGGAGGCTTTCCCGAGTCTCTGGCGAAGCGCGGGATCAGCTGCCTGTGCGTCGATCAGCCTGGAACCGGCGAGGCGCTGCGGTTGCAGGAGATTCCGGCGACCTACGCAAGTGAACAGTGGGCATCGGCCTGGGTGGACTGGCTCGAAAAGCAACCTTCCGTGGATGCGGATCGTATCGGCATGACGGGCGTATCGCTGGGCGGTCACTTCGCGCCGCGGGCTGTCGCGTTCGAGCCCAGGTTCGCGTCGGGTGCCGTGTGGGGAGCGAATCACAACTGGGCCGAGGTGCAGCAGAAACGGCTCAAGCAGGAGGCTGAAAACCCCGTGCCCCACTACTGGAACCATGTCATGTGGGTATTCGGTGCGAAAGACATGGACGACTTCTTCAAGAAAGCGAAGGGCATGACCCTCGACGGCATCATGGAGCGCATCAAGGTACCCTTTCTCGTGACCCACGGTGCGAACGACCGGCAGATCGACGTCGCCTACGCGCACCGAAGCTACGAGCAGCTCGTCAACGCGCCGAAACGCGAGCTGAAGATCTTCACCGAGCGCGAAGGCGGGGTTGAGCACGTCGGTGCGGACAACATGGCTTTTGGTTGCGACTATATCGCCGACTGGTTTGCCGAGACGCTCGGCGGTCACACGGCCGGAAAGGCAAGCTGCCGGGGTGGCTGCGGTGAGCAGAAGATTCGTTGACCTGTCTATCTACCTCGAGAACGAGGTGATCTCGGATCCGCCGTTTATGCGAGCCAAGATCAGCTACCAGACGCACGCAGAGACGGTGAAAGAGGCGCAGACGTTCTTCCCGGGCATCGACGCCGAGGACTTTCCGGGCGGTGAAGGTTTCGCCGCTGCCGAATGGGTGACGCTGACCACGCACAACGGCACGCATCTCGACGCGCCGTGGCACTTCCACCCCACTATGGACGGCGGCCAGCGCGCGATCACGATCGACGAGGTGCCGCTGGACTGGTGCTTCCGGCCCGGCATCAAGCTCGATTTCAGGCACTTCGAGGACGGTCATGTCGTGACGGCCGCCGAGGTGCAGGCCGAGCTCGAACGCGTCGGCGTGGAAGTCCGGCCGCTCGATATCGTGCTGGTCAACACGGCCGCCGGCAGGGCGATCGGTGATCCGAACTTCGTCAATATCGGCTGCGGGATGGGCTACGAAGCCACGATGTACCTGCTCGAGAAAGGCGTGCGGGTGACCGGCACCGACGCATGGTCCTGGGATGCACCGTTCAAATACACGGCCGTGAAGGTGAAAGAGACCGGCGACACCTCGCTCGTCTGGGAGGGTCACAAGGCCGGTCGCGACATCGGCTATTGTCACCTCGAGAAACTGCACAATCTGGAGGTTCTGCCGGCGTCGGGCTTCACTGTGAGTTGTTTCCCCCACAAGATCAGGGGCGCATCCGCCGGCTGGACGCGCGCGGTCGCCATTTTCGAGAATTAGGGCATCAATCTTGAAACTGGCGACGCTGGCACAGGGTGGACGGGACGGCACACTCGTCGTCGTATCGACCGACGGGTCGCGTTTCCTCGAAGCGCGTTCGGCGACGACGATGCAGCAGGCGCTCGAGCAATGGGCCAACGTTTCCGGCGAGCTGAGAGCGTTATCCGACCGATTGGCCAAAGGCGGCGGCGGCCGGGCAGAAGGACTCCGGTTCGCGGCGCCGCTCCCGCGGGCGCGGCAATGGCTCGACGGTTCCGCGTTCGACACGCATGGCGCACTGATGCAGAAGGCCTTTGACCTCGATCCGATCGAGCACGACAAGCCGCTGATGTACCAGGGCATGTCGCACCTGTTCTACGGGCCGAACGACGACGTTCCTTTCGTGCGCGCGGAAGACGGTATCGATTTCGAGGGCGAGTTCGGCGTGATCGTCGATGACGTTCCGATGGGTGTGCACCCGGACGATGCAATGGAGCACATCCGTCTGATCGTCCAGATCAACGATTGGTCGCTCCGGGTCATCGCGCCGAGGGAAATGAAGACCGGCTTCGGCTGGGTGCAGGCGAAACCGGCCTGTTCGGTGGCGCCTTTCGCCGTGACGCCGGACGAGCTCGGCGACTGCTGGGCCGACGGCCGGGTCCATCTACGGCTCCGCGTTGAATGGAACGGCGCCTTGTTCGGCAACGCGCACGGCGGCGAGATGAGCGTCGGTTTTCACGAACTGGTCGCCCACGCGGCGGCAACGCGACCGCTGTGCGCCGGAACAATCATCGGCTCCGGTACCGTGGCGAACGCGGACTACCGCGAGGTCGGTTCCTCGTGTATTAGCGAGCGGCGTGGCATCGAACTGATCGAAAAGGGCGAGGCGACGACGCCGTTCATGTCCTTCGGTGACACGGTGTCGATGCAGGCGCCGTTGCCGGACGGCGGCTGCGTATTCGGAGCCATCAGGCAGCGCGTGGTCCAAGCGACGGCGAATCGATGAAAACCCAGGTCGCGATCATCGGATCCGGCCCTGCGGGCTTGATGCTGGGACATTTGCTGCGCCAAGCCGGCATCGACGCAGTCATCATCGAGCGCCAGTCCCGTGAACACGTCGAAGGCCGTATCCGAGCCGGCGTGCTGGAAGATACGACGACGAACATTCTCGATCGGCTCGAGATCAATCAGCGGATGCGCGCGGAAGGCCTGCCGCACGACGGTGTGAACCTGGCCGACGGGGAGCGCCTGATTCGCATCGACATCGCGGAGCTCACCGGCCGGCCGGTAATGATCTACGGCCAGACAGAGCTTACTAAGGATCTCATCGAGGCTGCACCGGAGCGCGGTCTGGAAGTGATCTGGCATGCCGATTCGCTCCAGCTGCATGACCTCGAAACCGAAGCGCCCTACGTGACGTTCACGAGGGACGGGAAGCACAAACGTATCGATGCGCGGTTCATCGCGGGCTGCGACGGTTTTCACGGCCCTTCGCGCAGGGAGATTCCAATGGCAGTTGCCAGGGAATACGAACGCGTCTATCCCTTCGGCTGGCTGGGGATACTCGCGGACGTGCCGCCGTGCCACGAAGAACTGATCTATGCGAACCATGAACATGGCTTTGCGCTCGCCTCGATGCGGTCACCGACTCGCAGCCGCTTCTACATCCAGGTGCCGATCGGGGAGAAACTCGAGGATTGGCATGACGAGCGCCTGTGGGATGAGCTGGCGGTACGACTCGGGCCCGAAGTAGCACCGCACATCACGCGCGGCCCGGCACTCGAGAAATCCATCGCGCCACTGCGCTCGTTCGTCTTCGAGCCGATGCGGTATGGCAGTCTGTTCCTGGCCGGCGACTCTGCGCACATCGTGCCGCCCACCGGCGCGAAGGGGCTCAATCTCGCTGCGTCGGACGTTTCATACCTGTCCGAAGCACTGATTGGCTGGTTCAAAGAAGGACGTCCGGCGAATCTCGACGGCTACTCGGAGCGAGCACTTTCCCGGGTGTGGAAGGCGGAACGCTTCTCTTGGCAGCTCACGAGGCTCATGCATCGCTTCCCGGGCGACGGGCCGTTCGAGCGCCGCATGCAGGTCGCGGAACTCGACTACATCGCATCGAGCGAAGCGGCACAGAAGTCGATCGCAGAAAATTACGTCGGTCTGTCGCTGTGACAGAGGATACATTTGATCGCAATTCCCGTTGTTCGCGATCGGCCGATCAGAAGTGCTCCGTTCGGATCCGTAGCAATGTTGATCATCCCCCGAATCACTGCACAGAATGTACGAAATGCAGATCGCTGCGGCGAGAGCGCCTGCGACGATTCGGTCTACTGGCCGCACATTCGGAGCGCGTCGCTCGACCAACTGAGAATCAGTAGTTCTGGTTCATTGAAGCTGCATCTCTGCGACGGCGCAGGGCGCGCCGCCGGAGCGGAGCGATCTTGTAACAGCATTCAGATTGGATGCCGCGCAGACTACTAGGGACAGTCGTTAAGTCTTTGAAAAATAAAGAAAAAAATTGGTGCCGAGAAGAGGACTTGAACCTCCACGGGGTTACCCCCACTAGCACCTGAAGCTAGCGCGTCTACCAATTCCGCCACCTCGGCATGGTAAGACCGCGTACAATTACGGCCTTTGCG
>Ga0299913_10001234_pt1 | contig 18499 bp, 14 predicted proteins | sample RVTome_9_FD_201360 | JGI IMG/M metagenome (GOLD analysis project Ga0299913, IMG submission 201360) | Soil microbial communities from uranium-contaminated site in the Upper Colorado River Basin, Wyoming, United States - RVT155D38 (version 2) ... | reverse complement strand
TCGACCTCCGGGGAGCGCCGCGAGCGGGCACGTCCCACGTCGTGGCAGCAGTTCACCAGGATGCTCGTCAACCAGGCCGGTCCGGCCGTGGGCTCGTGCAGCTGCCCGTAGCGCTGGAAGGCCTTCAACAAGCACTCCTGGACCGCGTCCTCCGCGTCCTCTCCCACGATGCGTCGTGCGATCGAGAGGAGCCTCGGGAGCTGCTCGCGGGCCAGTGCCCGGAACTGCTCGGTGGTCGCCGAGGACGCGTCGGACGCCACCCCGTTCTCGACCACTCGCACAGCACCCACATCCTTGAGACGCCTGGCATGCCGTTCTTATTGCATCGGCGTCGAGCCGCAATACCCCGCCCCCCTCGTGCGTCTCCCAGGGTAGGACCACCCGGCCGCGAACGAGAGGAAACCGCGATGATCACCGTCGACACCGACCTGCTGGAGACCAAGGTCAAGGACATGTACCGCCTTGTCGCCCAGAAACCCCACGGCGCGTACCACTTCGAGATGGGGCGTCCTCTGGCCGAGCGGCTCGGCTACCCCACCGACGTCCTCGACGGCGTCCCAGCCGGGGCGTTGGAGTCCTTCGCGGGCGTCGGGTTCTTCTTCGACCTGGCCGCCCTGCGGCCGGGTGAGCACGTCCTGGACCTCGGGAGCGGCTCAGGCACCGACGCGTTCATCGCCGCGGCCCTGGTCGGACCACTCGGTCGCGTGGTCGGTGTCGACTTCACCGTCGAGCAGGTCGAGAAGGCATGCAGCCTGGCTCGCGACGCCCACATCGACCACGTCGACTTCCTCGAGGGCAGCATCACGCGTCCACCGGTCAGGGACGGAAGCGTCGACTGCGTCATCTCCAACGGGGTGGTGAACCTCGCCCCGGACAAGACCGCGGTGTTCGCCGAGGCTGCTCGCGCGCTCCGCCCCGGGGGGCGGCTGGCGATCGCCGACATCGTCACCGAGCAGCAGCTGAAGGAGTCGATCGTCTGCGACGCCGACCTGTGGGCTTCCTGCATCGGAGGGGCCGCCCAGGAGGACGAGTACCGCGCCGCCATCACCGCCGCTGGGCTCCGGGTCGAGAGCGTCCGCGCCAACGCCTACGCGTTCGTCTCCGCCCAGGCACAGAACGCCAGCTCCCGGTACGGCGTGAAGAGCGTCTCGCTCCTCGCCGTCAAGCCGGATCGCTGAATCACCAAGAACAAGGGATCTGGAGGCACGTCATGTCAACAATCGCCCATCGACCCGCGCACGTCGCGGCCGTCGGTTCTCTCCGCCTCGGCAGCACGCTGATGGCGCTCGCCGGTCTGGCTTTCATCGGCTACGCCGTCATCTTCTTCGTCCGCAACTTCACCGACTCCTTCCTCGAGCTCGGCATCGGACCCGCCCAGGTCGACGTCGGCAAGGCCGAGATCGAGGCGTTCAGCCCGCAGCTCCTCGACTACGTGGCGCACCTGCACATCGCGGTCTCCGGCTTCATCGCCGCCACCGGACTGGCGACCGCCGCCCTGGCCTGGTTCGGTGTCCGGCGGGGTGAGACCTGGGCGTACGTGACAGCAGTGGTCGTCCCGGTGCTCGGCCTGGCCGTGGCGCTGCCCGCGCACTACCCCTACGGCTTCGACACGATCGGGCACCTCGGGCTGATCTACCTGGCCACCGCGGTCTTCGTGGTGGGCGCCGCCCTCGCCCTCGGCCCGATCCGGACGGCGCACCAGGAGGACCGGACCGGCACCGCCCGAGCCTCGTCACCGCCCCGCTGACGGCGGCAAGGATCCGGTCACCGCGACTCGTTGCGCAACCGCTGCTCCCACGGGTCCCCGACGTAGGGCGGCTGGTTCTGCTCCCGGTCGTAGTCCTCGAGCTCCTGGAGCCGACGCTCCCACGGGTCTCCGCCATAGTCGGGGTCGGTCTGGGTCTCGGCCTGCCTCTCGGGCCCGGTCCCCGGACTGTCGGCCGAGGACTCAGCGCCGCACGCGGCCAGCATCGAGAGGGTCAGTGCGGTCCCGGAGACCGCGACCATGGCCCTGCGGGTTCGTGAGGTGGTGAACATCTTGGTGCTCCTTTCAACGGGGTCGGGCCGGTCCCGGCTCTCCGACCGAGAAGACCCCGACCCGGTAACGGGCCGGTGTCAGAGCGGTTGTGGCCCGGTTGCGTCGCGCTCCCGCCGGCCTCGCGGTAACCAGGGTCGACATCACTGCGGCGGTGACTAGGGCGATCGGGTCTGCCGGGACGATCCGATCCGGACCTATGTTGAGCAGATGCGGTGCGCTGTCCTCGGGCCCCTTGAGGTCCGTGACAACCGCGACGAGATCATCGGCGTCGCGGGCGCGAAGGAACGCCAGCTGCTCGCCGTCCTCGCCGCGGCCTGTCCGGCCGTCGTCAGCGTGGACCAGCTGCTCGAGCTGTTGTGGGACGGTGAACCGCCGCGGTCCGCCCGCAAGTCGCTCCAGGCGCACGTCGTCCACCTGCGGAGCGCGTTGGAGCCGGAGCGCCCCCGTGGGTCGCCGGGTCGGTACGTCGTGCGCCGCGGCACCGGCTACGCCCTCGCGCTCGACCGGGACCAGCTCGACACCCTGGCCTTCACCGACGCCACGGCGCGCGGGCGAGCCCTCGTCTCCTCCGGGGACGTCGCAGGCGGTTACGACACCTTGACCCGTGCACTCGAGCTGTGGCGCGGGGAGCCGTACGCCGACTGGCCGACGTCGCCCTTCGCCGAGCTGGAGCGTCACCGGCTCCAGGCGGTGAGGACGAGCGCGATGGAGGCACTGATCGGGGCCGAGCTCGCGCTCGGACGTCACGTCGATGCGGCGCCGGAGCTGGAGCGCCTGGTTCTCGAGCAGCCGCTGCACGAGACGTGGTGGGAGCTGTTGACGCTCGCGCTCTACCGCAGCGGACGGCAGGGCGACGCACTGGCGACCGTGCGGCGGGCGCGCACGCTCCTGGCCGAGGAGCTCGGGGTCGACCCGGGCCCACGGCTCCGTGCGGTCGAGCAGGCCGTCCTGGTGCAGGCCCCCGAGCTCGACCTGGCCCCCGCCCCCCACGGCAACGCGCCGCTGCACCCCGGCCCGACCCAGGGCAGTGCCAGGGTCGAGGGATGTCCCTACAAGGGGCTCGACACCTACTCGACCCAGGACGCTGCGGTGTTCCGGGGACGTCACAAGCTCGTCGAGGCTCTCCTCGCCCACCTCGTCGACCACCCGCTGCTCGTGGTCTCCGGGTCGAGCGGCGCGGGCAAGTCGTCCGTCGTACGCGCAGGAGTGCTGGCGGCACTCGGGCGTGGCGCCTTGAGCGGAAGTCGCCACTGGCGACAGATGGTGATCACACCGACCACTGATCCCGTCGACGCCCTCGCCCCCCTGACCGGCGAGAGCAAGGGTGAACGCCCGGTGGTGCTGGTCTGCGACCAGCTCGAGCAGCTCTGGTCGTCGGAGACCGGCGCGGGTGAACGCGGCGCCTTCCTCGACACCGTTCTCGGCCTGCTCGACGACGGCGTCGTCGCCCGGGCGGTTCTCGTGCTGCGCGGCGACTACGTGGGGCGGCTGGCAGAGCATGCGGCCGTGGCCGAGCACCTGGTGGACTCCCTCGTGCTCGTGCCACCGCTGCGGGAGCCGGAGCTGCGTGAGGTGGTCCAGGAGCCGGCATGGGCGGCCGGCCTCGAGGTGGAGCCGGAGCTCGTCGACATCGTGGTCCAGGAGGTCCTCGGTCGCAGCGGTGCCCTCCCGCTGCTCTCCGCCGCGCTCGTCGGCACTTGGCAGCGCCGCCGCGGCGACCTGCTCACCCTCGCCGGGTACCTGGCAGCAGGCGGGGTCACCGGCGCGGTCGCCCGGACAGCCGAGGGGGTCTACGCCGCCTTCGACGACGAGTCACGAGAGGTCGCCCGGCGGGTCCTTGTGCGGCTCGCCGACCAGGACGAACGAGGCACGATCCAGCTGCGGCGGATGCCGCTGGACGAGCTCGAGCTCACCGGCCGCAGGCGAGCGGTCGTCGAGGCGATGGTGGTACAGCGGCTGCTCACCCTCGACGGGCACAGCGTCGCGGTGACCCACGAGGCGCTGCTCCACGCGTGGCCCCGGCTCGCGGGCTGGCTCGCCGACGACGCGGTTGCCCGGTCGGTACGTCGTCAGGTCGCTCCCGCCGCACAGGAGTGGGACCGCAACGGCCGGCCCGAGGACGACCTCTACCGTGGTGCGCGGCTGGCCGCCGCCTCGGACTGGGCGACGGACCCCGACTCCGACGTCACCCCGGTCGAACGCGACTTCGTCGAGGCCAGCCTGGTCCGGGCGACGACCGAGCTGCAGGAGGCCCGTCAGCGTGCGGACCGCGAGGCAGCAGGTCGCCGACGGACACGACGTCTCGCGGTGTCGCTGGCAACGATGCTGGTGCTCGCGCTGGTCGCGACCGCCTCCGCCATCGGCTACCAGCAGGACGCGGACCTGCGGGCCGACGAAGCCACCGACGCCCGCCTCGCCGCCGATGAGGCTCGCCTCGTCGCCGACGCCAACCGCCTCGCCGCCGTCGCTGCGATCGCTCGGCCGCTCGACCTCTCGCTGCTTCTTGCGGCCGCCGCCGTTCAGCTCGCACCGACCCCGAGCACCGAGGACGGGCTGCTCTCCGCCCTGCTGACCCACCGTCGCGCCGTCGCCGTCTACCCCGTCGGCAGCTCGGTGAACGAGACTGCGCTCGGTCGGAACGGCGAGACGATGATCATGAACGTCGGTGGAGGAGAACGTCATGTGGCGCTGTGGGAGGTCGGCTCCCGCGCGGCTCCACGCCGCATCGACGACTGGTGGCCCGACAGTCTCGCTGCCTCCCCCGACGGGAAGCTTCTGGTCGCGGCAGGATCGGGGAGCGAGAGCACGATCAGGGTCTACCGACCCGACGGCGAACGGGTGCTCTACATGGAGAACCGCGCGGACAGCCCAGGGTGGCCCCGGGAGATCGCCTTCACCGACGACGGGCGTCTCCTCGTCGTCTACGCGACCCCCCGATCGGACCGCTCCGGCTGGCGAACCGTGCTCGCGGAGGTGGACCTCGACACCGGCCGCGTCGTACCCCTGCACCGGCTGCTCCGCTCCGAGTCCCCCGACCTGTGGTTCACCGCCGACTTCAACGAGGATGCCTCGGAGGTGGTGGTGTGGACGGTGCAGGACCAGAGCATGGCGACCCGGTACGACGTAATGACCGGAACTGCCGTGCCCCTGAGGCAGGTGCGCCGCGATGCCACGAGCGTGGACTTCATCGCACTCCGCGACGAGACCGTGCAGACCTGGTCGGACGGCACGGTGACCCGCTATGACGCGGATGGGGCCGTCGTGCAGGAGATGGTCGGCCACACGGCTGTCGTGCGCGACGTCGTGGAGGTCCGGGACGGGCGCGGCGTGGCCACCGTCGGTGACGGCGGGCAGGCGGAGCTGTGGGACGTCGACCGCGCGAGCGGTCGGTGGATACGGGCCGAGGCCCTGGTCGGCCACAGCGGCCACATCCGGCAGGCCGAGGTCCTCCACGACGGCAGGACCTTGCTCACCGTGGGCACCAACGGCCGAGTCATCGCGTGGGACCTCACCTCCGGAGCCGGTCTGGGGTCGGCCACACCAGGGCTCGGTGACCGCTGGTTCTCCAACCGGATCGACGTCGTCGACCCGGGCCGGCTGGTCGTCGGCCCCACTCGTCCGCTGGCGGGAAGCGTCCGCGATCTCGTCACAGAGGGGTTGGGGACGCCCACGGCCACGGAGGGGTTCCTGAAGCTCGACGTGGCGGCTACGTTCCTCGACCCCAGGACGCGGCGCGTGGTGGACGAGGTGGAGGTGGGCCAGACCGGGGCCACCACGTTGTTCGGATCATCGGTCGCCGTGAGCCCCGATGCCCGCCTGGTCTCGGTGACCTCGAAGTACCGGACCACGGTGCTCGACACGAGGACGCGCGACGTCGTGACGACCATCGAGCTGCCTCCTGTCGACCGGGGCGAGGGCGTAGAGCCCGAGCCGGTCTGGTGCAGCGCCTGGAGTCCCGACGGGTCGGAGCTGCTGTTGTGTGCGGAGGGCAGCGAGGACACGTTCGAGGACGGTGGGCTCGTCGTGGTCGACACCTCGGACTGGAGCGTCGACAGGCGGGTGGACATCGGTGGGGCAGCCCAGGTGCTCGAGTGGGCGCCCGACCACTCCACGCTGGCGGTCGGGATGGAGCACCAGTCGGTGGTCAAGCTCCTCGGTCCCGACCTGGTCGTGCGCGGTGGCGTGCAGCTCAGCGACGAGGACCAGCCCTTCGACCTGGCGTTCAGCCGCGACGGCTCCTTGCTGGCCGCTGGAGGTGCCCAGGGGCTCGTCTCCGTGATCGACCCCGTGGAGCTCCGGCTGGTCAGGGAGCCGGCCGAGGTCCACAGCGGCCCGGTCCTCGACGTCGAGTGGCTCAACGAGGGTCGAACCGTGGTGACGACCGGGATGGACGAGCAGGCGACGGGCTACGACGTGGACCGGGACCTCGTCCAGGCCGAGCCCTTCCCGGGGTCTCCGCGCCCCGGGGACGGCTACCTCCACATGATCCCCTCACCTCGCGGGGAGCTCGTGCTGCTCAACGGGGACGCACACGGATACCGCTACCCGTTGGACCCCGCTCGCTGGCTTGCTGAGGCCTGCGGGATCGCCGGGCGCGACCTGACCGAGGATGAGTGGGCGCGGTACGTACCCGACCGGGCGTACGCCCCCACGTGCAGCGCCCTCCTCGAGGAGTAGCCCGCGCCGCGTGGCCGTCACGGCGTTCGGTTGCGCCGCCGATCACTGGTCCCGCTCGCGCAGACGATCGCGCACCCGCTGCTCCCAGGGGTCACCCTCGTAGGTCCCGGCGTCCTCCTCGCGCTGCTCGAGGAGCCGCTGCTCCCACGGGTCCCCGGCGTACTTCTTCGCGTCCTCGACGAGCTCGGTCGCCGCATCCTCGGGGGTGGTGGCGGGGGGGTCCGCCGAGGACTCCGCGCCGCACGCGGCGAGCATCGAGAGGGCGAAGGCGGTGCCGGTGAGGGTGATGAGGGCCCGGCGGGGCCGTGAGGTCGTGTGCATGGTCCTGCTCCTTGCGGCGGCGCCGGGGCTGTCCCGGCTCTCACGACGAGGGGACCGCCTCCCGGTATCGGAGCGGTGTCGGATCGGTTGTGACCCGGTTGCGCGCTTGCGGTGCTGACGGAACGAGGCGGGCTCAGCCGACACAGCGGCCCGAGCAGAGGTGAGCGTCTCAGCGTTCGGAGGCGGGGAGCTCCAGCGCGCGCCACACGGCCTGCCACACGACCTTCGGCGTCTCGCCCGCGTCGAGTGCCTCGGAGACGGTGAGACCGCCGAGGTCGGCCATGACGTGCTCGCGCGACCAGGTGCGGGCGTACGACGACCCCAGGGCGGACTCCATCCGGTCCCAGAACTCGGTGTGGCGCACGGTAGGGCTCCTCAGCACGATCGTTGTTCGCGACCACGAGGGTACGTCGAGAGTCCCGCCTGCGAGAATGAGGTACATGCCCGCCGAGTTCGTCATCCGTCCGGCCGTGGAGGGAGACCTCTCCGACATCGCAGCCATCTACGAGCACGAGATCGCCTACAGCATCGCCACGTTCGACCTCGAGCCGCCCGACGGCTCGTACTGGCACGAGAAGCTCGCCGGCAACCACCCCGGTGACCACCTGCTCGTCGCCGTCGACGAGGACTCCGACGTGGTGGGCTACGCCTACTCCTGGAGCTACCGGCCCCGTCCGGCGTACAGCCTGACCCGGGAGACCTCGATCTACCTCGACCCCTCGGTCCGAGGGAAGGGTATCGGCAAGGCGCTCTACCCCGCGCTGCTCGACGCGATGGCCGACTCGGGGGTGCACACCGCGGTCGCCCTGGTCGCGCTTCCGAACCCCGGAAGCATCCGCCTCCACGAGTACTGCGGCTTCGAGCAGGTGGGTCTGATGCGTGAGGTCGGTTACAAGTTCGACCAGTGGGTCTCGGTCGCGTGGTTCCAGAAGATGCTCAATCCCGCGAAGCACGCCCAACCCGCCGCGCACCTGATCGTCACGGATTGACCAGGACTGTCTGACCCAGAAGTCCGGTCGACGTGACCCATTGGCATGATGCGGACCGGCCACCGGACGCCCCATCCTGGGAGCAGGGTGGGAGGTGGCCGGATGTCCGGTCTCGACAGTCCTCGGGATCTCGGAGTCGTCGCCACGCCCGCACCCCAGACCGCGCGGCACGCTCTGTCCATGGTGTACGGCGGCGGCGGCCTGTTCGGGATCGCCTACACGGCCGGGGTCGCCGCCGGCCTGCTCCACGCCGGTCTTCCGGTGGCCACGGCTCCATCGCTGGGCACCTCGGCCGGCTCCTGGACCGCGGCGGCCGTGGCACTCGGGCTGGACTTCGACGTGTTCGCCGACACGACGCCCGTGCGCGTGCCCAACCTCCGCCCGGGCGCGGTCGCCGAGGTCGCGCGTGCACTGTTCGGCGAGAGCCTGCACCCACTCGTCTCGGTGTCGGCGATCTGTCTGCGTACCCGAAGCCGCCACATCCTCGCCGGTGCGGCCCATCCCTTGGCCGACCTCGTCGCCGCCTCCTCGGCGGTCCCGGGCCTGCTGCCGCCGCACCGCGTCGACGGACGCCTGTACGTCGACGGGGGGATGTGGTCGGCGACCTCGATGGACACAGTGCCGGAGGCCGAGCAGGTGATCGTGGTGGCTCCGCTCGCCGGCACCGTGCTGGGACCGGTGGGCCGTGCCGCGGGCCTTCTCCTGGACCGCGAGCTCAGCCGCTGGCGCGGCCGGCACCCGGGTTGCGCCGTGCACGTGATCCGTCCCGACCGGGACGTCGCCCGCCTCGCCGGACGGCATCCGCTCTGCCTCTTCGACCCCGCCCGCGCCCGCGACGTGTACCCACACGGGTACCAGCAGGGCCTGGCCTGGGGCGCGACCCGGCGGCAGACGTACGACGTGGCCTGACGTTCCTCCGCCGCCAGGGGCGCCGCGCCGTCACGCGAGCAGCAGCTTGTGCAGCCTCCGGGAGACGACCAACATGCCGATCGCCCCGAGCACCAGCAGGTAGACCACCGACACGGCGGAGTCCCACGACAAGGTCCCGGTGGTGAGCTCACGGCACAGCACCACGCCGCGGTAGAGGGGGGTGACCTCGACGACCCACCGGAGCATCCCGTCGAAGGCGGTGATCGGGAAGAAGGTGGCGGAGAAGAGGAACATCGGGATGATCGCCAGCTGGACGTACTCGAAGTCCTGCCAGGACTTCATGAACGTCGTGAGCGCCATCCCGACCCCCGCGAACGCGAAGCCGATCAACCAGGTCGCCGGCCATGCCAGGAGCGCCCACCACGAGTGGACGAGCCCCATGCCCGACATGAGCAGCAGGAACCCTCCGGAGTACGCCCCGGAGCGCAGCAGGCACCAGGCGAGCTCCCCGGTCGCGATGTTCACCGGGCGCATCGGCGTCGCGAGCACCGCGTCGTACAGCTTCTCGTAGCGCAGCTTGAAGAAGATCCCGAACGTCGAGTCGTAGATGGCGCCGTTCATGGCCGCGGCGGCGAGCATGCCCGGCGCGACGAAGGCGGCATAGGTGACCATCTGCCCGTTCAGCTCGAACCCCTCGATCAGCTGCCCGACCCCGACCCCGATCGAGAACAGGTAGAAGACCGGCTCGAAGAACCCGGTGGCGAAGATCCACCACACCTTGCGGTGCACGACGAAGTTGCGCGCGACGAGTGCCCGCCCGCTGGGGCGGACTGTCTCGTCCTCCGCGGAGCGTGCGCCGCCTGCGAGGGCGAGGTTGGTCAGTGCCATCAGAGGGCCAACCTCCTCGTGAGAGCCCAGGCTGCGAACCACCAGCCGACGACGGTCATCACGCCCAGATAGCCGAGGTGGACCAGTGCCTGACCGCCATCGACCTGCTCGAGGAGGATCATCCGGGTGAGGTCGACGCTGTGCCACAGGGGTGTGACCCTCGCCAGGAGCTCCAGCGGGGCCGACAGGTTGGCGATCGGGAAGAACGCCCCGGAGAACAGGAACTGCGGGATGATCACCAGCCGCTGGACGACGGAGAACGCCGACTCCTGCCGGAGGGTGGCGGAGAACCCGAAGAACACCGTCGCGAAGGCGAGCCCGGTCAACACCTGGACCAGCCACGCCAGCAGGAGTGAGCTCACCGAGCCGAAGATGCCGAACACGGCGACCACGAGCAGGAAGACACCGCACGCCGAGGCGACGCGGAAGGCGACGTACAGCAGCTGGGCGGCGACGATGTCGCTGGGACGCAGCGGAGTGGCGATCTGGCCGTAGTAGGTCTTGGCCCACTTCAGCGAGCCCATCACCGGGTACATCGTCTCCCCCGTCGCGACCTGCATCGCGTGGGCGGCGACGAGACCCGGCACCACGAACGTGAGGTAGCTGGTGGCTCCCTCGAGCCGGGCAGGGTCTCCCTCGATGAACCCCCCGAGCAGGACACCCATCGCGGCGACGTAGAGCAGCGGCATCAGGAAGGAGGTGATGATCGTCCCGCGCCACGTGCGTCGGTAGACCGTGACCCAGTAGTCGAGCTGGCGGGAGACCAGCTCGAGGCGACCGATCGGCGCCTGCCCGGTGGAGATCCGGTCCATCAGTCGACCAGCGTCCGTCCGGTGAGGCGCAGGAAGACGTCTTCGAGCGTCGAGCGGCGGACCAGGACGGCAGCCGGGTCCAGGCCGCGCTCGTGCACCCGCGCCAAGGCCTCCTCGCCGTCACTGGTGTAGAGGAGGACCCGGTCCGGAAGCACCTCTACGCGCTCACCGAGGTCCTCGACGAGCCTGGCGTGCTCGTGGTGGTCACCCACGCCGAAGCGCAGCTCGGCCACCTCGCGGGTCGAGTGCGCCCGGATCAGCTCGAGCGGGGAGCCCTGCGCCACGATGCGGCCGGCGTCCATGACGACGAGACGGTCGCAGAGCTGCTCGGCCTCGTCCATGTAGTGCGTGGTGAGTACCAGGGTGACGCCCTGTTGCTTGAGCCGGAACAGCCGGTCCCACAGGAGGTGGCGGGCCTGCGGGTCGAGACCCGTGGTCGGTTCGTCGAGGAGCAGCAGGTCGGGCTGGTTGATCAGCGAGCGGGCGATGGTGAGCCGACGTTTCATGCCCCCGGAGAGGTCCTCGACCTTGGACCGGGCCTTCTCGGTGAGCTGGACGAACGCGAGCAGCTCCTCGGCCCGCGCGGCCACCTCCTTGCGAGGGATGCCGAAGTAGCGGCCGTAGACGATCAGGTTGTCACGCACGCTGAGCTCGATGTCGAGGGTGTCCTCCTGCGGACACACACCGAGCCGGGAGCGGATCTCGGGTCCCTGGGTGGCCGGGTCCCTGCCGAGGATGGTGAGCTCACCGTCCGTGGGCGGTGACATCGCGGCGACCATCCGCATGGTCGAGGACTTGCCGGCGCCGTTGGGCCCGAGGAAGCCGAACGCCTCGCCCGCGCGGACGTCGACGTCGATGCCACGGACAGCCTCGAGGTCGCCGTAGGACTTGCGGAGCCCCCGCGCGCGGACCATCACGGGGCGGACGTCGGGCTCCGGGGTGGTCGACCCCGACGGCACGGGGCGGATCTGCTCGCTCGTCGGGACGGGAGGGTGGGGGGATTCGGGCACAGGCTCAACCCTAACTTTTGCACCCGGAGTCGCTGACCCGGTTTCCGACGGGGCCGCGCTGTCGGACACGGACCAGCCCCCTGCGGACGCGCAGGGCGGTATGGTGCCAGAGGCTTCACTCCACCATCTCGGGCCCCTCGGGGATCGTCGAAGCGGGAGCGCCGATGGCCGTTGCGGACGTGCTCGACCGGGCACGGGCTGCCTTCCTCGAGCAGTCCTGGGAGACCGCCTACACGGGCTTCTGCACCGCCGACGCCCAGATCCCTCTCTCCGCGTCCGACCTGGACCTCTACGCGCGTACCGCGTACCTCGTCGGCAAGGACGAGCACTGCGTGCGTGTTCTCGAGCGTGCCTACCACCAGAGGCTTGAGCACGGCCAGCGGGAACAGGCCGCGCAGAGCGCGTTCTGGCTGGGTTTCAACCTGATGAACCGCGGCGAGACGGCTCGCGCCGGGGGATGGCTCGCCAGGGCCGGGCAGCTCGTGGACGCCGAGGACCGCTCGTCCGCGACCCAGGGGCTGCTCCTGGTGCCCAAGGCCCTGCACCTGCTGATGTCGGGGGACGCGGACGCAAGTCTGGAGCTGTTCGAGCAGGCGCTCGCGATCGGGCGACGTACCGGCGACGCCGAGGTGGAGGCGTTGGGCGGCCTCGGAGTCGGCCAGGCGAGGATCGCGCTCGGCGCCCCCGAAGCGGGGCTTGCCCAGCTCGACGAGGTGATGGTCGCGGTCACGGCCGGTGAGGTCTCCCCCATCGTCTCCGGCCTGGTCTACTGCGCGGTGATCGTGGCCTGCCACGAGACCTACGAGATCCGGCGGGCCGCGGAGTGGACGAAGGCCCTGAGCAGGTGGTGCGCGGCACAGCCCGACCTCGTGCCGTTCCGCGGCCAGTGCCTGGTGCACCGGGCCGAGATCCTCCAGCTCAACGGCGCCTGGGACGACGCGATGGAGCAGGTTCAGCTGGCCCGCCGGCGTTTCTCCGACCCACCGGGCCAGCCCGCGATCGGCATGGCCTTGTACGAGCAGGCCGAGCTGCACCGCCTGCGCGGCGAGCTCGCTGCTGCCGAGGACGCGTTCGGTCAGGCCAACCAGTGCGGGCACGAGACCCAGCCCGGGCTGGCGCTGCTCCGTGTCGCCCAGGGCCGGCTCGAGGCAGCGCAGGCCGGAGTACGCCGCGCCCTCGAGGAGACCCCCGCTCACAACCGCCCACGTCTCCTCGCGGCCTCCGTCGAGATCGCGCTCACGGTGGGTGAGACGTCCGCGGCCCGACGCTGCGCGGACGAGCTCGCCGAGCTCGTGGGCGGGCACGAGACCGCGGTCCTGGCCGCCATGTCTGCCCAGGCCGGCGGGTCGGTGCTGCTTGCCGAGGGCAGGCCGCGCGACGCCCTCGACCAGCTGCGTCGTGCCTGGGCGCTGTGGCGAGACCTGGATGCTCCCTACCTCGCGGCCCGGGTGCGGGAGCTGCAGGCCCGCGCCTGCCGCGAGCTCGGCGACCACGACGCTGCAGACATGGAGCTGAGGGCCGCGGTCGATGTGTTCCGCGAGCTCGGTGCCGCACCCGACGTCGCACGTCTGGCCGGCGCGGGCACGGTCGCGGCGTCCGCGGGACGCGACGGGCTCACCGCGCGAGAGGTCCAGGTGCTGCGAGAGGTGGCGTCGGGGAAGACGAACCGCGAGGTGGCCGAGAACCTCTTCCTCAGCGAGAAGACGGTCGCGCGACACCTGAGCAACATCTACACCAAGCTCGACATCTCCACCCGGTCGGCGGCGACCGCGTACGCCTACGAGCACGACCTCGTGTAGCGCGTCACGGTCCCGGACTGGGCACAACTGCCCACGTCCTGCGCCCGTGGAGTTGCACACTTCGACGGACGCGGCAGGGACACCTCCGCGTCTAGCGTCTGGGCCAGGACCTGGACGGAGGTGAGGGCAATGGAGCTGACGTTGCCGGTGGTCGCCGGGGCGATGTCCACCACGATCTTCGCGGTGAGCATCATGCCGATGCTGGTCAAGGCCGCCCGCAGCAAGGACCTGAGCTCCTACAGCCTCGGGAACATCGCGTTGGCGAACATCGGCAACCTGGTGCACTCGGTGTACGTGTTCAGCCTGCCCGCCGGACCGGTCTGGGTGCTGCACTCGTTCTACCTGGTCTCGACCGTGCTGATGCTCATCTGGTACCTGCGCTACGAGCTCCTCGACGTACACAGGATTGCCCACGCCAGACGGGCAGCAGAGCTGCACCGTTCTGCCGAAGCATCCACGGTCGTCCCCTCCTAGCGTCGAACCCGTCGAGACACGACACAGGACCCGAGGAGGAGCCATGAGGACGAACCAGGCACGAGCGCAGGGGACGGCCGGTGGGGAGCACCAGACTGAGACGGTGGTGATCGGCGCCGGCCAGGCAGGGCTCTCGGTGGGCTACCACCTTGCCCGACGCGGACGACCCTTCGTCATCCTCGACGCCAACGAGCGCATCGGTGACAACTGGCGCTGCCACTGGGACTCCATGCGGCTCTACAGCCCGGCCAGCAGGGACGGTCTTCCCGGCATGGACTTTCCCGCAGCGCCGTTCTCCTTCCCGGGCAAGGACGAGGTGGCCGAGTACCTCGAGGCCTATGCCCGCACGTTCGAGCTCCCGGTGCGCACCGGGGTCCGGGTCCGGAGGCTCTCCAGGAGCGGGACGGGGTACGTCGTGGACTGCGGCGACGTCCGGCTCGAGGCGGACAACGTCGTGGTCGCCACCGGCACGTTCGGCCGCACTCCCTCGGTGCCCGGCTTCGCGAACGACCTGGACCCGCAGATCCTGCAGCTGCACTCCAGCGAGTACCACAACCCCGCCCAGCTGCGCCCCGGTCGTGTCCTCGTCGTGGGTGCGTCGCACTCGGGTGCCGACATCGCGCTCGAGGCGGCACGTGCCGAGCACGCCACCGCACTCTGTGGTCGCGACACGGGTCAGATTCCCCTGCCCTGGGAGAGTCGGCGGTTGCGGATGGCGATGCCGGTCCTCTGGTTCGTCTGGGGACACGTCCTCTCGCTGCGTACGCCGATGGGCCGCAAGGAGCGGGAGGAGGCCCGTCACCACGGCGGACCGTTCCTGCGCGTCAAGCGCGCCGACCTCGCGGCCGCAGGTGTCGAGCGGATCACCGAGCGGATGACCGGTACCAGCGACGGACTGCCCCTCATGGCCGACGGTCGGATCCTGGACGTCACGAACGTGATCTGGTGCACCGGCTTCCACCAGGACTTCAGCTGGATCGACCTGCCCGTGACGGACGAGGAGGGCTGGCCGCTGGAGACGCGGGGCGTCGTCGAGTCCCAACCCGGCCTCTACTTCACCGGCCTGACGTTCCAGTCCTCGTTCCGCTCGATGCTGATCGGCGGGGCGGGGGCGGACGCGGAGCACGTCGTGCGTCACCTCGTCAGGCACCGCGGCTCCCGCGCCACGTCCACCGCCGGGGTGGTCGCTGCCTGATCCAGGTGTCGGTGGCATGGGGGAGGATGGCGGGGTGACGAGTGGAGAGAGCACCCGTGCTGCGTCCGACGTACTCGCCGGTTTCAGCGCGCCGACCCGGACCTGGTTCGAGGCGTCGTTCGCCGCCGCCACCCCCGCTCAGGTCGGCGCCTGGCAGACGATCGCGGCCGGCCGCAACGCGCTCGTCGTGGCACCCACCGGCTCGGGCAAGACCCTGTCCGCGTTCCTGTGGTCGCTGGACCGGCTGGCCGCGCACCCGGCCCCCGACGAGAAGCTCCGCCGCTGCCGGGTGCTGTACGTCTCCCCGCTCAAGGCGCTCGCCGTCGATGTCGAGCGCAACCTGCGCGCCCCGCTGACCGGCATCCGGCACACCGCGGAGCGGCTCGGCAGCCCGGTACGCGACCTCACCGTCGCGCTGCGCTCCGGGGACACCACGGCGGCCGAGCGGCGCCGCATGGCGACCTCTCCCCCCGACATCTTGATCACCACCCCCGAGTCGCTGTTCCTGATGCTCACCTCCCAGGCCCGCGAGGCGCTTCGCGGCGTGGACACGGTGATCGTCGACGAGGTCCACGCCGTGGCCGGGACCAAGCGCGGTGCCCATCTGGCGCTGAGCCTCGAGCGGCTCGACGCGCTCCTCGACCGGCCGGCGCAGCGGATCGGTCTGTCCGCGACGGTGCGGCCGGTGGAGGAGGTCGCGCGCTTCCTCGGCGGCTCGCAGCCGGTGGAGGTGGTCGCGCCCGCGTCCACGAAGGAGTGGGACCTCCAGGTCGTCGTCCCCGTGGAGGACATGACCGAGCTCGCACTCGCCCAGCTCGACGGCGCGGGCGACGGGGCCGGGGGCGGGGTACCCGAAGGGTCGGCCGCCGGCACCGCCGAGCGCCGCGCGTCGATCTGGCCGCACGTGGAGGAGCGTGTCGTCGACCTGATCGAGCAGCACCGCTCCACGATCGTCTTCGCCAACTCCCGCCGCCTCGCCGAGCGCCTCACCGCCCGCTTCAACGAGATCGCCGTCGAGCGGACGGAGGCTGCTGCGCAGGAGGATGGGTCCGGGACCTCTCCCAGGCTCGGCTCCCGCACCACCGGGATGCCTCCCGCCGAGGTGATGGCGCAGTCCGGGCAGTCGTACGGCGCCGCGCCGGTGATCGCCCGCGCGCACCACGGGTCGGTCTCGAAGGACCAACGGGCCCTCATCGAGGACGACCTCAAGCGCGGGGTGCTGCCCTGCGTGGTCGCCACCAGCAGCCTCGAGCTCGGCATCGACATGGGCGCGGTCGACCTGGTCGTCCAGATCGAGTCCCCTCCGTCGGTGGCCAGTGCCCTGCAGCGGGTCGGTCGCGCCGGCCACCAGGTCGGCGAGGTGTCCCGCGGCGTGCTGTTTCCCAAGCACCGCAGCGACCTGGTGCACACCGCCGTCGCGGTCGAGCGGATGCGCGGTGGGCACATCGAGTCGCTGCGGGTCCCGACGAACCCGCTCGACGTCCTCGCCCAGCAGGTGGTCGCCGCCACCGCCGTCGACGAGTGGGACGCCGACGAGCTCTACGACGTCGTCCGCCGCAGCGCGCCGTTCACCGGACTGCCCCGGTCGGCGTACGACGCGACGCTTGACCTGCTCTCGGGGAGGTACCCCTCCGACGAGTTCGCCGAGCTGCGCCCCCGCATCGTGTGGGACCGGGTCACCGGGTCGCTCACCGCCCGGCCGGGCGCGCAGCGGCTCGCCGTCACCAGCGGCGGGACCATCCCCGACCGGGGGCTGTTCGGGGTGTTCCTCGTGGGCGCTGAGTCACGGCCGGGCTCCGCCGGCGGGGCCTCACGGGTGGGCGAGCTCGACGAGGAGATGGTCTACGAGTCCCGGGTCGGTGACGTGTTCGCGCTGGGCGCGACGAGCTGGCGGATCGAGGACATCACCCACGACCGGGTGCTGGTCTCGCCCGCCCCCGGGCAGCCCGGCCGGCTGCCGTTCTGGAAGGGCGACCAGCTCGGCCGCCCGGCGGAGCTCGGTGCGGCGATCGGCGCGTTCACCCGCGAGCTGTCCACGCTGTCCCACGACGACGCGGTCCGGCGCGGCCGCGACGCCGGGCTCGACGCGTGGGCGGCCGACAACCTGGTGATGTTCCTCGAGGAGCAGCGCGAGGCGACCACCACGCTGCCGACCGACCGGACGATCCTGGTGGAGCGCTTCCGCGACGAGCTCGGCGACTGGCGGATCGTCGTGCACTCCCCCTACGGCGCGCAGGTGCATGCCCCGTGGGCGCTCGCGATCGGGGTGCGCCTGCGCGAGCGCTACGGCATCGACGCCCAGGCCCTCCCGGGCGACGACGGCATCGTGCTGCGAGTGCCCGAGACCGACCAGGAGCCTCCCGGGGCCGAGCTGGTGGTCTTCGATCCCGACGAGATCGAGGAGATCGTCACCACCGAGGTCGGCGGCTCGGCGCTGTTCGCGTCGCGCTTCCGCGAGTGCGCCGCCCGCGCCCTGCTGCTTCCCCGGCGCGACCCCGGCCGCCGCTCCCCCTTGTGGCAGCAGCGACAGAAGTCCGCGCAGCTCCTCGAGGTCGCGGTGAAGTACCCGTCGTTCCCGATCGTCCTCGAGGCCGTGCGCGAGTGTGTCCAGGACGTGTACGACGTGCCCGCGCTGGTGGGGCTGATGAAGGAGATCGGCTCACGCCGGATCCGGCTCGTCGACGTCTCGACGACACAGCCCTCGCCGTTCGCCCGGTCGCTGCTCTTCGGCTACGTCGCAGCGTTCATGTACGAAGGCGACTCCCCGCTCGCGGAGCGCCGAGCCGCGGCCCTGTCCCTCGACCAGGGCCTGCTCGCCGAGCTGCTCGGCCGTGCCGAGCTGCGCGAGCTCCTCGATCCCGCGGTGCTGGCCGAGGTGGAGGCGGAGCTGCAGCGCCTCGCCCCCGACCGGCAGGTCCGCACCGCCGAGGGGGCCTCCGACCTGCTCCGCCTGCTCGGCCCGCTGAGCACCGGAGAGGTCGTCGAGCGGACCGTGCAGGCCGCCCGGAGCGACGTGCCGGGCTGGCTGGAGATGCTGCGCGACAGCCGCCGGGTCGTCCGGGCACGGATCGCCGGCCAGGACCGGTGGACGGTCGTCGAGGACGTCGCCCGGCTGCGCGACGGGCTGGGGGTTCCCGTGCCGCCCGGAACGCCCGAGACGTTCACCGAGCCGGTCGCGGACCCGCTGGCCGACCTCGTCTCGCGCTTCGCCCGGACCCACGGCCCGTTCACCACCGCCGACGTCGCCGCCCGCCTCGGTGTCGGCGTCGCGGTGGCCCACCAGACCCTGGTCCGCCTGGCGGCGCAGGGACGGGTGCTCGAAGGTGAGTTCCGGCCCGCGGGGATCGGCTCGGAGTGGTGCGACGCGGAGGTGCTTCGCCGCCTGCGCCGCCGCTCGCTGGCCGCGCTCCGCAAGGAGGTCGAGCC
>Ga0299913_10001233_pt1 | contig 18501 bp, 13 predicted proteins | sample RVTome_9_FD_201360 | JGI IMG/M metagenome (GOLD analysis project Ga0299913, IMG submission 201360) | Soil microbial communities from uranium-contaminated site in the Upper Colorado River Basin, Wyoming, United States - RVT155D38 (version 2) ... | reverse complement strand
CCTCCCCCGGTCAGTCGTCCTCATCGCCCCCACCTCGACGAGTGCTCGACCTGCGTCATTCCGCCCAGAAATCGAGATTGAGGGAACCGCAACCAAGGTCTTGGTGGAGCAGCTGGGAGCCGTGGACATAACCCGCCTCGGAGAGCTCGCTGGGCACCTGACTCCCGAGGAGCAATGGGGTGTGGACGCGGCCATCCTCACCGTGCTCGGATTGAGTTAGCGTCTGCTGTCCCATAGGGAAACGGGACGGGTTGGGCGTGGGGAGGCAGTGGTTGCATAACCACACCATGAAGCGCAGGACTAGGTCAAACAGGGGTCAAACACCAGCCGAAGCACCGTGAGTCGTTCAATCACGACCGACGAGAGGATTGCAAAGGGTAGAGATTCAACATCGTCCGACTAGTTTGACGTCCGAGCATTGGAAGGTCAGATGGAGGACCGGTGCCCTACTGAGTCGAAGGTGTATCGATCGATGATTAGTGTCACTCTTATCTGAACAGACGGCGACATCTCCTCCGGCTTTGTATCCAGCGATCTCATCGCTTAGAGCCCGAGCTTCGATCTTGGCACATATTCACGTACTGAAGGCTTCCAGTTTCGGGCGATTCTTGATATCGGCTTATGACTTGGCTCAAGAAACGGACGAGGAAAGGTCGGCTGCACATGAGTTGATCTTCGAGTGCCAGAGTTTGGGATTCGAGGTGATGCTGGACTCTGGAGGCTACGAGGCGCACTGGCGCGAAGACACGAGCTGGTCCGAGCCATATTACGAAGAGACCGCCCGGCGCCTTCGTGACACTGTCAGCCTAGGTTTTGACTACCCCCAGCCCACCGATCGTGACGATGAGGCGGCCGTCAGGCATGCTGCACACGGGTCGGAGATCGCGGCAAGACAAGGCGTGGCGTCGGACGTAGTTCCAATTATCCACAGCGCTGAGAATCTTGAGGCCGTCGCTGTCGAGGTCGGTCGTGTCACCGGATCGGAGTGGATTGCAGTGCCCGAGAAGGAGCTCGGAGCAGGGATCCTCGAACGATCAGCGCGGCTTGCCTCCCTGAGAGCGGTACTCGATGAGAAGGCTCCACAATCAATGCGGATACATGTCCTGGGAGCTGGCAGTCCTCTGGATGTCGCCGTCTACTCCGTCTCAGGGGCTGACTCGTTCGATGGTCTCGAGTGGTCTCGTTGCTTCATCGACCCCTCCACGCTGAGATGTCACAACGCGGCTTACTGGGAGTTGATTGATCCTGGTGGTTGGCGGGAAGGGACGGACCTTGGGTGGTTCGCGGGTCTCGCGCTCAACAATCTCATCGCCCTTCGTGAATGGATGGATTCTCTCGAGTCGGCGTTTGAAGAGGGACGTCTCGTGGACCTTGTGACTGATCAATTCCCTGAGCTGCGAGGACGTTGAATCGCTCATGGAAATGCAGACCTTCATCACGGAGGACATCGACGCGGCAATTTCGGAAGTCGCAGTCTTAATTGACGAGGCTACGGTCGCAGGACCTCACTGGAAGAGGAGAGACGAATCTAGGGTATGGCTCCAACTCGTCTCGTGCATTCTGGGGAGTGCCGTTCGTGCAGAACATGCCCGAGCAGCTACCGATGCGCTCGCGAACTCGGGGGTCCTTTCACAGCTGCAGCAGAACTGGAGACGATCGCTAGTCAAGGACGTCATAGCAATATTGTCGGACCCGATCCTGGACAAGGGCACCGGTCGCACTTTTCGTTACCGCTTCCCGCGGTCGCGTGGTACTTCAATTCATGCTTCTGCCGGATTATTCTATTCACCTGGTCGCAACGGCATTAGCGATGCGCTAGCTCGGTTTGAGGACGGTGCCGCAGCTCGGCGGTGGTTCACCGGATCGGTTCCGGGTATCGGCCCCAAACAAGCAAGCCTGTTCCTTCGAGGCATTGGCTACACAACCGATTTGGCCGTCTTGGACGTTCATATCCTGAAATACCTCAGGTTGCATGGCCATGTGACATCCGGCCCACCCTCTTCCCTGCGAGCATACGAAACACTCGAAGACCACTTCCGCCAACGTTCGAGCCTCCTGGGTTTGGAGACTGGCATCCTCGACTACGCGACTTGGATTGTGATGAGGTCTCTGGATCACACTGTCATATGAGTCTCGTCACGCTTGTTAGCGGCGGCCTCGATTCGACCGTGATGGCGATGCTCAGTATGAAGGACGAGGTCAAACAGCATCCGTTGTTCGTTGATTACGGCCATCTTGCCGCTGAGACAGAGTGGGAGACGGTCCTGGCTGTTTTTGCCTCCCTGGGACTTCCGGAACCGCTGCGAATGGCGATAAGGGGATTTGGACGTCTCCTCCCATCGGGCCTCACGGATCCGCTCAGGTCTATCGTAGAAGACGCCTTTCTGCCGGGGCGAAATTTGATGCTGCTAACCGCTGGATGTGCATATGCGTACTCAATGAACGCTGGTGGCGTGGCGATAGGACTCCTAAATGAATCAACAGCTTTGTTTCCAGACCAGACCAACGACTTTCTCGAGAGGGCGCAGGAGGCCGTAGATGCAGCACTCGGAGTCCACATCGAGATCGTGGCTCCCCTTCAATCGGAATCAAAAATGGAAGTGATCCTTCTCGCGGAGCGCTTGAACGTTGCGAACACGTACTCCTGCCACGCGGGTCACACGACACCATGTGGAGAATGCGTCTCATGTATTGAGTTGAGCAGAGCCGTGCAGCGGATCGCGGAGGGCTAACCATGGGCGGAGGTGGCGGCGGTAGAGAGCACGCCGAACGTGTGCGGGTCGAACGGCTTGAGCAGGTGGCTCGACAAAAGCTCGCCGAAGCGGGGCTCCGCGGACCGAATGTCTTCCTGAGCTTCGACGGTGACGATCTAGACTTAGCAAATGGGCTTAGAGGACAGTTAGCCAACGAAGATACTGACCTCAACTTTCAAGACTGGTCCGTCAAAGAGCCCTACAACAGCGACAAAGCCGAATATATCAAGGCTCGAATTCGCGAGCGCATTCGTCGGTCCTCCGTCGTTCTTGTCTTGCTAACTGAACATTCAGCCCAAAGCCATTGGGTCGAATGGGAGATCAACGAAGCTGTACGCCAGGGCAAGAGAGTTATCGGAATGCACACGCATGCGAATCCACCTTCCCACCTACCGGCTCCATTTGTCGAGCACGGTCTGCGTGTAATCCCCTGGTCGCACGAAAACATTATGCAAGCCTTGGAGTAGCCAGCGACGAACATGTCGGTCCGACATTCCTCCACCCTGGCAAGGGAGTCCATTGTGATTATAGGTCGCACGTCAGGTGTATCGGGCCCTGCCTGGGGTGGTGAATCCTTCACATGGTGACCTACAGGGATAGGGAGCGACGTCTTCTTGACCTGGTGGTAAAGGCAGAACGATCGTATGCACTATCTCAGCGGGTAGCGCAGCTGAGTGGAACTCAGGCCGCGGTCAGGCATAAGTGCTTTATCTCGTATCACGGTGCGAACATCGATGACGTGACTGATTTCGTTGAAGACTTCAACGAAATCTTCATCCCTCGCGTGGTGGGCGTAACAGACAGCGATCACTTTCGGGATCCGATCGACAGCACTGACGAGGAGTACATCAAACAGCAGATTGGCCGAAAGTATCTCGCCGATTCCACAGTCACAATCCTCTTTGTAGGTGAGTGCGCCTGGGCCCGCAGGTACATCGATTGGGAGATTTCGTCGAGTCTCCGCGACGGGAAGGTGAACAAGCGAAATGGACTCCTGGCGATTACTCCTCCCGACAAGAGCAACAACCGGCTGCCCGACCGCATCAAGGACAATTGGAACAGGGAGAAAGCCAGCTACGCCCGTTACTACTACTACCCGGACACCGAGGCGGACCTCCGACGGTGGATCGATGATGCATTCGACGCGCCGAACACCAGAGCCCATCTCATCGACAACTCGCGCCGATTGAAGCAGCGGAACATCTCTTGTTGACATGATCGAGGACCACTTTCCGGAGTTCTACAAGAAGGTGAATACGTACTCCATGGCGTGGCAGCGCCGATTCCTGCGCTCCCAGCAGGTGCAGTTGCTATCGCTCATAGCAGCCGCGTTCGTTGCAGGAGTCGGAGGTCCGGGATGGCTCGCGGTAGTGGCTTTTGTGATCGCCACCTTTGCTCACCTCTACCGCTTCATATCAAGAGCTGACGAGAAATGGTGGAACGGCAGGGCTGGTGCCGAGTCGGCCAAGACATTGGGCTGGCGGTACGTCATGGGGGGCCTCCCCTTTCCGACCGAGATCATTGACGCTGACGTCCAGTTCTCAGCGCGAGTCTCGGACATCGCGAAGAAGGTCGCTGACTATGTGCCGACGTCAACAGGTAGAGCGCACCTCGGGCCGGAAATGAAGACTCTCAGATCTTCTGACCTCCAGAAGCGGGTGTCGACTTATCAGATTGAACGGATACAGGACCAGATGGGTTGGTATGAGGGTAAGTCGACCTTCAATGACGGGCGCAGCCGGTGGTGGTCCTGGGTCATCGTCGCCATCCAGGCTCTCGGCCTTTCACTAGCTGTCCTAGCCTTGGTGTTCGCCTGGCCCATCAACTTCCTTGGGCTGTTCACTGCTGTGGCTGCAGCGGGAGCAGCTTGGGTCGCCACGAAACAACACGCCACCCTTGCTCGGTCATACGCCGTCGCCAGTCACGAACTTGCGGACATCGATGCTCAGATCACCGCTACGGCGACGTGGACCGAGGACGACTGGGCGCAGTTCGTCAACGAGTCCGAAGAAGCGATTAGCCGTGAACACACCTCATGGAGGGCCTCAAGGGGCATCTAGGGTGAGGGGAACTTCGGATCGTCTGGCTCAACCTCGAGCCCACATGGGGCGCTTCGCCCTTCCGGACGAACTCAGACATCGCCACGTGGCCAGATGGTGATTATGCGGTGACCCAAGTGCCGCCCTCGTTCGGTGACACTGTCCTCACTCCACGCGTCGACGTGCTGTTGGATGATGTCGTGGTTCAGCAGTAGAACCGAGTTGTCATCAATGATGGACCTCTTACCCGTATCGCCAAGTCCTCGAGTCGAAGTTTCTGGGTCGGTCCAGGGTCGGTTGGACAGCGCTGGGTTCAGCTTGTTGTTCACCAGCGTCAGATTCCCGAGCGTGTGAACTAGCGAGTCCCTCCTGGAGCTCTCGACCTCGGGATGATCGAAGCCTGGGAGATGCCAGTGTTCCCGCCACCCTTGGGGCATGATGTGCTCAATCGTTAGCCGCCAGCGATGGCAGTGCTCCTCCTCAGACTTCGGCGTCCGACGGTCATCCTCGAGGGCTTCAAGCAGCATTCGAAGTCGAGCTCTCGTGATCGCTTTATAGAGAGGCGCCACTTCGATCGCACCAACGACATCTTGATCCGTTGGCCATCCGGCGGCTTCTCCCTCCTTCGAGAGCAGGAACTTGACCACCTCGTCGCCGGCGCGCCTCGGCCCGCTCGCCACAAGCAGCTCGACGAGGTCAATGATCGTCCGGTTCACCGCACGGGTGGTCCATCGGCAGATCATTCGCCGCACTGCCCAACTCTCCAGCGCCTGAAGGGCCTTGTCTTTTTGACCGGGCTCGTATACGTCCTCAGGCTGCCCAAACAGCCACAAGAGGACTGGGGCCATAACCCCTTGGTCAAGGACCTGCAGGACTCGATAGACGAAGGTCCCCGCCAAGGAGTGCGACGGAAACTGGTCGAACTGCTCGAAAACGCTTGCGTGGTGGTTCAGGTCGCCGACAGTCGACTCTAGGTCCGCATTTGAAGCCCGCACGTAGTCGGAGAAGTCGGTGAAGATCCGGTCAGCTGGGACCTCGCGGCCGGTTCGCATCACCAACCAGTAATTGAAAAAGACATCGACCCTGGGCTTTCGAAGTCTTCCCTGAACGATCTCCTTGCGCCAGTGCTTGGAGTCGAATCGTTTCCAACTTGACTCGTAAAGCTGCTCTACATCCAGTCCATCGGATTCCGCCTGTCGGAAGATGGCGTTCTTGATCAGGTCGGCAGCCAATAGCGGCGTACCTCGATGGTTCAGCGTCTCGAAGATCACCTGGGCGTTGTCGCCACTCTCCAAGTCGATGACGACCAACCTCAGGTACTGTCGCAGAGCAGAGGCAAGTGCGTTGAGCCTCACACGTACCTTGTCGGGATCGCCGGTCAGCTCGGCCCACGTAGAGATCGACTCTCCGAAGAACTGATGGGCTTTGACGATCGAGGAGTCGGCGAGTCCGTCCGGTATGCCCACTTCGTCTGTCATCGCGGCCTCGAACGCCTCTCGGTCATAGTTCGTGGGCCACACCTTGAACACCTGATCTGGAGAGTGAGTCAACTCCCGGTCATTCATGATCAAACCCCGCAGAGCGGCTGCATCTGACTCGGTGCCATGAGCAGCTACCACCTCCTGCGCGGCATCCAGCAAGAGTTGGAGCGTGGTCAGTCTCTGCTGACCATCGATAACCTGCCTCTCCTGAATAAAGCCGGTGGGGACCAACTTCTGATCCAGGACGATTGCTCCTAGGAAGTGTGGGATGGCCTCAGTGGTGTGTCCTCCGAGACCCTGGGCCTCTTTAGCTTCGAGGAGTCGCTCCGCAACAGTTCGAACGTCCTCCCATAGCGGCTCCCATTGCCTGTCTCTAGTCCATACATACGGGCGCTGGAACAACGGAACCGTATATCGAACCTGGTTGCCAAAAAGATCGAAAGGCGTGAGCGTCTGAGATTGCATGACGAGAACTCCGTAATGGCTACATCTAACCGTCGGTCCCGGACGCCTGACCTTTAACGCCGACAACTGCCATCCAGCACGCAAGGCGGACCTCATCCCGATCTATCTGTTGGATATCGGGCGGAGACGTCGCCGGTTGGACGCCTGACTCGACCAAGAGTGTGTGGGTAGCCCGGAGTTTGTCACCGTCGTTCGAGTCGGACGAGAGGATCTCCCTAACGCCTCGCTGAATCCTGGCCGGTGGCGAGGTGTTGAGCCGGAGTAGTAGGTCTTCCATGTCTTCGGGCGGCAGCGCTTCCGGATTCGAATAAAGCATCTCTGAGGCCTGGCGGAGAGCCTTGGGAACCTCGGGAATCAGAGAGGTTCCGTCCGCGAGACGACTCCATTCCTCAAAGAGATCATCCCGCGCCGCCTCCCATGCTGCGAAGGCGCCGTCGTAAGCCTGAGGCGATAGCTCCCTCGAGGTCTCCTCATTCTGAGGGTCGGCCACGATCAGGGAGGTCAGAGTGTCGTTGTAGACGATCGTCTTCCCCTCGTCCGTGCGATGGACCATCCACTCTGCGTCGGCAGGGACGAATCGGAACCGGGTTTGGTCGCCGATCCTGGCACAGAAGACATATCCCCCCAGTTCGGTTCGTGGGTTGACGAATCCGCTGGCCGATCCATACGGCAGATGTGTGAGCATGGCGACATCGGCCTCGAAGCCCGTCGCCGTCGCGAGGCGTCGGCGAAACTCCTCCCCTGAAAGCGCGGCGTGTGTCTCTTCCAGAACACTCGGGTCGTTCTCGTAGATCCGTCGGATCTGATCTTCGGTGTCCCTCAACACCTGGCCCTCCTCGAGAGCCGACACACCCGGCAGTACCTTTCCGGTACCTACGGCAGCGTCCGCCTGTCTGAGCTTGCGGCGGAGACGATCTTCCAGCTCAAGGAGACGATCGAGGCTCTTCGATGGAAAGAAGCTGTCAAGGTACACGCGGGAGTGCTTGGAGCCGATCCGGTCGATTCGGCCGTGGCGCTGGACAATACGCATCGGATTCCAGGGCAGATCGTATGAAACGACGCGTCCAGCCTGTTGCAGGTTGACTCCTTCCGATAGCACGTCGGTGGTGAGGAGAAGGTCGTAGTCGTTGCGGCCCGAGTCGAGACCCGCTGTCTCCGGGGCGAACCTGCCCAGCACCCGAGCCCTGGTCTCCTCGTCCTTGCCGCCTCTCGACCCGTACACCGGCGGAGCCACCCGTCCTTTGAAGGCGGACAGGGGGTCCTCTTTACGAGCGGCATTTATTGCAGCCACGACCTTTTCGTGAAGATCATCGATGGTGTCCGCAAAGGTCGAGAACACGATCGTCTTCCTTCTATCCGACTCCGACAGCCCCGACCTGTCAGGTGTGGCCGCGATGCGTGCGATCTCCCGAAGCCGCTCGACAAGGCGCAGCGCCTTGAGATCGGTCCTCGCATCGGACGCCGTCTCAGCAAGCGCCTTCAGGCGACCGAGGAGTTCGATGTCGGCCTCTACATCGGCGCGTATCTGGGCTTCGTGATAGTTGATGACTGGATCGGCCTGTGTGGCATGCAGGTCGTCGAGCGAAGCGAGAAAGTCATCGAAGTCGTCGGCCTCTGTAGAGGTCCACTCTCGAAGCGCTTCGCCGGCCAGAACCCAGCCGGCGTCGAGAGCATCTATGAAGGCACGATGGGAATCGATCAGGCGTCCCAACGTCCTGAAAAGAGCCACCGGTGAAGACTCGAGCCGCTTGAGCAAGCCGGAGCGGAGCAGCCCTGCATTGGACAGTTGATAGGCCTCCGCCGGCTCGTTCTCAATGTTGTAGGCGCTAGGTATATAGCGAGCTAGGAGCAGGCGGTCCTGGTCCTCTACGCGCCCCCTGTAAACCGGCCCGAGCTGGTCAGCGGGCGAATCCAGGGCGTACACCGTGGCGTCCAGGAGCTCCTGACCCGATAGGGCAAGTTCGTAATCCAGTCTCTCGAGTTCCGGAGTTGGGAACTGGATAGTCTGGAGGCTTCCGTCGGCAAGCCTGATCTGGTCGCCCTGGTAGTGACGCTTGATGAACCGTCTGGTGCGACGCACGGCTACCTGATCCATTAGGTCGAAGAGGTGCTCCGGGGACAGGCTCTCGGGGTCCATGTCGTGTGCCCGGCGGATGTACCGGTAGATCGAGGGGATGCCGTTGACCGCGAAAGCTGCGTCGTTTCGTACGAACAACGACACCAAGGCATGAAGGTCGAAGAGCGAGTTGTTCACGGGGGTTGCAGTAAGCAATACGAGTTTCTTGGGATTCGCCCCTCCGAGTAGGGCGTTGAGCGCCTCGGTTCGCTGTGCTTGCGGGTTGCGAAGGTTGTGGGCTTCGTCCACCACGACCAACGCGTACTGATCCAGATGCTCCTGCATCTCATCGGGGTCCTTACGCCACCTGAGTCGTAGCTCGTCATAAGTCATCACGTCGACGCGCCGGGAGAAGTCGTAGAACTTGAGGAAGGGTTCCCACATGCTCGACTTCAAGGCAGCAGGAGCCACAATCAGCACTTGTTGGCGCTCTTCAGAAGCGGCCCGGTTGATCACCTCACCAGCCATGAACGTCTTTCCGAGGCCGACCTCGTCGGCGACGATCACTCCCCCGTTTTGCTCCAGCAGGCGAAGCATGCGGGCGACGCCTTCCCGCTGAAACCCGGTCAGATGCAGGAGAGTCCGGATCTTGGAATCGTCGTCCTGTTCCAGCTGGTCACCGTATAGCTCGTAGAGCATCCGCATGAAGATCAACCAAGGTGAGTGCGGCTCCCAACGGGTGGAGTACATTCCGGCCAGGTCGAATGGTTCCGACTTCGCCCAGAATTCCTCGAACCACTCCTGTACGAGATGGGTGTATTCAGTCGAGGGGTAGCCCAGGTTGAGCTCCGCGTTACGGGCGAGACCGGCGTAGGTGAAGTTCGAAGAGCCAGCCAGAACCGCCGGGAGATTGGGGTGTTCCACCAGGTACGCCTTCCCATGCAAGAACCCGTCTGTGTAGCGGCGGACTTCGACCAAAGGCTCGCCTCCATCCGTGGTCTGCTCCAACCAGGCGACGAGACGTTTCGCCGTCTTGTCTTCCTCTTGTGTGAAGCCAGTCAGGTCTCGCTCCGCCTCGAGCCATGTGCCATGTGCTTCCAGTGCGGTGTCCACCTCATCCCGGGCAGGGGGCTTGGTGTCGGGTCGGTAGGTATTCGGGTTGGGTTCCGCTCCGAGAAGGAGGTGGGCTGCCGGCACCTGCTCCAACTCATCTGCGATCAGGGAGAACCCTCCAGGGTTGATGTATGCAGTGGCGATGGCGACCGGGGGCGCATCCTTGAAATCCTCACGAACCTTGCGGAGCAGGAGGTTCAGTTTCTCGGCGACAGTCTCATCCCGCTCCGGGCGATTGGTAGCGAAAACGGGAGGGAAAGGCTGCTTCCGGTCCGTCACGACGCGGTCTTCCACTGGTCGTAATGGCGCTTAACCGCGGCCAGACGCTCCGAGTAGTTCCAGCCGCGGTGGAAAGTCTCGAACATGTGTTGGACCTGGTCCCATGAGAGACCGTAAAGATGGGAGACGAGAGCGTCGATCTCGACGATGGCCCCGGATCGATCGGGCTCCGCCTTCAATGTGCCGATCGGAACGCCCACAGCGGACGCCCACTCCTGGAAGCGGTCGTCGAAAGCCGCGAGACGACCCGAGAGTTCCACCAGTCGGGTACGCAACGGGTGCGAGCGGTCGGGCCGAGGAACCGGCATCGGCGAAAGCAAGTGGGCGTTTAGATGCAGTTCGACCCAGCGCCGCGCGTACCAGTCGAACGGAATCGAGCACATCACGCCCAGCAGATATGCCTCGTCGGGAGCGCCTCCCGACCGCCGCAGGAGATATGGTGCAGTATCGAGAAGGGCCACGCCGGGAGGAGCGAGACAGGCAATCGTGGTGCGCTGATTGGTCGAATTGGTCACATACCGGAAGGCGATCCGAGCCCGCGAGATCGGGTGATCCTGGGTGGAGCGGACTGCCAACCCATTGAAAGCGGAAGAGGAGTGGTTGGCCCCCTTCTTGGCTTTGGACAACAGATGAGCCGTCAGTCTTTTGGGGTCAGCGACGCCGTAGGGGTTCCCGAAGTCGGGTTCCCAAAGATTGAAAGAGGCGCCAGCGAGAACGGGCATCGTCAGTTTCCGGTTCTCAGTATCGGTGTCGAACAGTTTCCGGTCTCTCTTGGCAAAGAGTTCCCACACGGGTCGGAACTCGAATCCGTCCTCGGAATCGAAGCGGGGTGTCGTTTCATACGCCGCAGCATGAGACCGGCTTTGGCGTCGGGAACGCGCGGGAAGGAGAACGTATCCGACCACGTGGCGAACTCCTCCTTGGGTGCCATCCCGCGTTCAGATCGTCCGGATAGGTATTCGTCGAGCGAATGAAACGGTCCGTTGAAGGCGACCTCGCTCGAGGTCCCACGGGAAAACGCGGTAAGGGCAACAGTGTACTGCTGATGAATCTCGGGAAACACCCACCCGTTGGTGTTCGTGAGGAAGCAAACGTCTTCGAAGGTGCCGGCCTCCAGCACGGCCTCCCGCCAGGCGGTGGTACCCGCCACGGATAGCGCCGACCTAGGAAGCACGACTCCCACCCTGCCCTTATCCCGAACCAGTTGGAGGAATCGCCAGGCGAATGCTTTGTAGAGGTCAACGCGACCCGTTCCTATTCCCGGGTAGGGACCGGACAGGATCACTCTCCGCATCGCCTCTGTTTGATGCTGCAGGCGCTGGAAGTCGACGATGAGATTGGGACGCTGCTTCTCGAGCCGACTCATCTCCCGCTCCCTGACAGCTGCTGTCATGCCTCTCAGTCCCGGGAAGCGCAGTGTCCAGAAGGTGACTGGATCGGCTCGCACCTCCTCCCATGGAGGATTCCCCAAGACGCAGTCGAATCCCGGGTTGTCCCTCAGGAACACCTCCGGAAAGAGGTAGGGCATGTGGCCGGGCTGGAGCGCAGCCACCTCGGAGCGGATGACCGGGTCGTTAGCAATCTTCACCACCTCGTCAGCCTGAAGAACCTGCTGCAGGTCGCTGAGCATGCCGGTGCGGGCCGCTACCGCTGCATCGAAGATCAGCTTGGCGCTGAACGCCCGCTCCGCGGCCTCTCGCGCAGCCTGGGCGGTCGCCGCGACCTCGGCTTTGGATGCTTCCGACGTGTTCGCCGCCGCGACCAACAGCTGTCGTGCCTCGACAAGTGTCTGCTCGATCTGCATGGCGAGAATGGATCGCATTCCTTTCTTCCGCTGTGGTTCTAGGGCGTCCAGCGCCTCGTCAACCGTCCCGATGCCGGTCAGTGAGTTGGCACAGACCAGCGTGTGGTCCAAGCTCGACATCGGCAGGCCGGGCACAAAGGTATGAATCCAGATACCAACCCGAGCCAGCTCGACTGCGATCTCGTTGATGTCGAGCCCATAGATACATCTACGGGCGATCTGTCGGCGAAGCAGACCCGAGGGTTCGATCTCATAGTCGGCCTCATCGTCGCCAAGGGCAGCTCGCGCTGCCTCCTCGAGACGACGCAGCTCGTCTGTCACCCCGGGCAGATTGTGGTCGGTGAGGAAGGTGCTCATGGCGGCCTCGATCGTGTCGACCGCCGCCACCAGGAAATGGCCGGATCCCATCGCGAGGTCGGCTATCCGGAAGTCGAAGAACTTGTCTTGAGCGCCCGCCTGGTCTCCGGTGTCGAGCAGCGCCGCTACCTGGTCAAGGTGATTCCGGAGTGTCGGTTCGAGAGCATGTTCAAGGAGATGGGCAACCGCGAAGGAGGGTGTGAAGTAGGAGCCGGTTGCCTTTCGCTCACCCGACTTGTTGTGGAAATAGACTCTTCCCGCCGGTACGACGACATCGTCACGCTTCTTCGCTGGGACGTACGCCAACGTCTTGTCGATGGTGAGGTCGACGTCCGTCCTCGAAAGCGAGGATTCGAGAAGCCCCTCGTAGATGGTTCCGAACTCACGCACCGAGAGTGACCTGAAGTCGACCGGGCCCAACGTCCCGTCTGGCGTCACGTCGACGAGGAGGTGCCGGAGGCTGGATCCAGTCACCTCGTCGTCGAGTTCCAGCTCCTCGATCAGGGCGCCCTCGGGATGGAATTTGGCGTCTGACCCAAACAGCCCTCCGTTGTAGGCGGGAACATCCCAAGTCTTGTTGCCGGTGTCGATGACTCCCCACACCTGACGCAGGTCATCCCAGATGGCGTGAGACTCGACATCGAGCTGATCGACAAGCTGCGGCTGTTCCACGAAGTCACGGGCCCACCGCTTCAATGAGTTGCGGGTGTACCGCTCGTTCCGACCGTATGGCAGGAGGCCTCGGTCCTCGGCGTAGGCCTGGAACAAGAGCCGAAACAGGATCCGCAGCGTGATCCGGTAGGCAAGGTCGAGATCGGGATCTTGTCCCTTCAGCTGGTCCGCCACGGCGAGGGAAAGGGTCGGAACAACCTCTTCGTAGACCCGCTGCCGAAGCCGGATCCCAAGACCCGTGGCATATCGGCTGGAGTTTTCAAGGAGATAGTTGATCGATCCTTTCTCAGCTAGGGCATTCGCTGAGAACACCATCCCGAGAAACCCGGCGTCTTCCTCCGATAGGAGCGCCAGGTCGAGTTCGAAGAAGGTCTCTGCCAGACCCCTACTGCCCACACCAACCCCCGGCTTCGCCGGGTAAACCCGAATCTGAGGACCTCGAAGCACCATGAGCCAGCCGGCTCCCTCGCGTTGCGCCAAATTCAGTCCAAAGGCAACTGGGGACACAGCGAACCGAGCACTAGACGAGTCGAACGACTCCTCATCCGAGAGGAGCACAGCAATCGCGCGAGGTTCGTTGGATCCTGTGGTGGTGAGGACATGTGCCGCGGTTGCTGCCCGTCGAGCCGAGAACCCCATGGCACTGATCAACTGTTCACCCCGTAGGCCAAGCCACGGCTTGGATTCCTCGGCCGCGACCGCCCAGATCGGAGTCTCCTTGACGCCCTGGGTCAAGAAGTGCGTGGCGAACAGACCGGAGTTGGTCATCCCAGCGACCTCGGTCGATTGGAACGACCTGAGCAAGGAAGCAATCCGCTGACGGCCTCTGATACCCGAAGGCTCGTCAAGCCCTGCTTGGAGCAGCCTGACCGCCTGCGATTCAGGGATCGGCCCAACGGGAGTGGCGTCGGAGCTAGGACCCATGATCCAGGTCGCCCCGGCTCTATCACTAAGAGCTACAACGAGCGGAAAGATTCTCTTGCCGAGGCGTTGCGAGTGGACGGCCCTCGCTTCAGAGGTCGGGGCTCCAGCGCCGTTCCATTTCCCGACCACGACTTGCAGACCCAACCCGGCCGGACCGGGCCCAATAAGGGTCTTGAGCAGCTCAACGTTCCGTGGGATGGTCTCGCCATCCACGTTCTTGGTCTGCTGCCCCGTAAGCGACTCGAGCAGTGTCAAAATGCCGTCCTCCTTGGTCTACCTCATCGGTGACCAGGCCCGATCGTAAAGGAGAGGAGTGACGGATTCTCGGAGAACCGCATATACCTAGTCGCTCGAAGGCCACCTACCTTCCTGTTCCAAGAGCCTCCTCAGCTTCTTAAAGAGATTCGGGTGGTATCTCTTCGACGCGGGGTCGTTGGACACGGTTGAGTGGAACCACCCAGACCCCGGGATTGTGAGGTGAATCCTGTCCTGATCTGCGTTGTACCAGACTCCGAATCTCGCATAGACCGTCTTCGAACCACCCGGCGCAACCTCGATCGCCATGTCTTTACCTCCGTCCGATGGAATCTAGAGAACGTTGGGAGATGTAGACACTAGAACCGTCGCTTGGGGCCGCCTCGGAGCTACCTAAGCCAATAGCCTGACGTAGAGCGCAGGTCAGCGGAGATCTGCATATCGACCTGGAGAGGCGGAACGAGCGAATGGCCGTCGACAGCTCCCAAACACATGTGCCAATTCCACAGATTGAGGACTTGTTCTACGTCATCCTCCAGGCGCTTGGGCAATTCCCGGAGCCTGTGCCCTACCGAGAAGTGGACGACGCAGCCATTCATCTCATGGGCTTCGAGGGAGATTCATACGGCGAAGCCCGGCTCCGCGAGCGGCTCGGGTTCGCTCGCTCTGCACTTAAGCGAATAGGAGCAGCCGATAACGAACAGCGCGGCTTCTGGGCAATCACTGACGCGGGAAAGACCTACCTCGAACAAGAACCTGCATCCGGCCAGAAGGCTCTGTCCACGGACATCAACGCCTCGTACGCCGATCGGACTGTCGACCGCGGCTTTCTCGAGGAGGCAAGACAGCGCGCCGCGCTAGGCCAACCGATGAGACTCACCGTGCGAGAGCTCATCGAACAGTGGAAAGTGTCGAGACGGGGTGCCGTGGTCAATCAGCAGATCCGGCAGGACCTAGACACCATTGGGCTTCGAACGGAACCTGACTTCACCACAACGTGGATCGATGGGGAGGTAGCCCTCGTGGGCGACGCATCACCGCCCGTCGATGCCTCCAAGAGATCTAACGACGCTGGACCCAACGACGACATCACACTGACAGTTGGCAGTATCGAGGCTGCAAGTCGCGGTGTTAAGAGTGTTCCGTTGGACGACACACTTGTTCACGCTCAAAGCGTGATGATGCGGTATGACTACTCTCAACTGGCGGTCCTGTCAGGTCCGCGCAATGTCAGAGGGGCCGTCTCGTGGGAGTCGATCGCCCAGGAGAGGCTGCGGAATCCGCATGCTGAACATGTTCGAGACTGCCTGATAGCGGCCAAGCTGGTTCGTCCGGGAGACCACCTTCTGGACGTCGTACCAGATGTTGTCGACCAAGGTTTTGTGTTCGTTCAGGCAGCTGACTCGCGCCTCCTAGGCATTGTGACAATGGCCGACCTGAGCGTTCAGTTCGCATCCCTTGCCAATCCATTCGTCCTCATAGGCGAGATCGAGAGATGGATGAGGAGGGCCCTTGACGGCTCGTTTGCACCCGCCGAACTGGTTGGGGCGGTTGACGCCAACGATCCAGACCGTGACATCGAGTCGGCGGCAAACCTAACTCTCGGCGAAATGATCCGGGTACTCCAGTTCCCGCAGAATTGGGAGCGTCTCGGATGGGCGGCAGTAGATCGCAACGTGTTCTTAGAGGCGCTCGATGATGTACGACGGATACGGAACGAAACAATGCATTTCAGCCCAGATCCACTCTCGGACGAAGACCTCGAGGCCCTCAGCAAACTTCTGCGTTGGATCCGTCACCTGATGGATGCCAAATAGTGCGTCGTCACCTTCGCCGTCGTCGCCCGCCCTCCTCTAGTAGTGTGTAGGAACCATCCAGGTTCTGCACAAAGTAGGGCGTGTAGCCACCGGGATTGCCAATCCGATGCTTCGGGAGGAACACCGAATACGTCTTCTCCGCCCATCCAGGGCAGGCACTGAGAACATCGTCGGGTCGGAAGGAGCGCGGTAGACGCTTTGCTAGACGCGCCGCCCGGATGTCAGCAACGAACCTGCTCACCGCCCGCCGAGGCTACCGCAACCATCGGTGAAATCCGACACAGATCCGAAGAGTCGATCACTTTCTGTCCCACTGGAACGATACGTTCAACGTCAACGAACAAGTGGCCCCGGCGATGCTCGAACATCCCGGGGCCTGGACGGCACCTACGAGGAGGTACCGACATGGCCCAGCCTATTACCGGCTCCATCTGTGATCACTCGGGGAGGGATCGCTGATGCAGGGTCACATCCACAAACGGGTTCACACCTGTGATGACGGTCGAGTGTCGACCCTTTGGTATGTCGTGGTCGATCTAGCTCGGGGCGCAGACGACAAACGACGGCAGAAGTGGCACGGTGGCTATCGGACCAGGAGGGCGGCCGAGGCGGTGCGGGCACGTCTTGTTCATGAGCTGACCACCGGGTTCTACGTGGAGCCATCGGCGATGCGACTCGGCGAGTGGCTGGTCGACCATTGGCTGCCGGTGGTGGAGACCCGGGTGAAGCGGACCACGCTCCAGGCCTACCGGACATGTGTCAATTACCACATCGTCCCCGCCTTGGGCGGGGTCCAGCTCGGACAGCTCACCTCTCAGATGATCATCGGGCTCTATCAGCAGCTGCTCGCCCACGGCCATGTGAAGACCGGTGCCGGGCTAAGTCCGGCCTCGGTGCTTAATGTGCATGTGGTGATCAGGAAGGCGTTGGCCGACGCCGTGGATGCCGGACTGATCGCGAGGAACCCGGCGGACAAGGCCAAGCCGCCGAGACCACAAACCCGAGGAGGCGAGCTGCGCTACTGGACCCCAGGCGAATTGCGTCGCTTCCTCGAGGTCTGTGAGGGTCATCGGCTCGAGGCGGCATTCCACCTGTTGGCGATGACCGGAGCTCGACGGGGCGAGATCGCCGGGTTGCGGTGGGTCGATGTCGACCTCGATGGTGCCCTGATCACCATCCGTCAGGCTCTGCTGTCGGTGGGACGGGAGGTGTATGTCTCCAGTCCGAAGAGCTATCGGGGTCGGACGGTGGATTTGGACCGGGACACGGTGGAACAGCTTCGGGCCCATCGGGAACGGCAACTCCGAGAGAAGTCGGCGTTCTACGACGACTGGGAAGACAGCGGCTATGTGTTCACCAAGAAGGACGGGTCACCGCTGCACCCTCGGACCCTTTCCCAGGCCTTCGTCTGGCTGGTGGAGAACTCGGATCTGCCTCGGATCCGATTGCACGATCTGCGGCACACTCATGCCTCGATCGCAGTGAAAGCTGGGGTGCCGATCGGGGTGGTCAGCGAGCGACTGGGTCATGCATCGCCAGAGTTCACGCTCCATCGGTATTCACATGTGATGCCCGGGATGCAACGCGAGGCAGCGGACACCATCGCCCGGGCGGTCCGGTTCGATGCGGCGTGACTGAGGAAAGCGGCCCCGGGAGGCGTCCGGGACGTATCTTCCTGGGGTGGATTCCCAGGATCTGATCCGGGCGGTGGCCTTCGACTATGTCGACCAGCTCAGTGATCACGGCGAGGTGCCGATCGCCTGGGCCGACCTGAGCAACTTCAGCTTCGAAGGTCAACGGGTGCCGCTGGTCAGCCAGCAGGGCATCTTCAAGCCGGCGGCGCTCGATCTGCCGATCTCGATCCGAACCACTTATCGGGAGCCGGGTGAGCTGCGGCCGTACGACGACGAGGTGGACGAGAACGGCTATCTGCTCTACCGGTACCGGGGTACCGACCGGGGCCACTATCAGAATCACTGGCTCCGGGAGATTCGAGATCGAGCGGTGCCTCTGTTGTATCTCGAAGGGGTGGCCAAGGGTCGATACCTGCCGGCGGCAGCGGCCATCATCGAGGACCATCCGGAGTCCTTGACGTTTGGGGTGCAGCTGATGCCGATCGACGCCGCTGCGATCGGAGCGGTCAACGCCTTCGCCCTCGACCCGGCGACCCGACGTCACTATCTGGCGCTGGTGCAGAGACGCACCGGACAGGCACGGTTCCGGGAATCGGTCCTCGACGCATACGCCAGCAGATGCACCCTGTGTCGGCTGCGGCATCGAGAGCTGTTGGATGCAGCCCACATCGTCTCGTATGCGGAGGGCGGGACACACCTGGTTACCAACGGGATGTCAATGTGCAAGATCCATCACGCCGCCTACGACCTCGACATCGTGGGGGTGCGCCCCGATGGGGTGGCAGAGGTCCGGGCCGATGTGTTGGAGGAGGTGGACGGGCCGATGCTCCAGCACGGACTGCAGGAAGTGCA
>Ga0299913_10001232_pt1 | contig 18504 bp, 27 predicted proteins | sample RVTome_9_FD_201360 | JGI IMG/M metagenome (GOLD analysis project Ga0299913, IMG submission 201360) | Soil microbial communities from uranium-contaminated site in the Upper Colorado River Basin, Wyoming, United States - RVT155D38 (version 2) ... | reverse complement strand
CGCCAAGGGACGCCATGAAAAAGAACCTTCTAGGGATCTTTGGAGAGCCGGTATGAGGAAGGCTAGGGCCACGATGCACGGGGCGATCTCGATAGTGAACGCCATAGCCACGGGCAACGGCTCGGCGCTCGGCATCTCGCTCAGGGTCACCGCGGAGGCGGAGCTTGGCAGGGGCTGCGGAGTCCGGTTCCTGACGGGCAAGAACGACGACCGGCTGGTCAACAACATCATCCGCAACACGATGCCAAAGGAGATGATCGAAAGCAACCAGGTGACGATAAGGGTAAAGTCGGAAATCCCGATCGGCTACGGGCTTAAGAGCTCCAGCGCGGTGTCAAACGCCGTGGCGCTTGCGTGCAGCAGGCTTGCAAGGGACGAAGTCGAGGACGTCGCGGTCCTCGACGCGGCAGTCCGCGCTTCCCTTGACGCCAAGGTGTCGATAACGGGGGCGTACGACGACGCCACCGCTTGCTACTTTGGCGGCTTTACCGTCACTGACAACTATTCAAAGAGGCTCATCCGCAGGGAGGAGGCCCCTGGCAATCTGCACGCGATCATTTTCCTGCCGCGCAACACTCCAAGGGGCGATGTGCACAAGCTGAGCGCCCTGTCTGATTTGTTTACGGACGCGTTCAGGCTGGCCGAAGCCGGCGAGTACTGGAAGGCGATGAAGCTAAACGGCGTACTTGCTTCGGCCGCGCTGTCGTCAAGGTACGCGCCTATAATGGCCGCGCTCGAGCGCGGGGCGCTTGCCGCAGGCATATCGGGCAACGGCCCGTCGGTCGCGGCAGTCGCGTACGAGGACGAAATCGACGAGATAAAGTCGGCGCTGTCAAAGTTTGAAGGGCGGATAATCATTTCCAAAGTTAATAACCAGAAGGCGAGCGTGGAAATCACAGATGGTTAGCATACTGGTCAAAAAGTCCAAGATAAGCGGTAGCGTGAGATGCCCGTCGAGCAAGAGCTACAGCCACCGGGCGATAGCGATCGCGTCGCTCGCGGAGAGGCAGTCGACCATAACAAACGCGCTGCTTGCCCGCGACACCCTTGCCACGCTTGCCGGTTGCCGGGCACTTGGCGCACAGATAAAGCACGAGGGCACGACGGTGCGGGTAAAGGGATTACATTCGTTCGAGCCGCCGGAGAACGTGATAAACGCCGAAAATTCCGGCACCACCATAAGGATAATGACTGCCATGTCCTGCCTCGTGAGGACAGGCCACGCGGTATTGACGGGCGACGAAAGCCTCCGCAGGCGGCCGATGCAGCCGATGCTGGACGCGCTTGTCCAGCTGGGAGTCGAAGCGTATTCCACAAAGGCAAACGGCACGCCTCCGCTCGTCGTAAGGGGCGGCGGGATAAGAGGCGGCACGGCCGTAGTCGACGGCAGCGTTTCGAGCCAGTTCATCTCCGGGCTTCTTATCGCCGGCATCTACGCCGACTCGGAAATAGTGATGAGGATAAGGGGCAGCCTGGTGTCAAAACCGTACGTCAGCGCCACGCTTGCGACGATGAAACACTTTGGAGTGTCCATAGATCACAGCTCTGACATGCTGGAATACCAGATCAGGGGCGCGAAATACCGCGCAGCCAAGTTCGACGTGCCAAGCGACTTTTCAACTGCGGCATTGATACTTGCCGCCGGCGCGCTTGCCGGCGAAAAGCTAAAAGTGAAGGGGCTCAACTTTGCGCTGCCGCAGGGCGACTCGCAGATCGTGGACATCCTGAAGCAGATGGGCTGCCCGATAAAGGTCGACAAGGCAAAGGGCGAAGTGGTCGTTCAAAAAGCCGACGAGTTGGAGGGCGGCGACTTTAACCTCGGCGACACGCCGGACCTCATGCCGGTGGTCTCGATACTCGCCCTCAAGGCAAAGGCCCCGGTCACGATAACCGGCGTCGCGCACGCAAGAATGAAAGAAACAGACAGGGTCGCAAACATTGCTCAAGAGCTGGTAAAGTTCGGGGTGCGCATCAAGGAGTTCCAGGACGGGCTAAAGATAACGGCGGTCAAGCCGCTAAAGAACGCGTCGCTTGAGGCGTACAACGACCACCGGCTCTTTATGGCGTTCACTATAGCGTCAATGATGACTGAAAGGTCGATAGTGGCCGGCGCAGAGTCGGTGGACGTCTCGTACCCCACCTTCATCCAGGACATGAAGGACCTCGGGGCCAGGGTCTCGCCGGCGCCAGACAGAGAATAACTTCCAAAAAGACAATATATAGAGCAGGCTCAAGTGCACCTACTGGAGATGGCTGGCAGCATTATAGGCGAGCGCTTTGTCGCCATTAGCTTTGGGGAGAGCCACGGGAGGTGCGTCGGCATTGTGGTGGACGGCTGTCCTGCAGGCTTGCCTCTGGCCGAGTCGGACATTCAGGGTCTGCTTGACCTGAGAAAGCCGGGCCAGTCGGTGGTCACGACCCAGAGAAAGGAGGAAGACAAGGTGGAGATAATTTCAGGCGTTTTCAACAGCCGCACTACCGGCGCGCCCATCTGCATGCTAATCTGGAACAAGGATTCCGATTCTAGGTCATACGAGACGATAAAGACCATCCCACGTCCGGGCCACGCCGACTATCCCGCGATGGTAAAGTACGGCGGCTTTGCAGACTATCGCGGCGGCGGCAGGTTTTCCGGCAGGCTCACTGCGACTCTGGTGATGGCCGGAGCCGTTGCCGGCAAGCTGCTGAAAGAGACGCTTGGCATAGAGACAGTCGCATACACCACCGAAATCGGCACCGTCAAGGCTGACAACATCACGCCGGCCAACATTGCCACAAGATATGGCAACGACGTCCGGTGCCCCGATCCAGTAGCCGCAGAAAAAATGAAGGACGCGATACTACAGGCGAGGAAGGACCGCGACTCGCTTGGCGGGGTAATTGAATGCGTCACCAGCAGCCTGCCTGTCGGGCTGGGCGAGCCGATATTCGCGTCGCTCGAGTCAGACCTTTCAAAGGCGCTCTTTAGCATACCCGCAGTCAAGGCAGTCGAGTTCGGCTCGGGCTTTGCCGGCAGCAAAAAGCGCGGCTCTGAAAATAACGATGTCTACATGTTAAAGGGCGGCAGGGTGGTGACCAAGACCAACAACGCCGGCGGGATACTAGGCGGCCTCTCAAACGGGATGCCGCTTGCCATCAGGCTGGCCTTCAAGCCGGCGGCGTCGATAGCGAAAACGCAGGAGACGCTGGACGTTTCAAAGAGCGCGCAGGCCAGCCTTGAGGTGCCGGGCAGGCACGACCCGTGCGTCGTCCCTAGGGCGCCGCCGGTGGTCGAGTGCGTGGTCTCGATGGTCCTGGCCGACCATGCCATCAGGGCCGGCCTCATACCGCCCGTTCTCAAGTGATGCCGATGGGCAAGAACGACGAGCTGGAATCGCTGCGCCACCAGGTCCGCGACGTGACTGCCCAGATAATGCGAAACGTGCAACAGCGGATGGAGCTTGCAAAGCAGATCGGCGAAATAAAGAGCAGGCTTGGCATCGACGTCAAGGACGAAAAGGTAGAGCACGACATACACGTGATGGTTTTATCGCTTGCAGACCAGATGGGGATGGGCCGCGACTTTGCGCTGCAGCTGCTCAACATCCTGCTATCAGAGTCAGAGCAGGTGCAGGCGCAAAAGCGGCTGCAGAAAGGTCAGAAGCAGACGCACATGGGGATATTCCTGAAGGCAAAGCAGCTGGAAGCGTCGGGGAAAAAGATAATCCACATGGAAGTCGGCGAGCCGGACTACCCTCCTCCTGCGGCAGCCGGCAATTCACTGGCCGAGTCGTTCAGGCTAAAACAGTACCACTACACCGACACCCGCGGCACGCCGAAACTGCGCAGCGCCCTTGCAAAAAAGGAGCACGTCTACGAAGACCAGGTGATGGTTACACCGGGTGGCCGCTTTGCGGTTTTCAGCGCGATCACGTCGCTGCTAAAGGCAGGGCAGGAGCTGATCGTGATCGAGCCGGCGTGGCCCGCGTATAAAGAGTGCGCCGACTTTATCGGGGCAAGGACAAAGGTCCTCAGGACTACCATCGAGGGCAAGTGGGCCCCGGACCTGAAGCAGCTGGAGGAAATGGTAAACCCTGGCACGAAAATGATAGCGCTCAACTACCCGAACAACCCGACCGGCAAGGTGCTCGACGGCAAGACGATGGAGAGGATAGTGTCGATAGCCAAGGACAACGGCCTCTACCTGCTGAGCGACGAAGTCTATGCCGACTATGCGTTCAAGAAATTCGCCAGCGTCCACGAATACGGCTACGACAGGAGCATCATGGTGTCATCGTTTTCAAAGCGCTATGCAATGACCGGGTTCCGGGTGGGCTATGCGGTCGCGGCCAAAGACGTCATTGACAGGATGGCCAAGGTGCAGGCAGTCGGCATAACGAGCGTGGCAGAGCCGATGCAGCACGCCGCGCTAGCGGCCCTCGGTGAAGACCCTTCGGAAAACGTCAGGACAATGAAAAAGAGGCTTGACTTTGTGTGCGGCAAATTGAAAGAGATGTCGCTCCGGTTCCTCGAGCCGGACGGCGCGATGTACGTCTACCCTGAGCTGCCAAGTGGCGAGGACATTCTGCTGGTCGAGAAGCTGTTGGAGAAGGGGGTCGCGATAGCGCCGGGGAGCGGCTTTGGGGACTATTACCGTCAGTTTGTCAGGATATCTGCGTGCCAGCCGGAAAAAACGCTTGAAAAGGGGCTTGACGTAATGGCGTCGGTGATAAGGGAGCGGGCGTAAATTGAAAGAAATCGCGATCATTGGGGCCGCAGGCAAGATGGGCTCATGGTTCGCCAGCTACTTTGCCCGGCGGGGCCTGCATGTTTCTGCATACGACATAAATAAGAAAATGCTAAAGGCTTCCGGCAGCGTCAGGATTGCAAACAGCATAGCCAGCTGCGTAAAGGACGCCGATTTCGTGCTTGTTTCCGTGCCGGTGAGCATGACGCCGGAGGTAATCAAAGAATGCGCAAAGAGCATGAAGGCCGGCGCAATCATTTCGGAAATTTCGTCGGTAAAGCACGGGGCGTTCCCGGCGCTCCGGCAGACGCCGGGCAGGGTAAAGCCGCTCTGCATCCACCCGATGTTTGGGCCAGGCGCAAGCGAGAAGATGCAGCCAAAGATATTGCTCGTGCCTGTCAGGAACGAAAAAGCCGAGCTGAAAATCGTGCGCAAAGTGTTTGAAAACGCCGCGGTAAAGGTGCTGCCAGACGCCAGGGCGCACGACAGGTCGATTGCGACGGTCCTTGGGCTGACGTACTTTGCAAACATTGTCTTTGCCAAGGTCGTGTCGGCAGGCGACGTTTCGATGCTAAAGCAGGTCTCTGGCACCACGTTTGGCCTCCAGTCGCTGATTGCTGAAAGCATACTGGCAAGCGAGCCGGACCTCGTGGCTGCTCTTGTCCAGGAAAACCCGTACGCAAAGAGATACATCCGGCAATACCTTAAGGATGCTTCGGCCGTTGCCAGGATGGCGTCTGCCAAGGACAGCAGGAAACTGAAAGCCGACTTGAAGAAGATCCGGTCAAGTCTGCAAAAGCGGCAGGACCTTCAGCAGTCGTATCGGAGAATGTACGACATTATCGAGAACATAAAGTAAAAGGAAAAATACGCGCTGTGCTTCAATGAAGGCATGACGCTCCTCTGGCGCGACGCGTGGCTCAAGCCCCTCTCGGACTTCGACGTGGGGGCGGAGAAATGCAGCTACTGCAAAAAGGCGTTTGGCAAGGTAGACTTTGTCACCGCGTGCGACTTTTGCGACAAAGGGATAATGCACGACGCGTGCGCCAACAAACACATCCTGACGAATCACAAAAAGCAGCTGGAAGCAAAGATAAACGCGCACAAAGACAAGCCGCTGCACGACTACCAGTAGTCAGTCTGACGGCGGACCCAGGTAGTCCATGCCGGTGCCACTCTTGCGCTCGCCGTCGATGGTCGACACCGTCCTGGTCGACTTTATGCCCGTAACCTTCCTGATCTTGTTGATCACAAAATCCACCGTGTTGCCGACTGGGACTTCGAGCCTCACAATCAGGTCAAACTCGCCGTACACGCCTTCGACTGACACCACGCCGGGCAACTGCGATATTTCTTCGAGGACCGGCTTTTCCATCCCCGGCAGAGTGTTGATCATGACGTATGCCCCGGGCATATGGCTATGTAGACCGGCGCCGGATATTAAACGATATTGCCTATTCTTCCACCAGTATCAGCTTGTTGTTGAACTCAAAAGCAAGGCTCTTCTGCATCAACCTGATGCGGATCTGGTCTGCCGTTTCGGCCATCCTGCCTTCGTCAAAATCATTGGTGTGTATTTCCACGCGGGTATATTTCGCAGGCTCCATTTTGCCTTCAAAGTACCCGTCAAACTCGATCAAAGACATCCCGCTGTACTGTGAGGCCATTTCGCGCACTATCTCCAGGTAACCTTCCACCCCGGGGCAGGTAGAACTTTACCGAGTCGTTAAACGCCCTGACGTTCATCAGAATGATCCTGTGCTACATTCTTTAAATGCGCGTATCAACTAATTTTACGTTTCAATGTTTTTAAAGAAATGATGCAAAAAGGGTGTTGTCGCAGATAAAACTATTCACGTTTAACGCAAGTTCGTTCCCGCTGGACCCGTCGGTTGAGATCTTTTTAAATTCCAAGGGGGCGCTGTCGCTTGACTTTGGGATGTTTGCATACGTCAACTCCGAGGCGATGCCGGCAGTCCTCTCGGAACTGGTTGGGACGAACAAGACAGACGCTCCACCAAGTGTCGACCTTGTTGCCCAGCTAAAGACAGAGGTGAGCAGGCATGACGCCGAGAGGCAAAAGGCAATGGAGGACAACGCCCGGCTGGCGTCTCAAATCCGGTCACATTCTGCCGAGATTGTTGCGCTGAAGGAGCAGGCTGCCGGCGCCGCAAGGATGGCTGAAACCTTAAAGGCCGAATACGCCCGCCTCCAGGCGGCGCTCAAAAATGCTCCGGCAGCGCCAGCGACCCAAACGGTTCAGGGCGACGACAGGCTAAGGCAGCCGTACGAAAAGCTCCAGAAAGAGTTTCAGGTGTTGCGGGCGCAGAGCGCAGAGGCGCTTACGTCGCTCAAGGTACTCGAAGAGGAAAATGAAGAGCTCACACAGGAACTTGACCATCTGAGGAACCAGCTAAAGAACGCGGCCGCGCCAAAGGCCGGCCCGGCCCCTTGAAGACTTATATAACGCGCACAAAATGAATTTTATCGATGGCCGAAAAGATGACAGCCGTATGGCTGATTATTCTTACTATCATAGTTTGCGCCGCCGTTCCCGGAGTCCTGATCTGGCTGACTTCAAGCCCTGCGAACGTGCTTGTTGGGTTCAATATCGTAGACGCGCTGCCAGCGTACCTGACACTCCACTAGCGCATTTAACGTCCAGCCTACCAGCTGATAACTATGGCGTTTGAAGGGCCGGAGAAAAAAAGAAAACTGCTGATTTCTATGGGAGTCCTTGCCGCAATCGTTGCCGGCGCCGGCCTCGGCACGATGGCAATCACGGGCTATTTCCGCGGCCAGGACCCGATCTACCAGTGCATCGACAACCCTGAAGACCAGCCCTTCCAGCTGTCCATTCCGATCGCTGTATTTGAGGATGGCTTTCCCGCCCTTGTCCCCCGTGGGGTAGGAGTTGAAGACAATTGCATACGCCCGGTGCACACGTTTGAGGAAAACGTCATCCACGTGGCATACAGCAGGCCGCACGAGTTCACGCTGGGGCATTTCCTGTACTACTGGATAGGAAACGACCTGCAAAACTATGACACGCAGGTGTACGTCAACGAAAGCCTGCACACTGACGGTAGCTTCCTTGACATCCCGCTCAGACAGGGCGATTCGATAAGGATAGAGTTCACTAGTAGAAACCAATAATAAAATGCAGTTTCATACAGTGGCGTGAAAGAGGTCCGCACAGAGATCGAGATCAACGCCGGCCCTGAGAAGGTCTGGAAGATACTCACAGACTTTGAAAAGTACGACCAGTGGAATCCCTTCATCACCAGGATAGCCGGCCAGGCAAAGCAAGGCAGCAAGATCGAGATCCACATCGAAACGCCAAGCGGCAAGAAAAGAAAGTACGGGCCGACTGTGACCGTGGTCGAGCAGGGACGCGAGCTACGCTGGCTCGGCAAGAGTCTGCTTTTGAATGGCGAGCACATCTTTACAATCAAACAGTTGCAGGCGGAGCGCGTCCGGTTCGTCCACCGCGAAGTGTTTGACGGGCTATTGGCCTCGTTCTCTGGCAAGAGCCTAGACAACGACGTGAAGCAGGGCTTTGAAGAAATGAATCGTGCGCTGAAAGAGAGGGCAGAGCGCGCCGCTCTTTAATGAAAATAATTATTTAGCCGCCCTGCCCTTGGTACTTGGTGCCAAATTACTACGAGATACTTGAAGTGTCGCCGGGTGCGACGCCAGACGAGATAAAAAAGTCTTTCCGGCATTTGGCACTAAAGCACCACCCGGATAAGAACCGGAACTCTGAAGAGTCGAAGCAAAAGTTCATGCAGATCGTTGAGGCCTACGAAGTGCTTTCAGACGACCAGGCGAGAAAGGATTACGACATCAGCGTCTTTGAACCGCAGCAAAAGCCGGGCCCAACGCCGAGGTGGACGCCGCCGGCAGACTTTTCCACTGTGTACAGCTACGAGGAGATCAAGAGAGGCTACAGGCCGAGCACCGTCGGGGGCGGCATGTGGGACATCAGCGACAAGGCCAGCTTTGGGATGTGGAAGGCCACGATGGTGCTGTTTGCGTGCCTTGCAGCGGTCGTCATCTACATCGTGCTTGCAGGCTAGTGCTTGTGGCGGTTCCTGTTGCGCCTGTGCTCTTCTTCCCTTGCCCTTGACCTGTCAAATGTGACATACCTGATCGCAAAGAAAGCTCCGATCACAAAACCCGGTATGGAAATGGTCATCATTGATCTGTCTCCTACCAACAGCGCCAAAAATAGCGCCAGCACGCCGGATGACAGCGAAGCGATCATGAGCATCAGAACCATGGATTTTGTTGCAGCCAATTCACCTACTCTAGCAGGCAATGGTATAAGTCGTTTTCTGTCCTAAAGAAATAAAAAGGGACTGGAATTAAAGGCGAACGAGATGCGAATAGTCGCCATAGGCAGCCGCGTTTTTGTCACCAGTTTCCAGCTTGCCGGCGTAAAGGGGGTAAAGGTTGAAACGCCGTCAGAGGCGCTCACCGAAATCAACAGGATGGACGAAAACAGCGGAGTCGGGCTGGTGCTGCTGAGCGACGACATTGGCAGAGAAATCCGCTACCAGCTGACAAACCTCCGGGCAAAGAGGCCGATCCCCCTCATCTTTGAGCTCCCATCGCCTGGAAGCAAGAAGGAGAAGGTTGACTATCGTGCCCTTCTCAAGCAGATTCTGGGCGTCTAGCCGGCCGGTTACTGGTTGTAGGCCGCTCCCTTTACGTAGAATATCTGACCGCCGCTAACTTCAAAGCCGAACAGGTGCGTGATATTTGTCAAGTCGGCGCCAAGTTTTGCTAGCGCCGATCGTATGTCCCACTCGCTCACTTGCAGTTTCGATATATACGTGAAAGTTTGATATTAATGAATTTGGATTGATGCTTGAGAAAATAATGTTCGTAAAAATCTTACTATTCAATTCCTACAAGCCCATAAATCCGATTCAGAAAATTTCCATAGCGATGACCGACATTGAAGTTGAAAGGAAGGTAGAGTACAAGGTCGACAGGAAGACAGAGGCCGAGCGCGACGTGGAAGACGCCGCGGACAAGGTCAAGGCAGGGGCGAAGGCTGTCGCAAACAAAGTCCGTGACCCCGATAAGGACCTTGAGACAGAATATCAGGTCGAGAAGGCAAAAGAAAAGCTTGACTGACCTCTCTTTTCATTGTGAATAAACTATTATGTAAGAATCCTGTTGGAAAATCATTGCTCAACAAGCTGAGGCATTCGCTCCAGCCCGCGATGACCAAACTGGGCACGAGCTTTGCCTCTACCGGCTTGTCCGCAAACTTTTGGACCGGCGTCGGCCTTACGATATCGATTGCAGCAGGAATCGCGTACGCTTCTCCTGCCTTCATTACCGGCGTTGACTTGTACCTGGCAGCAGTCATTGGCGGCGTGCTTCTCCTGATCTCGGGGTTCTTTGACATAGTCGACGGCAGCGTCGCGCGTGTCACAAAGCAGGCGTCTAAGAAAGGCGCGTTCCTCGACTCGACCTTTGACAAGATATCTGAAGTGGTGATTTTCGCGGGCATTGCCTTTGGCGGCCTTGCAGACCCCTTCTTGTGTTTGTTAGCACTTGGAATATCGATCCTTGTCAGCTATACGAGGGCGCGGGCCGAGTCGCTGGGAGTAGAACTGAAAGGCATCGGCATTGGCGAGCGGGCCGAGCGGATGCTCCTCCTCGCGATAATCGGCATGATTCCTCTAGGCCTAGCATCTCCTGGACAATCAGGAATGTACTGGGCCGTGATAATAGTGTCAATAGTGGCAGGCATTACGCTGATACAGCGTATAGCTGCAACTGCAAAAAAACTGTCCTTTACCTGAGCTTGCCTGTGGTGCGCCTGTCTGCCTCTGACCTTACTTTTACGACGCCCCTGTGAACTGCGCATGACACGCAATAGAACTTAACGTCGGTCGACAACGGTATGTATGCTCCCTGTTGCCTCAGCTCTTTTGCGAGCGCCGGCTCTACGAGCGTTATCCTTCCTGTGACTTTCTTGGCCTTGTCGCGTGGAACAAGAGCGCCACACGAGCTGCAATGAACTGTGCCAGAGCTGCCCTTGCCGCCCTTTGACCGGCCTCTGCTCGCCCTTTTCTTTGGCATATTGCGATAAGGTCGCCAGCCATCCTTTAAATCTTGTGTTAGGAATTGAATAATGCACTACAATCGTAGATACTAACGTCCAATACAGGTCAAAAATGCCCTTCTTCGACTTATCTGTAAGCCAATCAAGGTTATAATTTTTACGTAGGTGTATTTGGGAGCAATTGACCAAGCCGAAATATGAGCATCCACGCTCAAAGCTTGTGGCAGCAAAGAAGGATTCACCGTCGCTAAAGCCGGTCAACGGCGCCGCAAGCGTTACAAAACCTGACACGGATCTCCTCGCCTTGAAGCATTCTAATGTTGAAAATGATTTCATCGCTTCCACATACGCGACAGCTTTCGTGGTATTTCGATGCAGGCACAAACCTATCACAAAGTAGCTAGTTATAACGAAACTGGCACTTCAGGGAGAGGGGGCTGTCAGTCGTACGTTCTCCATAACAAAGATTATCAGCATCAGCTAACACTTTTTGACATGGAATCTGCGAATCGCATATCGGCATCGCCTAGCGTAGATTCAGATCACTCGCAGTTGCTACGTTCAATCCTAACTGACATCATGGTCATACCGACAAAGGTCCACGATTCTATTCAAGTGGAAATTGCGAATATCCTTACTCGTCATGGTCAGGTAGCTGTAATAGAGCATCTTTTCCCGCGTTACTTGCAAGACAGTAATCGAGCAGGATACATTGACGTTGTATCGACCGGTCCCATTAGAATAGGCATTGAAGTAGACCACTCTACACCCAGGACTAAGTCAATCCTCAAACTAAATCACTTTAACGGCACACTATCAATCATCGTACTGAAGGGAGGAAGAGTGTCGTGGAACTACAAAGCCGAAGAGACCATTCGCAGATGCAAAATGTTCACTACAAGATATGTTGTTATCAACTTGAATGAAGGTCGCATAATGTTTGCGAGTCCAGGCTTATCACTATCTTAGTGGCTGGATACAACACTGAAAAAGCCTAGTCGGAATTTTCCCATGACTTCTTGTCGTACTCCTTCCAAGCGCGTTCGACTTCGGCTATTGTTCCGGGATAAGCCTTAAGTGCACTATCGATATGAAGTGCCTCGAAATACAGCTCGAAAATCTTTGAAAACTCCGCCTTTAGGTCAAATGGTGCAGGAGGTAGTTCGTGTTGCAGCGAAAAGTCTGATTCAGATTGGTACAGATTGATGCCCCGTACATTTTTTGCATTGGAAAGCCCACCTCCTAGATTGAGCCGGAAGGTCATGCCGCCATAGTGGTTTGTTCGCACCATGAATCGGTTTACTATATACAGGAGATCAGCAGTCATGAAAAGAGGGTCGAAAATTTCTATTCGCGAGCCTAGGTAGTTCTTCCTGCAATAAAAAATCGAGCGATCCTTGTTCTCAAAGTAAAAGGTCTTAGCAGAGACAAAGTCATTATGTCTTCCGGCGATTGATGGAACATGATTGATCGAAGGCATGTTGTTGCACGTAACACTGCTACCCTTATTTGCGAAGTAACTATCAAAGTCCTGCTTGCTGCCTTTCGCCATCACGCACAAATTAGTGCACGGGCCGGATATGGCTTATGGTCCCTTGGGCGGAGGGGCCCCCGGGACCGATGGAGGGGATTCTGCAGCCGGCCGTCTTTATGTGTGCAATAATGCAATAATGCAATAATGGGCTGATATGGAAATACACAGCCCCAGCCATTAATGCACCAAAAAAACGGCGTCAGGTCCTAGTAAACCGGGCTGCAGTAGGCTGGATGACCGGGCACGGGGCCCGGTCGGCGCATTCTTGCATTCTTGCATACTTGCAGGCTCCGCAGGCCAGCCAGCAGGCACCCGCTTTGATTCGATACAAAATGTGTGCTAATAGCCGCGGGACCACTCTATTCAAATATAGGCGATCTGTGAGGGGATGGGCCGCGGCAGACTTGACGACTGCCCGGTTCTCACACGGGATCCAACCAAGGGGGCAACTTTTGGTCAGGGGCCGCAATGCCGAGAACTCGCCTTGGCCCGAGGACCTGACGCCCTATGTCCCTCTGCCGCGGGTATGCAGTGACCCCTGCAGAGCCTCATTTCAGGCCCCGCGGCAGTGGCCCGATACCAAACGACATGTGGGCCCACCTTCTTTCAAGGGCCGGGACCGTGGAGTTCGTGGCCTAGGCAAGGCCCTAGGGAACAGACGGCACCATGATAGGGACCTAGTCGTGGCCACGAAACCAAGCACGGGCCCAACGATGTCCACAATTGCACGGACAACCTACACGAAGGTGGTCCATGCTCTGGGGACCGCTGAGCGGCAGACAGACCACCAAAAATTTGTAGAGGCCATGAGTCGTCAAGCAGCGAGATTGAGCGTCGCCTTTCTAACGCATCTAAATCCTCCTAGGTACGCCATAGCTGATTGGTAGGGGGTGTGGCCAAAGGAACCGACCTTTTAGTCGGGGCCACAGCAGCAGTAGCTTGGTCCCAGTGTACCGGGCCAGTGCCTTGTCTACTTCGTGGCCCAATTGCGAATCGAGTAGCAGGCAAATATTGCATCACGGGGCTCACCCCCGAGCTTCAGGAAAAAGACAATGCCCTCCTTTTCAGCGTAGAGATCTGCCGATAGAGCTTGAGCCCATCTATGATGAAGCGCTGTTCGCATTGGATTGTGCAGCTGGCGACGTTTCTAATGCAGCTTGATTCATGCAAGTATCACAGGTCCTGTGATCCCATCCGTCTAGGAGCTCATATTCTCTTGAGCAAAGGACACAGGTGTCAGTTCTTTTTTGTGCCGAAAATGCGGGCAGCTTGTCATGAAAAATTGTCCACAAAGCTTATAGCTTTATCGGGACACGATTAAGGTGGAAGGGCACGCGCCAGCTCAAAAGCCGCCATCCCAAACATCGGCTTGTACGGGGCTGCGCAAACAAGCCCTTTTATTATTCGCACAAACACAACTAGCCAGCCTTGAGAATAGGCATCGCCTCCCACATTGTGCTTGATACGATAAAACGCGCGGACGGAAGCGTGGCGGAAAGCGCCGGCGGCCCGCCGTGCTACTGCGGCATGACTGCCAGAAAGTTTGGCTTTGGCGTCAGCCTCGCGACAAGGGTTGGCAGGGATTTTCCGCAGGAGATGCACAGGATGCTCCGCGACAACGACCTCATATTGAGCGACCGGCAGGTTTCCGGCGCGCCAACCACCCGGTTCCGCATTGCCTCAGAAGGCGACTCGCGCCAGCTGGTGCTGAGCTCAAAATGCGATCAGCTGTCTGCCGATGAAATCAAGGACATGAAGGTCGACTGCTGGCTGGCAAGTCCGGTGATCGACGAAGTCCCGGAAAACGCTCTTGCGGCGATCAAGCAGAACAGGGGCAAGAAGGATTTCGTCATGCTCGATCCGCAGGGATACATGCGAACGATCGGCACCGGGGGCCAGGTGGTCTTGAAAGACCAGCTTGAGCTGGATTTGTCCGGCATCACCGCGGTCAAGGTCGACTCACAGGAAATGGCGGCGCTGACTGTCGGACTGCGCGGCCTGGAGGGGATGCTGGCGCTGCAGTCGAAAGGCGTTGAATTTGTCGTTTCCACGGAATATAGAATCATCCACCTGCTTTACGAAAAGATGCACTACTGGATCAAGATACACGACATTGATACTCCTGATTCCACCGGCGCCGGCGACATCCTTTCCGCGGCCTTTTGCTGCGCCTACCTGAAGGAGAAGGACCCACTCTGGGCGATCTGCTTTGGCGCGGGCGCGGTCAGGGCGGCCCTTGAAACAAAGGAGGTCGGCCTTGCCAAGATCCCACAGATGTCTAAGATAGAGCAGAGCGCTTCCTACTTTTACAACACGGTCGGGTTCCAGAAGCTCTCTTAGCTTTAAATCAGGCTAGAAGCAAACACGTAGTAATAGCAATGAAAGTGGCGCTTTCAGGCGTCGACTCGCGGGACGGGGCGCTCCTCTCAAAGGTCAAAAAGACACTTGAATCCCTCAATGTCAGGACGCAGATAATGAAGGACGACTACCAGACCGCAAGGGAAGTCGACCTCGTCATGGTCGCAGGCGGAGACAGGGGGATACTGGACTACTTTCACAAGGTGGAGACCGATTCTGCGCCTGTGCTAGGGATCTATGAAACAGACTCGACAGGCTTTCTTGCCCAGCTTGAAGTGCGCGACCTGGAATCCGCGACGTCGCGGCTAAAGCGCGGCGACTACACTGTCGATCAGGTATTCCGCCTTGCTGTAAAAGTTGACGGCAAGCAGGTTGACCCTGTCCTAAACGATGTTGCAGTGTTTCCGAGCAAGAGCGCGACGCTGATGGAGCATGTTTTGCGGATAGACGGCAACGACATCTGGCACGACAACAGCGACGGCATCATAGTTTCTACACCTACTGGCTCAACCGCGTACTCTATGTCTGCCGGCGGCCCGATGGTGATGCAAAAGTCGCCGGTGTTCCTGGTGGTTTCCGTAAACTCGCTTGACAACACGCGCAGGCCGCTGGTGGTGCCAAACGACAGCCGGCTCGAGATCGCCGACATCACGAGCAGGTACCACTGCGAAGTGGTGCTCGACGGCGGCCGCAGGATGCAGGTGAAAAAAATGCTCGAATGCTCACGGCACGAGTTCTCTGCGCGCCTTGTAAGGCTTGCCGGCGACTCGTCGTCGGCCGCGTCGCTCATGGCAAAGAAGGTGCAGCTGGCAGAAGACATGCTGAAAATGCCGCCGAGCGCCAAGCTCCTTCTGAAAACACTCGAGTATGAAGGCGCGCTCAGCCAGAAGGACCTGGCCGCGAGGACGATGCTGCCAGAGCGCACAATCAGGCTCTCGCTGAGCCACCTTATCAGCCAAGGCTACGTCAAAAAGAAAACTTCGCTCCGAGACGCCCGGCAGAGGATCTACGAACTCAAGATTTAGCGGCCGCTCTTACAAAAGCGTCAAACGCCTGCTCGGGCTCGCCCGGCCTGCTGTTGAATTCCGCGTGATACTGCACGGCAAAGTAGAACCTGCAGTTCGGTATTTCCAGTATCTCCATTCTCCTGCCGCTGTCAGAGTGGGCAGACAGGACAAGGCCGTTCTTGCTTACGACATCCCGGTATTTCTGGTTGAACTCGTAGCGATGCCTGTGCCTCCTCCTGACCGCGGTCGAGCCGTACACTTTGGCAGCGACCGTCCTGGGGGTTATCGCGATGTCGTGAGCGCCAAGGCGCATCGTCCCACCCATGTCGTGCACGTTGCGCTGCTCTGGCATAAAGTCCACGACAGGGTTCTTTGCGTTGCCGTCCAGCTCGGTGGAGTTGGCGTCATTTAGCTTGCAGACGTGCCTCGCAAACGCGACTATTGCCAATTGGAACCCGAAGCAGATGCCGAGGTAGGGGATGTTGTTAGCCCTTGCAAAGTTGGCCGCGCCGATTATCCCTTCGCTTCCGCGCTTGCCAAAGCCGCCGGGCGCCAGTATCCCGTCGTAATCCTTCAGCATCGAGAGGCTTGCCCGGCCGCCGTTCTCAAACTTTTCAGAGTCGATCCACTGGACCTCGACCTTTTTGCCGATGCCGGCGCCCGCGTGTGACAGCGCGTGGTAAACGCTGACATAGCTATCTGGCAATGTTACATATTTGCCAACCACGGCGATCCTGACAGAGCCCCCGTACTTTACAAACGACTCTGTCACGGCCCTCCAGTTGCCCCACTGCGGGACCGACCTTTTGAGCGCCATCCGCTCTGAAACCGCCTTGAGCATCCCCTGGAATTCAAGCACTTCTGGAACCTTGTAGATTGAAGGCGCGTCGTGGCATGAAATCACGCATTTCTGCTCGACGCTTGCAAAGAGCGAAATCTTGCGCCTTGCGTCGTCGCTCAGCGGCATCTTGCACCTGACTGCAAGAATGTCCGGCTGGATGCCGATCCTGCGCAGCTCCTGGACGCTGTGCTGGGTGGGCTTTGTCTTTTGCTCGCCCACGACGTCGAGCACCGGCGCCAGCGTTACGTGGATAAACAGCGTGTTTGACTGGCCAAGCTCGAGCTCCATCTGGCGGAACGCCTCGAGGAACGGGAGGCTCTCAATGTCGCCCACAGTGCCGCCGCACTCTATCACCATGATATCCAGCTTTTCGTCGCTTGCGATCTTGCGGAGCATGTTCTTTATCGCGTCGGTGACGTGCGGGATGATCTGGACGCACTGGCCAAGGTACCTGCCCTCGCGCTCTGCCCTTATGACGTCGTTGTAGACCCTGCCTGTCGTGATGTTGTGGTCCTTGGTCATGGCGGTGTCGATAAAGCGCTCGTAGTTGCCGATGTCCATGTCGCATTCGCCCCCGTCGTCCGTGACAAACACCTCGCCATGCGCGACGGGGTTCATCGTGCCGGCGTCATAGTTGACGTAGGGGTCTATCTTGACGCAGGAGACATTGTAGCCGGCAAGCTGCAAAAGCTTTGCAGTCGAAGATGTCGTCACGCCCTTGCCTAGGCCGGACATGACTCCGCCTGTAACGAAAATAAACTTGCTTCCGTTCTGCGCCTTGGACTGCACATTAGGTTTTGGAAAAGCACCTTTTTATTCCTTTTCGGGTTCGCCAGCGCTATCTTAATATGAAGAAAACGCACTAACTACAACGTTCTCGCACAAGATGAATGAACAAGATTCAAACAAGCTCCGGGGCAGGTCCGCGATAGAGGCCGCCCATGCCGGCGTCACCGGCGAAGACGAAGCAAGGCTTGACGCAACCATATCCAGTCTCTACGGGGTCGACAACGAGGAAGCCGTAGAGATACACGCCAACTACCACGTCGACAAGATACTAGCGTCGCTTGCAAAGAGGGCGGGCGAAAACGGGATGAAGAGGCAGCTCCTCGCGAACAGAGTTCAGCACCTTGATATTCCCGGCGCGGCCTACCAGGTGGCAAAGGGCAAGCTGACAGAAGCGGCCGCAGTCGACGCGCTATTCAGGGGACTATCGACGATAGAAAGCAACGGCAAGGCAGACGACCGGTTCACCATCTACGGCTGACCGATATAGCCGGCGTCGCTGAAGAATTCAACCAGCCGGCTCACATACTTGTTCTGGCGGTTAATGCCATACACCACGTTGGCGTACTTTGTCTGGGTCACCCAGCCTATCCTCACGAGGTCGTCCAGGTTGTTTTTGATGTCCTCTCGCTTCAGGCGGGTCTTTTTGTGTAGCACATAGACTGTAACCAGCTTGCGTTCTTCGGCAAGCGCCTTGATTATCCTTACCTTGCCTATGGTGCCAAGCCCTGTTTCAATGATCTCTTTGCTGCTCATCGTTTCTGACATTATTTTGCACCCTTGACCTTGGCCATCAGCACCGGCTCCAGCTCTGCAAGCGACGCGCCGTGCAGACCTATTTCCTTCAGAGACTTTATGTCGACCAGCCTTCTTGCCTTCAGGTCGTCAAGGTAGTCTTCGACATCGATCTTTTTCATGCCCAATTGCTCGGCGAGTTCCGCCGCGTACAGGCGCACGTCCCTTAGCTCGACGTATAGCTTTTTCTTGCTTTTCAGAGCGCGTACAAGCGCCGTCAGGCTGACAAGGTGGTTCTTTGACAACTGATCGATCTCTTCGGTTGTTATCGAAGGGTGGACCTGCCCGTGCACCTTGCGCACGTGGTCAAGCATGACCCTGCCTGTCCCCTGCGACTCTGCAAGGTTGCCGGCGTACAGCAAGAGGTCGAGG
>Ga0299913_10001231_pt1 | contig 18509 bp, 15 predicted proteins | sample RVTome_9_FD_201360 | JGI IMG/M metagenome (GOLD analysis project Ga0299913, IMG submission 201360) | Soil microbial communities from uranium-contaminated site in the Upper Colorado River Basin, Wyoming, United States - RVT155D38 (version 2) ... | reverse complement strand
ACGCGGTTGTGGACCCAGAACACCTGACCCTCGCGCAACATCTCGCGGCGGACGGCGAGCGCGGCCAGCGACTCGTCCCACGCGACGACCTGCGTGACGATGGGGCGGCGCTCCTCGGGCGGGGTGTCGATGGTGGAGAGGTCACGGATGCCGGTGATCGCCATCTCCATGGTGCGCGGGATCGGCGTGGCGCTCATGGTCAGCACGTCGATGGAGGTACGCAGCGCCTTCAGCTTCTCTTTGTGCGTGACCCCGAAGCGCTGCTCCTCGTCGACCACCACCAGGCCGAGGTCCTTGAACTGCACGTCGGCACCCAGCAGGCGGTGCGTGCCGATCACGAGGTCGACGGTGCCACCGGCGAGACCGTCGAGGATCGCCTTCTGCTCGCGGGCCGAGGCGAAGCGCGACAGCACCGCGACCTTGACGGGGAAGCCGCTGAAGCGCTCGCCGAACGTCTCGCCGTGCTGCTGGGCGAGCAGCGTCGTCGGCACGAGCACCGCGACCTGCTTGCCGTCGAACACGGCCTTGGCGGCGGCCCGCACGGCGATCTCGGTCTTGCCGAAGCCGACATCGCCGCAGATCAGGCGGTCCATGGGCAGCGGCGCCTCCATGTCCTGCTTGACCTCGTCGATGGCACTCACCTGGTCGGGCGTCTCCTCGAACGGGAACGCCTGCTCCAGCTCGACCTGCCAGGCCGTGTCGGCCGCGAAGGCGTGGCCCTGGGCGTGCATGCGCGCCTGGTACAGGCGCAAGAGCTCCGCGGCCATCTGCTGCACGGCCTTGCGCACCTTGCCCTTGGCGCGCTCCCAGTCCGCGCCGCCCATACGCATGATCTTGGGCTCCTCGCCGCCCACGTACTTCGCGATGGCGTCGACCTGGTCGCTGGGCACGAACAGCTTGTCCCCGCCCGCGTACTCGATGACGACGTAGTCGCGCGTGACGGTGCCCGCCGCGACGCCGCCGACCGTGGTGGGCCCGCGCAGCTCGCGCGTGACGATGCCGACGTAGCGGCCGACGCCGTGGACGCTGTGCACCACGGGGTCGCCAGGCGCGAGGTCGAGCACCGTCTCGCCCGCGGCGCGCTTGCTCGGCAGGCGGCGGCCGGCGCGGGGTGTGCGGCGCGGGCCGAACAGGTCCCACTCGCCCAGGATCGCCAGGCCGTGCTCGGTGGCGCGGAAGCCCTCGCGCAGGCTGGACTCCACGATCACCACGCGGCCGGACCCGGCCATGCCGTCGGGCGCCGCGTCCAGCACCGGCGCGGCCAGGCCCGCCTCGCGCAGCACCTCCGCAAGGCGCAGAGCCGACCCGTGCCCGGCGCTCGTGAGCACGACGCCGATGCCATCGGCGGACAGCGACCGTGCCGTCTCGGCGGCCGCGAGGATGTCGCCGCGGAAACTGTCCCACGGCATGCCAGGCACGTCGGCCGGACCGAACGGACCGAGCTCCCACCGCGGACCCCCGGCGCGGTCCCGCACGGCGGCCCACTCCGCGAAGCCGACCGTGTCGATGCCGAGGTCGACCGCGGTCGAGGCGTCGTCGTCCTCGGAACCCGTGCCCCAGCCGGCGATCAGCAGCGCCTCGGCCTGCTCGCGCAGCTCCGTGGCCCGCTGGGTGACGCGCACCGGGTCGACGACAGCGAGCCCGGCGGCCGGGCCGAAGAAATCCGGCAGGAACGACGGCGCGGGGTGGATCGCGGTGACCAGCGACTCCATGCCCTCGAAGGCGATGCCCTCGGCGAGCAGGCCGAGCTGCTCCGCCAGGGCGGGCACCTTCTGCGCGAGCAGGCGCGCCGTCGCGGCGGTCTCCTCGTCGAGGACGAGCTCGCGCGCGGGGTCGACCTGGACCTGCTCGACCGGTGTGGAGCTGCGCTGGGTCGCCGCGGCAAACTCGCGCAGCGAGTCCACGTCGTCGCCCCAGAACTCGGCGCGCACGGGGTGCTCGGCGGCGGCGGGGAACACGTCGACGATGCCGCCGCGCACGGCGAACTCGCCACGGTGCTCGACCATGCTCACGCGCGTGTAACCCAGCGTGGCGAGCTGGTCGACGAGCCCGTCGAGCCCGCCCGTCCAGCCCGCGTCGTCGGCGGCCGTGCCGGTCCGGAGCACGACCGGCTTGCGCTCCGCGAGGCGCGGGTCCATCGGCTGGAGCAGAGCGCGAACAGGCGCCACGACGGCACACAGCCCATCGTGATCCACGCTGGTGAGGCGGGACAGCACGCGCAGGCGCTGACCGACCGTGCCGGGCTCGGGCGACAGGCGCTCGTGCGGCAGCGTCTCCCACGCGGGGAACAGCGCGACGCAGTCCGAGCCCACGTAGGCGGCGAGATCTTCCGTCAGCGCCTCCGCGTCGCGCTCGGTGGGCGCGACGATCAGCAGCGGAGCGGCGCGCTCAGCGAGCAGCGCCAGCGCGAACGGGCGCACGGCGGGCGTGAGGCTGACGGTGCCAGGCTCCAGCGCCTCGGCCAGCGCCGCGCGGCCGGCGGCCAGGAGCGGGGCGAGGGGGGCGGGCATCGCGCCCATGCTGCCTTTCTGCCCGCCGCAACGCCAAAGCGTGTGCAGTTGCGCTACCCGGGTAGCGCAACTGCTCACTGTGAACCGAACGGATCAGACGGGGCGGAGGAAGGGGTCGAGGTGCACCGGGGGGCCATCCGGGCCGCGGATCTCGTCCACGATCGCCCGCGTCCGCTCGTCCGCGAGCACCACCCCCAGTCGGACCGACCCAGTCATGAGGTCGTCTCCGCCGCGTGAGGTCAGATTTCCGCTGAACCGCGGATCGGCCGCCAAGCGCCGATGCAGGTCCTCGAGATCCTGTTCGCGCCATGGCCGCTCAATCACGCGGATCGGCCCGCCCCAGCGCGCCCGGGCCTCACGCTCCAGCCGCTCGACCTCGCCGGTGAACGCGAGCACGAGGCGAATCCGGCGATCCCACCACACTCCGGCGCTCTCGGGTTGGGTCTCGGCCCACGTCGCCAGCGCCGTTGCGGCGGGGTCCAGCTGGACCGCCCAGACGCGGTTCAGCTCCTCGTCCGTGAACTGCGGCACAGGGTCCAAGTCGCGGCGCGGCATCGGCGCGCGCCACGACCGTACGGTCAGGACGCCGTCACGGAAGGTGCCGCGCAACGTGACACGGACCCACGTCGCGTCGAGCCCGACCACCGCGTCCGGGAGGGCGGCGGGGACAAAGTTCCGAAGCGGCAAGCCCGTGCAGCTCGCCGCACTGAGGACGGTGCGAGACGGCGGGAACGACGAACAGAAGCGCGGCACCTTGCCGACCTGCGCGACCGCGTACCCGGTGCCCTCGACCTCGATGCCGGCAGGCTCATAGCGGCCGGAGCCCTCGCGCGGGCCCGCATCCGCGCATCCGGCAAGTGCCAGCGCGAGCACCAGCAGCCCAATCCCCCGTGCGTTCATGCGAAGAAGACGCGCGGCGGGGCGGCGGGGTTCCCTCAGGCGCCGTGGTAGCGGTTCTGGGCCGACTCGAGGCCGTGCTCGACCAGATGCAGGATCGCGTCGCCGGCCTCCTCGACCGTGACGTCGACCTCGGTGCGCTCCTTGTCCGCGAAGCGCTTCAGCACGTAGCTCGCCGGGTCCTGGCGCCCGGGGGGGCGGCCAACGCCGATGCGCACACGCAGGAAGTCCGGCGTCCCCAGCCGCCCGCGCACGTCCTTGAGGCCGTTGTGACCCGCCACGCCGCCCCCGAGCTTCAGCTTCAGCGCCGCCAGCGGCAGGTCCAGCTCGTCGTGCACGACGACGACGCGCTCCGGCGGCACCTTGTAGAACGCGGCGGCCTGCTGCACCGGCCCGCCAGACAGGTTCATGTACGAGGTCGGCAGCGCAAGCGTCAGCGCCTCGCCGCCAGGACGCGAGAAGCCGTCGGCCACGAGACAGCCGGACTTGTGCGGCTTGAACGACAGGCCCAGCCGAACGGCGAGGCGGCGCACCGCGTCCGCACCGATGTTGTGGCGCGTGCCGCCGTACTCGTGCTCGGGGTTGCCCAGGCCGACGATCAGCCAGCGGTCACCAGCCATATCGGGCTCTTCTGCGCGTCGCAGCCTCGACAGCAGGCCCACGGCGCGGCGGTCCTACTCGGACTCGCCCTCGGACGCCTCGGCGGTGTCGCCCTCGGCCGCCGCCGACTCGGACTCGGCCGCCTCGGCCTCCTGAGCGGTCGCGCCCTCGGCCTGCGCCTCACTGGCCTCGCCCGCCTCCTCGCCCAGGTCGACCTGGACGCCGATAAGCGACACGACCGGCTCGTCGGCGTCGGTCAGCACCGTGACGCCGTCGACAGCGGGGATGTCCGACACGCGCTTCACGTCGCCGATGTTCATCGTCGAGACGTCGAGCTCGATGTGGGCCGGGACGTTCAGCGGCAGCACCTCGACCGAGATCGCGTGCAGCTGCTGATCCATGACGCCGCTCTGGGCAACGCCCGGCGCGTCCTCGGCGCCGATGAGCACCAGCGGCACGTCTGCCGTCACCGGCGTGTTCTTGTCGATCGCGACGAAGTCGAGGTGCAGGACCTCACGGCGCACCGGGTGGCGGTGGATCTCGCGCGGGAACGCAAGGTGCGTGTCGCCGTCGACCTCCAGGCGCAGGACCACGTTCGCGCCCGCGTCGGTGTGCAGCGCGTGGTACAGCTCCAGCGCGTCGACGCTCAGCGCGACAGGGTCGGTGCCCGCGCCGTACGCGACCGCGGGGACACGGCCCTCACGGCGAAGGCTGCGCGCCTCGCCCTTGCCGTTGCCCGCACGCTTCCGGGCGGCCAGCGCCACCTGCTCTGACATGGCTGGAACACTCCTGTTGAGGTGAGATCAAAAAAGGGGCGCGCGGCCCGGCGGCCGGCGCGCGACCTGTCGAGTGTAGCCACCCGCGGCCGAACGCGGCAACCGGCCGGAATTCCCCTGTCCCTGCGGGGGCGCGCCGTGATTGAGTAGTGCCCAAACGGGGAGGGGGTTGCCATGCAGGCGGATCTGGTGCTGGAAGGCGGCGGGGTCAAGGGCATCGCGCTGGCCGGCGCGGTGAGCGTCCTGGAGGAGCGGGGCTACGAATTCGCGCGCATCGCCGGCACGTCGGCGGGCGCGATCGTGGGCGCGTTGCTGGCCGCCAGGGTCCCCGGCAAGGAACTGGCGGACATCATCAAGGACGGCATGGACTACCGCCGCTTCCGCGACCCCACGCTGCTCAGCCGCTTCGGCCCCGTCGGCATGGCCGCGTCGCTGGTGCGGTCCAAGGGCGTCTATGCCGGTGACTACCTGCGCTTGTGGCTCGGGGAGCACTTGTCGCCCCGAGGGGTGCACACCTTCGCCGACCTGCGGCGCGACGATCGCGGGTCGGCGCTGCCCCGCGACCGCGACTATCGCCTGGTCGTGGTGGCCTCGGACATCTCGCGCGGGCGCCTGGCACTGCTGCCGTGGGACTGCCGCGACCCCTATGGGCAGGAGCCGGACGAGATGGAGGTGGCCGAGGCGGTTCGCGCGTCGATGGCCATCCCGTTCTACTTCTCGCCGCTGCGCTACCCACGCGGCGCGGCCGACCAGTCGTGGCTCGTGGACGGCGGGATGCTGTCCAACTTCCCCGTGTGGGTCTTCGACCGTGACGACGGCAAGACGCCGCGCTGGCCGACGTTCGGCATCAAGCTGTCCTCGCGGGCCGAATCGGTGCGGCCGTACCGCAAGGTGCGCACCCTGGCCGGCATGGGCCACGCGATGATCTCCACGATGGTGGGCGCCCACGATCGCATGCACATCGACCGCGACGACGTCGCCGCGCGCACGATCTTCGTGGACACGTTCGGGATCTCCCCGATCGCGTTCGACATCGGCCCACAGGATCAGCAGCGCCTGTTCGACAGCGGACGCGCCGCGGCGGAGAAGTTCCTGGACGGCGAGCCGGGCAAGCCAGGCTGGGACTTCGGCGTCTACGTCGAACGCTTCCCCGGCGACCACAGGCCGCCAGAAAGCTAGTTCTGGTTCTGGTCGTCGAACAGTTCGCTGACCGACTCGTCCTCAAAGATGGCCTTCATGGTGCTCGCGACGATCGGGGCGATCGACACGACCTCGATCTTGGCGAGGTCGCGGCACTGCGCCGGCAGCGGCAGGGTGTTGGTCACCACGACCTTCTTGATCGGCGCGGCAGCCAGCCGCTCGCAGGCCGGGTCGCTGAGCACCGGGTGGGTCGCGCACACGTACACGTCGGCTGCGCCGCGCTCGATCAGCGCCTCGGCGGCCCCGCAGATCGTGCCCGCCGTGTCGATCATGTCGTCAACCAGCACGCAGGTCTTGCCCTCGACGTCGCCGACCACGGCCAGCGTCTTGGCGACGTTGTGCGCCGTGCGCGTCTTGGCGAGGAACGCGATCGAGGCGTTCGGCAGCCGCGATTGGAACTTCTCCGCCAGGCGCACGCGGCCCGCGTCGGGCGAGGCGATCACCAGCTCCTGTTCGGCGAACTCGCCCAGCAGCCAGCCGACCAACAGCGGCAGGGCCGTGAGGTGGTCAAGCGGCTTGTCGAAGAAGCCCTGGATCTGGCCGGTGTGCAGATCGACCGAGACCACGCGGTCCGCACCGGCGACCTGAAGCATGTCCGCGAGCAACTTGGCGGTGATCGGCTCGCGCGAACGCGCCTTCTTGTCCTGCCGCGCGTAGCCGTAGAACGGGACCACGGCGATGATCCGCTTGGCCGAGGCGCGCTTGGCGGCCTCGATCATGATCAGCTGCTCCATGATCGTCTCGTTCACCGGACGCGTGTGCGTCTGGAGGACGAAGACGTCGGAGCCGCGGACGTTCTCCTGGTAGCGGCAGTAGATCTCGCCGTTGGCGAACTCGTGCAGCTCGATGTCGCCAAGCTTCATGCCGAGGTGGTCCACGACCTCCTGCGCCAGGTCGGGGTGACCCCGCCCGGTGAAGATCTGCATGCGCTTCTTGGTCTGGACCTCCATTACGCAACTCCCGCGGGGTCGTCGCCTTCCGAGCCGGCCACGCGGTCCGCGTAGCCGGGCACTTCCACCTGCTGCGTCCGCTCCAGCGCCAGCGCCCCTTCGGGCACGTCCTGCGTGATCGCCGATCCTGCGGCCGTCACGGCGCGGGGGCCGATCGTCACCGGGGCGACCAGCATCGTGTCGCTGCCGATGAACGCACCGTCGCCGATCACCGTGCGGTGCTTGTGCCGCCCGTCGAAGTTACACGTGATCGTGCCCGCCCCGACATTGACCCCTTGGCCGATCTCGGCGTCGCCGATATACGACAGGTGGGGGACCTTGGAGCCCTCGCCGACGGTCGACTGCTTGATCTCGACGAACGCGCCGGCCTTGGCCGCGCGCTCCAACCGCGCGCCGGGCCGCAGGTACGAGAAGGGCCCGACCGTGGCGCCCGGGCCGACCGACGCGCCGAGCAGGACGCTGTAGGAAACGACCGCGCCCTCCTCGACGAGCGCGTCGACCAGGCGCGAATCCGGCCCGACCGTCGCCCCGGCGCCGATGCGCGTCGCGCCCTCCAGGTACGTGTTCGGCAGGATCACCGCGTCGGGGGCGATCGCGACCTCGGCGCCCACGTAGGTGCGCTCGGGGTCCACCAATGTGACGCCGCCAAGCAGCAGGCGCTCGTTGATGCGTCGGCGCAAGACGGCCGCCGCGGCCGCGAGCTGCGCGCGGTCGTTCACCCCGGCCACGGCCTCGGCCGTCGCCTCCACGGCGGCCAGCCCCTCGGCGGCCAGCGGCGCCACCACGTCGGTGAGGTACAGCTCGCCCTGGGTGTTGTCCCCGCGCAACGCCCCGAGCTCGCGGCGCAGCGCGTCGGCAGGAAAGACGTACATGCCCGCGTTGATCTCATCGACCGCGCGCTCGGCCTCGGTGGCGTCACGATGCTCGACGATCCGCTCCACGCGGCCGTCGGCGGCGCGCAGCACGCGCCCGTAGCCGGCCGGATCGGCCGGCCGCGCGGTCAGCAGCGCGGCGGGGGCGGCGGCGTCCAGCAGCCGGTGCAGCGTGCCGGCGTCGAGCAGCGGCGTGTCGCCCGGCAGGACGAGCACGCGGTCCACGCCATCCAGGGCACCCACGTCGAACGCCACCCGCACAGCGTGCCCGGTGCCGCGCTGCTCGGCCTGCTCCACGACCGACAGGCCCGCCAGGTCGGAGGCGGCGGCCTCCGCCGCCACCGCCTCCGCCTGGTGGCCGACCACCACGATCACGCGATCAAGGCCAAACTCCCGCAGCGACTCGAGCACCCAGCGGAGCATCGTGCGCCCCGCAAGGGGGTGCAGCACCTTGGCGAGATCGGAATGGAAGCGGGTGCCTTTGCCCGCGGCCAGCACGACGGCTGCGGTGGAACCCATCACGCCCCACCACGGCGGGCGGGGGGCAGGGGGCTGAGCTGGGAGGGAAGGTATCGAACCTTCAACTTCGACTCCAAAGGACGACGTGATGCCATTTCACCACCTCCCACCGGTGGGACGGCGTGGCCCATCGACCATGCTACCGGCACGGCGCCGCGATCAGCAGGCGACCAGCTCCGGTCCCCCCGCGGGCGAGCGGGCGACGCGCACCTGCGGGAACTCGGCCGCGACCCGCTCGGACAGCTCCTGGGCCGCCTTGGCGTCCTCGGCCAGCGCGAGCAGCGTCGGACCGCTGCCGCTGAGCACGGCCCCGAGCGCCCCGGCGTCCAGCAGGAACTTCTTGTGGTCCTCCAGTTCGGGGCGCAGCGCGAACGCCGCCGGTTCGAGGTCGTTGTGCAGCGCGGCGCCGAGCGCCACGGCGTCTTCGGAGCGCAGCGCCTGCAGCACCGCGTCGGGTTCGACCTCGCTGGGCTTGCAGTGGGTGTCCCACGAACGGTAGACGTCGGCGGTCGGCAGGGGCTCGCCGGCCTGGCACACCACCCAATGGAACGTGCCGCGGCACAGCACCTGCGCGAGCGCGTTGCCGCGCCCGGTCGCCAGCGCGGTCCCGCCGACCACGCAGAACGGCACGTCGCTGCCCAGGCGCGCGCCGACCGCGCGCAGGTCGTCCTTGGTCAGCTCGCAGCCCCACAGGCGGTTCAGCGCCGTGAGCGCACCGGCGGCGTCGGCCGACCCCCCGGCCATGCCGCCCGCGATGGGGATGTCCTTGTCGAGGTCGATCACGGTGCGCGCGTTCGCGCGGGAGTTGTCGTCGCGGATCGCGGTCACGTCGAGCACGCCGGCGGCCTCGCCGAGCGCGAGCGCGGCGCGCACCGCCAGGTTGTCCGCCCCGGCCGGCAGTCCGGCCACCAGGTCGTGCCACAGTTCGACGCCCATGCGCCGCCGGCTGGCGGGATGATGGCCCTGCCCGGGCGGGCCCACGACGGCGACGCGGAGCTTGTCGAACACGCTCACCGTCTGCATGACGGTGACGAGCTCGTGATAGCCGTCCTCGCGCACGCCGCGCACCGCCAGGAACAGATTGATCTTCGCGGGAACCCGCACGGAGACACACGGACCGTCGGCCGCGATCTCCCGAGTCACACCGATGCCTCCCATTGCCCCCGGCTCGAGCGCCCCGTCCCGCCGCCGTCCGCGAGCATGGTAGGTGCGCTCCGCCCGGACGCACAAAAGCACGAGGCCCTCACCCGGCCAGCGCACCCGCCAGCGCGGCCCACCGGGCCACGTCGAGCTCCTCGGCGCGGGCACCCGGGTCCAGCCCGGCGCGCGTGAGCGCATCCTCGACCGCGAGCGGCGGCAGGTCCACCCGCGAAAGGCTGTTGCGCAGCCGCTTGCGGCGCTGCGCGAAGCCTGCCTCGATCAGCGGGAACAGCACCTCGCGCGGCACGGGCAGCGACCACGGCCGCGGCTCGAGCCGCACCGTCACCGAGTCCACGTTGGGGACCGGGTAGAACGCGGCGCGGCTGACCTGCGCGGCGACGGCCACGTCGGCCTGCGCGGCGATCTTCACGCTGACCGCCCCGTACAGCTCGTCGCCCACGCGGGCGGCCCAGCGCCGGCCGACCTCCTTCTGCACCATCACGAGGATGCGGGCAAAGGCCCCCGTCGCCAGCGCCTCCATGAGGATCGGCGTGGACACGTTGTAAGGCAGGTTCGCCACCAGCAGGGGCGGCCGCGTGATGCCCCACGCGGCCGCGGCCTCGCGCGTGACGGCGCCGAGGTCCACCCGCAGCGCGTCTGCCTCGACGATGCGCACGCCGTCGTCGCCGGCCGTCACCTCGGCCAGCGCCACGGCCAGCGCCGCGTCGATCTCGACGGCGACGACGTGCGCGCCCGCCTCGCGCAGCGCCAGGGTCAGGCTGCCTAGGCCCGGCCCGACCTCGCACACGAGATCACCGGGCTCGACCCCGGCGTCGCGCACGACCTTGCGCACCGTGTTGGGGTCGACGACGAAGTTCTGCCCGCGGGCCTTGCGGGGGTGGACGCCGTGGGCGGTGAGCAGCCGCCGGATGTCGGCGGGGGTGTGCAGCACCTACCAGGTGATGCGCACGCGCAGCACGCCCGCGGACGTGGGGGCGATCTGGCGGAACGCGCCGCGGTTCAGGTCGATGATGCGGCCCTCGACGAACGGGCCACGGTCGTTGACGCGCACCCGCACGGACTTGCCGTTGGCGAGGTTGGTCACCGTGACCATGGTGCCGAAGGGCAGCGTGCGATGCGCGGCGGTCATCGGGTCGGCGCCGGGGTGGTCGTACCAGGACGCCTTGCCCTCTTGGTAGTTCGGCCCGTTCGTGACCCCGGCGCTGGGCCGGGTGCTGCGCTCGGCGCGCTTGGTGCCAACCTCGACGACCCGGTCGGCGGGCTGGCGCACGACCTTCTGCGACACGGCGCGGCGCGACTCGACCTTGCCGTCCGCGCGCACGACCTCTTCGGTCACCTCGCGCAAGCCCTTGCGGCCCGGCTCGATGACACGCTCGGTGCCCTTGGGCAGGTCGGGATTACGCTTCTTCACCGTGCGGAAGTCAATCGCCTCGGTCCGGGTCTCGACCTTGCGGGTGATGCGCTGCACCAGGATCTGGCCGCCGGCGACCGGTGCGGCGTCCAAGCCCGGCACCACGCGGTCCTCGGGGCCGAGTTCGATGTTGAGGCGTTCCAGCACCCCGGCCACGGTGCGCGAGTCGGTGATGACCTCGTGGACCTTGCGGTCCGCGATCACCTGGAGCGCGACCGGGCGGCGGACCTCGACGACCATGCCCGGCACCACCCGGGCCAGGCGGGAGGGGCGCACGATGTCGCGGCGGCCGACCTTGGTGCCCAGCTCGCGCAGGACCTCGCCGACGTCGAGCGCGGTCACGAGCACGCGCTGCTCCACGTCGCCCACCAGCAGCGTGATCGGGCGGGCGTGCACGAGCTCGACCACCATGCCGTCGCTCAGCGGCGTCCCCGGCGCGGGAGAGATCTGGTCCTTGTCCCCCAGCGGCACCCCGGCGCGGCGCAGCAGGTCGCTGACGTCGGACGCGTACGTGCGCACCTGGCGGGGTTCGCCGTCGACCATCAGCGACACGGTCTTCTCGCCCGCGAGCCACGTGAAGCCGAGCAGCGGGATGAGCAGGGCGATCAGCAAGGAGGCCGAAAGACTGGGTCGCGACAGCACAGACCCACGCGTGGGGGCACGCCGGTCGGAGGGGAGCTTGGGGGCGCTCCCGGGCCCCTGCCTCTGCCAAAGCATCGGGCCGAAGGCTACCAGGCAGCCGGGACAGTCAAGAAAACCGGACAATCCGGACCCATATCGAGACCGGTCACGCGGGCAGCTGGAACAGCCTGCGCGCGTTGTCGCTCGTGATGCGCGCCATCTCCTCGGGCGACAGCCCGTGCAGCTCGGCGAGCAGCGCGACGGTGACGGTCACCCGCGCCGGCTCGTTCACCTGGCCGCGGAACGGATGCGGCGACAGGTACGGCGAGTCGGTCTCGGCCACGATCAGCTCCAGCGGCGCGGCGGCCGCGGCCTTGCGCAGCACCGGCGCGTTCTTGAACGTCACCGTTCCGGAGAACGACATGAACCACCCGTTCTCGACGCAGGTGCGCACCAGATCCTCGTCGCCGCTGAAACAGTGGAAGACGGTGCGGTCGGGGGCGCGCTCCTCGCCGAGGATCGCCACGACGTCATCGTGCGCGTCGCGGTCGTGCACCACCAGCGCCTTGTCGAGCTCCTTCGCGAGGCGGATGTGCTCGCGGAAGCTCTCCTGCTGACGGACCTTCGGCGAATGGTCGCGGAAGTAGTCCAGGCCGGTCTCGCCGATGCCCACCACACGCGGGTGCGACGCCACCTGGCGCAGGCGGTCCAGCACGTGCTCGGTGGCCTCGATCGCGTTGTGGGGATGGATGCCGACGGCCGCCCACACGTCGGGGTAGGCCATCGCTTGCTGGACGCACACGACCGAGGTCGCCAGGTCCACGCCGACGGCCACGAAGCGGCTCACGCCCTCGGCGCGGGCACGGTCGAGCACGGCGTCGGCCGGCTCGCCGTCGTCGAGGTAGTCAAGGTGGCAGTGGGTGTCGGTGTACACGCGACCGTCCTGTGACAGCACCGTGCCCGCGGGATCCCGCGGGCACGGCCCCGAGGCTAGCAGGGTCGTCCGACCCCGGCCACGCGTGGTCAGTCGCCGCGGATCAGGTACTCCCACTGGCCGTTTTCGCGGATGCCGATGCGCCAGCCGATGTAGCCGCCGAACTCGCGGTAACCGGCGATGTCGGCATCGGTCGCGCCGAGGCCGCGCATGATGTCGATGTCCTCGTTGGTCCACCGCGAGGGCTCGATCGTGAACGGCCGCGGCCAGGCGTAATAGGCCGGGCCGCCCTCGGGATCCTGCGTGCCGTACGGAACTGCCAGCAGGCGCAGGATCAGCCCGAACGGGTCCTCGCCGCGCTGCTCCATGCCGCGCAGCATGGCGACGGCCGCCTCCGGCCCGTTTTCGTCGCCAAACGAGCTGCGGAAGCCGTCCGGCATCAGCGCCTGGAGCGCGCCGAAATCCCGGGCGGTCGCGGCCTGCCAGATTCGCTGGCGCGTGACGCCGACGTCGTGCGGCAAGCCCTCTTGCTCGGGCGCCTGTTCGGATGCGGGCGCGCCCGGACCGTCGCCCGACAGGGCAGGGTTGGTAGCGACGCTCGTCACCTCGTCAGTGAGGCGCGTGACCTTGCCGTCGGGCTCGACCACCCACACACCCTTGCCATCTCCGACCAGATACAGCGGCCGGCTGCCGCCGCTCCACGTGAAGCCGCCGCCCTCGACCTGGCGCAGCGGCCCCGCGGGAGCCCAGGCCGCCCAGACCTCGCCATTGGCGTCGAAGCTCCTGGGCAGTTCGACTTCACGGGGGGCACCCTCGTCTCCCTTCACCACAATGCGCAGCGCCGCAGCAGTGAACTGCTCACCGTCGAACTCAGCGCAGCAGCGCGACACCACGGCCAGGCCCCCGGGCGCCTGCGCCGGACCGGGTCCGGCGTAGCGCTCGTTGTCGCGCAACTCCTCCACCCGAGTGCCGTTCACCGACCCCCGGACCGAGGAGCGATACAGCGCAGCGACGTCGTAGGCGTGCACGATCGAGGTCTCGTAGCCGATCTCGGCGTACAGCGTCTCGCCCGAGGCGTCCCAGGTCAGGCGGCGAGCGTCGAACCACTCGCCGTCCTCGCCCTCGACGACCGGGAACTCGAGTTCGGGCTCTTCGAACGGGCGGCCGACCACGATCCGATCCTGGCCCTGGTCGACGCGCTGCACCCACGCGAGGCGCCCGTCGGGGGCGAACGCCGGCAGCGCGCCGCCGCCAAGTTGGCTCTGCCGACCCGTGCGCATATCGACGTGCATCAGGACCGACACGCCGTCCGCGGCCTGTCGTTCGTACACCAAGCTGGTGCCGTCCCACGACAGTGCGGGGTTGGTGTCGGTCACCCCCTCGGGCTTGTCGTTGTCGAGCAGCGTCTCGGAACCGTCGTCGCACAGCGCCCAGATCGTGCCCTCGAGCCCTTTGCCAGTGCGCGCGAGCACCGCGGTCACGTGCGCCGGGCCGCCGCACGCCGCGCCGGTCATTCCAGGTGCCGCCGTCTCGCCCGGTTGCGGGTCGGCGAAGTCGACCGTGGAGCGGTTCAGCAAGCTCGGGACGACGAACACGGCGAGCGCGATGGCAGCGACCGCCCCCGCACCGGCAAGTGACCAGCGCACGTGCTGCGTGCGCCGGATGCCATCGGACACCTTCGCCCAGGTCGCGGGGTCAGGCCGCACGTCGTCGGCGCGTGCCTGCAGCGAACGCCGCAGCTGGTCCTCGATGTCGAAGTCACTCATCACGCCACCTCCTTGTCCATCTCGGCGCGCAGACGGTCGAGGCCGCGCGAGATGCTGCTCTTGACCGTCCCGGCGCTCACGTCCATCGCCTCGGCGATGTCGCGCTCGGACAGGTCGGCGTAGTAGCGCAGCACCAGGGCGGTGCGCTGCCGTTCGGGCAGGCGCCGCAGCGCCGCGAACATCTGGTCCTGGTCGGCGAGCCGCTCCTCGGCGCTGCGGGCGCCCCGATCGTCGCCCTGGCGCTTCGCGGCTTCCCGACGCTCCAGCGCCAGGCGGCGGAAGCGCGAGTTCGACTCGTTGATGACGGCGCGGCGGATGTACGCGCGGGGCTGGTCGACCCGGCCCCAGTTGCGGAAGACCTTCACGAACGCCTCGCTGACGATGTCCTCAGCCCGGTGGGCATCACCCGTCAGCAGGTAGGCCAGGCGCAGCGCCTCGGCATGGTGCGCGGCGAACACGCCGGCGAAATCGGCGGTGTCTGCGGGCGACCGTGCCAACTGGGTCATCCTCGGTTCGGCGCGGGGGATCGTGACCATCCCACCTCCTTCCTGTCAGCCGCTACGACGCACAGCGGCCCAGAAAGGTTGAAACGCGATCGGCGGGCGGTTCAGTCCTCCGCGAGCTTTGGAAACAGGACATTCCCCCGGTCCACCGCGACGCCCGGCGGCAGTAACCCCGCGCGGGTGTGCTGCGGGTGGCGCTGCGCGCCGAGCGGCTCGGCCAGGCCGAGCTTGGCCCACAGCGCCTCGGCGGCGTCCGGCATCACCGGCGAGACGAGGATCGCGATGACCCGCAGCATGTCGACGCAGGTGTACAGGCAGCGGGCGAGGTCGTCGCGAGCGCCCTGCTTGTTGAGCGCCCACGGCGCGCGCGCCTCGATGTAGCGGTTCACCCCGCCGACCAGGACCCACAGGTCCTCGAGCGCCTTCTTGAAGTCGAGCGTGTCGAACGCCTGCACGCCCTCCAGCGCGGTCTGCAGATCGGCGGTCAGCGCCGCCTCCGCCTCGCCCTCCACGCCAGTGGGCTCGGGCACCGCGCCGTCGAAGTAACTGCCGACCATGTTCAGCACGCGGTTGACGAGGTTGCCGAGGTCGTTGGCGAGATCAGTGGTGTAACGCTGCTCCATCGACTCCCAGCTGAACGTGCCGTCGTGGCCGAAGCTGATCTCGCGCAGGAAGTAGTAGCGGTAGGCGTCGACGCCGAAATGGTCGACCAGGGTCGCGGGCGCGATCCCGGTCGCGTTGGACTTGCCCATCTTCTCCCCGCCGACGAGCAGGAAGCCGTGCGCGTACACCTGCTTGGGGACCTCGAGGCCGCCGGCCATGAGCATCGCGGGCCAGTACACGGCATGGAAGCGGACAATGTCCTTGCCGATGAGGTGGATGTCCGCGGGCCAGCGGCGCGCGAACGCCTCGGGGTCGGCGCCGTAGCCGGCGGCCGTGGCGTAGTTCAGCAGCGCGTCGAACCACACGTAGAAGACGTGGCCCGGCTCCCACGGCACCTCGACGCCCCAGTCGAACGCGCTGCGCGAGGCGGAGATGTCCTGCAGGCCGCTCTCGACGAACGCCTTGACCTCGTTGAGGCGCGACTCGGGGCGGACGAACTCGGGGTGCTCGGCGTACAGCTTCAGCAAGTCGTCTTGGTACTTCGACAGGCGGAAGAACCAGTTCTCCTGCTGCATCTGCTCGACCGGCTTGCGGTGGATCGGGCACAGCTCGCCGTCGAGCAGCTCCTCGACCGTGTAGTACGCCTCGCAGCGCACGCAGTACGGGCCCGCGTAGGTCGCGGTGTACAGGTCGCCCTGGTCGTACAGCTGCTGCATGAATTCCTGCACACGCTCTTTGTGCCGGGGCTCCGTCGTCCGGATGAAGTCGTCGTTGGAGATGCGCAGCAGGTCCAGCAGCTCGGTCCAGCGCGGGATGATGTCGTCCACGTGCTGCTGCGGGGTCATGCCGCGCTGCTCGGCGGCGAGCGCGACCTTCTGCCCGTGCTCGTCGGTGCCCGTCAGGAAGCGGACGTCCAGCCCGTTCAGCCGCTTCCACCGCGCCACCACGTCCGCCGCAACCGTTGTGTAGGCATGCCCGATGTGCGGCACGTCGTTCACGTAGTAGATCGGCGTCGTGATGTAGAAGGTGTCCTTGCGGGCGGTCATGTCACGGGGTCCTGCCGACGTCGCGATGGGAATCCGGCCGATACTATCCGCGCCATGGACGCTGCCGAGGCCGCCGCTGGTGATGCGCCGACTCAGTCCCCGGGGGATGCCCCTGGCGCGCGCGGCATCCGCCGCAAGGTGGACGATCTCGGCCGCGTGGTGATCCCGTCGAGCATCCGCCACAGCGTCGGGATCCGTGAGGGCGACACCGTGGAGTTCGCCGTCGAGGGTGACCGCGTCGTGCTCGAGCGCGCCGTCGACAAGTGCCTGTTCTGCGGTGGCAGCGAGCGGCTGACCAGCTACCGCGAGCGCGCCGTCTGCTGGTCGTGCGCCGCGGCCCTCCGCGCTCTCGACCGCGAGCGCACCGGCGAGATCTGACCCGCCCGCTCGCCTCGTCACGAGGGCGGGGTCGTGACGGGGTTGTTCGGGCGCGGGCCCGGGCCGCGCGTGCCCGGCGCCGTGGTGCCCGGGCTGTGCACGCCGCGGGCTTTGCACGCTCATCGCCAGCGCCCTGCCAACCCCGCACGACCCGCCTCTCGTTTCCGGCCAGGCCGCCGGCGCCCGGTCGCATGCCAGGAGCACGCTCATCGCCAGCGTCGTGCCAACCCCGGGCGGGCAAGCGTCCCGCAAGCCCGGCTTACCCGTCCCTTCGTTGCCCGCTTTTTGCTTTTCGGGCGCAGGCTTCGCGGCCCACCGGCGGGGTGGGGTGGCGGGTTAGCCGGTATGGCTGAGGTCGTGTTTCTCTGTGTTGTTGTCAAGGTGCGGGTTGTAGCCGTGTGGGGTGTTGCGGGCTCCTGCCCGGTAGCGGCCGTGGGCGTCTTTGCCGATGTGCCAGTCCTGATGGTGGATTTTGGTGTGGCAGTTCCAACAGACCAGGGTGAGGTTGTCGACGTGGGTGGCCCCGCCGTTGCTGGCCCACACGATGTGATGGACCTGGCAGCGCGACACCGGCGCACCACAACCGACGCACTGTTTGTCGCGGGCGATGACGGACAGGCGTTGGGGCTTGCTGGGAAACCGTTCGGTTTCACCGATTGCTTTGAGCTTGCCGGTCGCGGTCATCTCGACGCGGGTCACGTCCGCGTCACAGCAAATCTGGCGGGCGGTGTCGGTGGAGACGGGGCCGTGGCCGTCCAACAGGGACGGTTCTGCGCCATCGATGCCGTGGAGTGCGTCTTCGGTGGTGACGAGGAGGACGTGGGGGCGTTGGGTGGCGACGGTGGGGAGTTTGCCGTCGTTCAGGTACTTCTCTGCCAATGTCACCAAGGCGTCGTGGTGGCGTTGCGCGACATTGCGCGGGTCGTTCGCGCCGTCGGGCTTGCCGAGCGCGTCCAACACGGCTCGCACGTGGGCTTGGCCTAACACGGTCATGGTCGCGCGGATCGTGGGGAGCCCGTCAGGGGATTGGCCGAACCACACACCCCGCTTGGCCTGCGCGCGCTGTTCACGGTCCGCGAGAACCCCGGCGCCGGCTTGCTCAGTGAACCGGTCCAACTCCCGCCCGAGCCTGCCCCGGTCGACCAACTGCCCATACGACGCGGCATGGGCGTCCAACGCCGCGACCAGCTCCGCACCGCCGTCGCGGTCTTTCAACTCGTCGGCCTTCTTCGCCGTCTCGGTGACCTGGCCGACGCCGACCCGCCCGTCACGCAACGCCGCCGCCGTCTCCGGCAAGGCCTCCAGTTTCGCCGCCAACTCCGCCTGCGCTTTCGCCTCACCCGGTGAGATGTGCAACGTCGTGGCGAGCAGGTCCTCCGTCGACCGGGCGCGTGCGCCCAGATACGCGTGACGGCGGTCGATCTCGGCGACCAAACGCAGCTTCTGCCCCGCGGCGATCCGGCTGATGGCTTCGAGTTCTTGCATGCCGCCGGTCAGTTCGACATCGGGCACCGCGCCGTCCAACACGACGGCTTCCAGGGCACGCAGGCTCTCGGCGGCTGCCCGCAGCAGTCCCCGAAAACCCAGCACCTCATGAGTCGAACACATGTTCGATACATTACCAGCGACCCGTCCCCTGGGTTCAGATAATCGATGCAACGGTTGTGGATTTCGGGGGCCAGGAGGCGGTGTGGGGAAGCGATTGAGTCATGTCGAGCGCATGGTGATCGAAACGGGTGTGCGGCGCGGGATGACGTTTCAG
>Ga0299913_10001230_pt1 | contig 18523 bp, 19 predicted proteins | sample RVTome_9_FD_201360 | JGI IMG/M metagenome (GOLD analysis project Ga0299913, IMG submission 201360) | Soil microbial communities from uranium-contaminated site in the Upper Colorado River Basin, Wyoming, United States - RVT155D38 (version 2) ... | reverse complement strand
TCTCCAACTCCCGGTCCATGTCTCATAGGTCGTGAAGGCCAGGGAGAAGACGACGGCTCCGGCGATGACGAGGATGATCCATCCGATCCACCGTGGCATGCCCGAATCGTATTGGGGCAGCGAAACAAACCATTGAAGGTCCGGACCCGTCCCGGCGGGCGTCACCACGCGGGCATGACTCCTGGCCCTGGTGGTGCCCCAACAGATGTGTATGATCGATTCTGGAGCCCAAGGTGTGAGAACGGGTACCGGGTGACTGCCTGGTTGAGATCGGGGCCATAGGATTCCCGAGACCGTAGAACCTGAACCGGCTGATACCGGCGTAGGAACTCATACATCGGGCTCTTCGCTAATGGGGGATGAGGAATACCGACTGGCGAACAGATGTTCGTCAAGATGTGAAAGAGACACGCCTGAACACCCGAAACGCACGTAGAGGCGCCGGCGATCACTCGACCACCGATGTTGTGGGCCGCTATCTCGCAGGTATTGGCCGATATGAGCTCCTCAGCGCAGACGAAGAAGTCGAACTCGCCCAGACCATGGAGTCGGGTAGAGAGGCTCTCCGACGTATCGACTCGGGGGAGGTCGCCGAACCCGACGAGCTCACTCGGCTGCGTCGCCAGGTTCGCCGGGGCGAGGCAGCGCGGAGACGGTTCATCGAGTCGAACTTGAGGCTCGTCGTCTCCAATGCTCGCCGCTATGCGGGTGGCGATGTCGAGATGATCGACCTGATCCAGGAGGGCAATCTCGGCCTGATGACCGCCGTCGAGAAGTTCGATTGGAGGCGTGGGTTCAAGTTTTCCACTTATGCCACGTGGTGGATCCGCCAGGCCATGCAGAGAGGGCGCGTCGATCTATCCGGCACCATCCGGCTTCCTGCCAAGCTGCACGACCAGATCCCCGTGGTGCGGGCGACAGCTGAGACGCTGAAAGCCACTCTCGGCCGGGCGCCCTCCGTCGCGGAGATCGCTGAGGAGAGCGGGGTGGACGAAGAAGACGTGGAGAAGGCATTGAGTGTCGGCTCCACGGTCGCCATCGAAACACCAATCGGTGAGGACGGCGCGACATTGGCCGATTTCATCGAAGACGTCACCGCGCCGCGACCCGACACCGAAGTCGAGGGGATGATGGCCAGCGACGCCCTTGGTGCCGGTCTGGCCTCCCTTTCTGAGGCGCAGCGGCGCTTGATCGAGCTGCGCTTTGGTTTGGAGGATGGTAGGCCGGCGACATTCGCCTTCATCTCGAACGCGATCGGCGTGCCCGAGCATCGCGTCTCGGGGATGGTTCAGGAGTCCCTCGACGCGCTCCGCGAAGCGGTTGCCTCTCAGGAGGATTTGCTCGCCGCCTGAGTGGTCACGGCGAGGAGCTCACTCCTCTTCGCGTCCAGCATCCGGGGACTGCTCCTCATCGTCGATCGAGGCCGCTGTTCCATCGGTCGAGTGCGACGACCAAGTCTCTCTGACGACGTCGATGCCCTGGTCGATGGCTTCGCCGAGCTGGGAGGCCGCTTCCTTCGCAGCCTCGAGCGTGGCCAACCTGGCATCTCTGGTGTCGGTCCATGCCTGCCGCAACGAGTCGCCGATGCGTTCGAGGGCCGACTCGGCCTCGTCCATCCAGTCGCTTCGTCGCTGTTCGGATTCTTCGCTCACACGAGCTCCTCTCGTTTATGCCTATGCCGCGAATCTCGCGCCGCCATTCGAGATTCAATCGTGACGCGCATGGTTCGGAAAGGGACTTTCGTCCATCGATTCCTGGCCCCATCGGGGGCCGGTAGCCGTCCTACTCTTCTTCTTCGTGGCTTCGTCGATCGGCGCCCGGTGTCACGGGAACCATCCCGAGCGCTGAGCGCAACTCGCTGGCATTGATCGGCTTGAGAACCGAAGCATCGGCGCCTGCACGGCGGGCGAGGAACCGGTCGGCGCTCCTGTCGAGCAGGAGGACGGTCCTGGGACGGTCCAGCTCATCGGTGGACTGTCGAATCGAGCGGATGACGGCCATCCCACCTTTGGAGCCGATCTGCATGTCGACTATGACCGCATCGATCCGGGAATGCTCGAGACGATCGTCTATGGCCCGGGGATCGTCGAGCACTTCGACTTCCCACGACCCGACCGAAAGGGCCGACCGCACTTCGTTTACCACCCACGACCCATCCGACACGACCACAGCTAGCGGCATGGTTACGACGTTAGCGGCGGGTGTTCTCCACCCGGATCGGTTGGGTAGCGTCCGGTCCTAACCTGCCCACTCGTGCGTCGCGTGGCCCTGTTCGGGATTGCCTGTGTCTTCGCCTTGTCGGCATGCACTGAGCCGACTGGTGGCGGGATCGAAATCATCGATGTCAGCGGGCCGCTCGACGCCTCGGCGCTCGACTTCGTCTCCGACTCGATCGAAGGTGCTGCCGCCATCGGACAAGAGATCGCAGTCGTGCAGCTGAACTCGAAAGCCGTGCTCGATCGGGAGGCGTTCGAGCGTCTGACAGGCTTGATCGAAACTCCGCCGCTGCCCGTTGCCGTGTGGGTGGGACCATCGCCGGCCCATGCATATGGGGCGGCGGCCCGCCTGACCGAACTGGCCAGCCACAGCGCAATCGCTCCTCCCGACTCGGTCCTTGGCCACTTCGCGCCGGCGATCCTGGGTGAGGACCCTGGTCGAACCGGCGAGGAGGTCATCGCGGCCGATACAGGTCTGGACTTGCAGCCGGCGCTCCGGCAGTACCTGCAGGACTTGAATGGAGAAACCTTCGAGACGAGTGACGGGCCAGTGACCGTGGGCACGATCGAGGAGATCTCCGGGGGAGTGACCACCAAGCAAACGACATTGCGCAAACCTGATCTGGGAACCCGATTCTTCCGTCTCGCCATCACTCCCGAGGCGGCGTTCTTCTTCGTAGTCATCGGTCTGACGATCGCGGTGTTCGAGTTCTACGCCTTGGGACCGGGTGTGGCGGCAGGGGTGGCTGCCATTTCGCTGATCGTAGGAGGGTGGGGGCTCGTGACACTGCCGACCAACTGGTGGGCCCTGGCGCTGATTCTCCTCGGATTTCTCGTGCTGGTGACCGCCCATCAGACGGGTGGCATCTTCGCACTCACGCTGGTGGGAGCGGCGATTCTGCAGGTGGCAGGTATGTCCCTGATCGACGGTGGGGGCCAGATCGACCCGCGATGGTGGCTGGTCCTCCCCTCTGTGTTCGGTGTCCTTTTCTTCTTTCTGCTTGCCATGCCCACGGTGCAACGAGCCCGCCTCTCGACGGAGACGATCGGCCGCGATGGGCTCGTTGGCGAGACCGGCATCGCGCTGGTCGAATTCGACCCAGATGGGCTCGTCGAGGTGCGTGGAGCCCGGTGGAGAGGGACAGCTCATCGTGAGGCCGGCATCGCTGTTGGCGATGCGGTAGAGGTTGTAGGGGTCGACGGTCTCTACCTGGAGGTGGAGCGTTCCGACACAGTCCGCGAAACATAAGCACTGCTTTTGTCGGATTCCCGCTTGAACCTTGATTCAACATTCATTAGCTTCGTCCAGGTTGTCGCAAGCAAGCGGGAGGAGTCCGAGGTTGTCCCACCCTGACGAATGGCAGCTAGATGCGCTTTGTCGTGGGAACCATGCCTACCTCTTCTTTCCCCCGTCGACCTTCGAGAGGAAGGACGAGAGGGAGCGACGTGAGATGAAGGCAAAAGCCATATGCGGTGTATGCCCGGTCCAAGGACCGTGCTCGCAGCATGCTCTCGACATCCGTGAGCCGTTCGGAATATGGGGCGGTCTCACGGAAGTCGAACGGAGAAGCACGGCCGTAGCTGGCTGAAGGTTCACACCCGGAGCGACACGGGCTCACCTGATGCGGCGGACATCACCGCGGCGGACGGTGAGCCCTTCTTTGTCGCTCCACTCGAGGATCGGCACCGCGTACTTGCGAGTCAGCCCGGATCGATCGCGGAATTCGGCCACGGTGAATTCACTCTCCATCGTCGCTAATCGAGCCTTGATCGCTTCGATCTGCTCGGGGAGGTAGAGAAGGTCCGTCGAAACCCGTACCAGATCCCCTGAGCGCAGTTTCATGGCCACTATGTCGGGCTCGAGACCGAGCTCGGATGCCACTGGAACGCTGAGACTGGCCGCCAGACGCTCTCGCGCCCGCTGCCATGCCTCTTCCTGAGCGACGGTCAGACCGACCTCATGATCCTCGAGGGCCACATCAGGCCCCCTCCTGACCAAATCGGCGGATCTGGCCACGACCTCCTCGACAACCGGAGCCGTGACTCGAAGCCGCTCGGCGAGGGTGGCCAGAGGCACACCCGGCCGCAGCGGATGGGCTGCGTGCTCCTCACGTGCCAGCTTCGACGCCCGGACGGAAAGGTCGCCGAACCGATCTTCCGTCAACGCGGTGTCCCCGATGACCACGCCTTGAGACGGTGAGCCTCCCCGGCTCTCGGCGGCGAGCCGGGACATGGTCTCCGTGCCCCGGATCGCAAGCAGCGTGTCCGCGATCTCATCGGGAGGCGAAGAAGGGTCGATGCGTGTCGCGGCCGCCAGAGCCCTTTTCGTCCTGCCAGGGGAGGGGTCGAGGACACGACCGCCGGCAACTACCAGTTTTCGTCCCGTGTCCCGCAAGATGAAGCGGTCGCCAACCGCGACCGGAATCGAAGTGGCCAGTTGGAGAACTGCTTCGGTCCCTCTCAGCCCCGTCATCTCGACGCGATGCGCCGAGGACCCGATGTGAATTTGGTATGCCCCGCGGCGGTCGAGGTCCTGGACGAATCTGGCCTTCCTGAGGGACGCGACGACACGGTCTGACGTGACCCATTGCTCCGGTAACCCGATCATCTCGCCACGACGGAGGTCATGATGGTCGATCCCGGCCAGGTTGAGCGCTACCCGACGCCCGGGCTCGACCATCGAATGAGCGGTCTCATGGCTCTGGATCCCGCGCACGCGGGCCGATCTCTCACGGGGGTAAGCCACCACGGTGTCTCCCACCGACAACGAGCCCTCGAGGAGGGTCCCGGTCACGATGGTGCCGGCGCCGGGCACTGCGAACGCCCGGTCGACCCACAGACGGGGGCGGCCACTGTCGTCACGACGGAGCGGTAGGTGATCGGCTATCGCATCCAGCAGGTCAGGGATGCCGGCGCCGGTGGCGCCGGACACCGCGATGACGGGAGCAGACGCCAGGCAAGTTCCCGCCAGATGATCTTCCGTCTCCGCCATGGCCAGCTCGAGGAGATCTGGCTCGACGACATCCGACTTGGTCACGACCACCACGCCGTGTCTGACCTCCAGGAGGTCGAGGACCGCAAGGTGCTCCTCCGACTGTGGCATCCAGCCTTCGTCGGCGGCGACCACGAAGAGGGCGAAGTCGATGGCCTCGATCCCGGCCAGCATGTTCTTGAGGAATCGCTCGTGACCGGGGACATCCACGAATGAGACTTCGATGCCGTTGGGCAACGTGGTCCAGGCGAATCCGAGGTCGATGGTCAGCCCGCGCTCCAGTTCCTCGGCCCAGCGGTCCGGGTTTCTGCCGGTGATGCGCTGGATCAGGGTCGACTTGCCGTGGTCGACGTGACCTGCGGTCCCGATTACCGGCATTTCTCGAGCGCAGCGACGACGCGGTCGTCGTCTGGCGGCTCCACCGCTCTGAGATCGACGATCAGATCTCCCCCTTCCCGCCGGGTCAGGACCGGGTGATCCTGGGTTATCAACTCTTCGAAGAGCCGGTCGCCACCGGGAATGCGCAGCACAGGTGTGGGAATCGACAGTCCGGGGGCGCTGCCGGCCCCGGCCACGGATTGGTCCCAAACCACCTGGCTATCCAGAGCGGACGCCATTGGGGCGAGTCGCTCCTCGAGGCTCTCCGTCGGCTCGAGGGCGTGACGCCAGAACGGGATCTCGGTCGGCTCTTCCGAGAGGTAGGCCTCGAGGGTCGCAGCCATGGCGGCGTAGGTGACTCCATCGACGCGCAGCGCCCTGGCCAACGGGCTGGATCGGACGGCATCGATCAGCCTCTCCTCGCCCACGAGCACGCCGGCTTGGGGGCCACCGAGCAGCTTGTCGCCGCTGAACATGACGAGGTCGGCGCCGCGCTCCAACGACTGTCTCACTCCGGGCTCCCCACGCAACCAGGCCGGTATCCACGGAGAGCGCTCGTCCAGCAGACCCGATCCCAGGTCGTAGAGGAGGGGGGCGTCGTCGGTTTTGAGCGTTGCCAGTTCGTCGAGACTTGCTTCCTCGGTGAAACCCGCTATCAGGTAGTTCGAGGGATGGACTTTCAGAATCGCCCCGCAATCGTGGGTCTGGAGGGCGGTCAGATAGTCACCGAGCCGTGTGCGGTTCGTGGTTCCGATTTCGACGAGCCGGGCGCCGCTGGCCTCCATCACAGCCGGAAGCCGGTACGAGCCCCCGATTTCGATGAGCTCTCCTCGCGACACGGGGACGGCTCGCCCGCGCGCCATGGCAGCCAGGGCGAGGAGGAGCGCTGCCGCGTTGTTGTTGACCACGAGAGCGTCCCCGGCGCCGGTCAAGTGATGGAGCAGTCGGCTCACGTAGGCTCCCCGTCTCCCTCGCTGGCCGGTCTCGAGATCCATCTCGACGTTGCTGAACCACGTGGCGACTTCGAGGGCCCGTTCCCCTGCCTTCTTGGACCACAGGGCCCGTCCCAGATTCGTGTGAAGAAGGACCCCCGTGGCGTTGATCACGCCCGCTCCGGCCGATCGCTCCACCGCTCGGGCGACGCTATTGGCCTGAGTGACCACGTCGGGCGCATCTCCGGCCGCGATGTCGTTTCTCGCCTGCTCGAGAACCAGCCGCGCCAGGTCGACGACGACCGTTCGGGGAAGGCTCGACGCGATACTGTCGGCCAACACATCGACTGCCGGAAGTTCTCGATAGGGGTTGTCGGTCACAACGCGAGTTTGGCATCTCCCTTCCATAGGATGCACGGCGTGCCCAACCCCGACCCGGCTGCAAGTGTTCTCCTGCTGCGCGATGCAGATCCGGGCTTCGAGGTCCTGATGGTGGAGAGAAACGCACGGGGCTTCTTCGCCGACCTGACCGTGTTCCCTGGCGGCGGCGTCGACGAATGCGACGTCCCCGAAGGCCTGGGCCGCTGGGACGAGGTGTCGCACCGACGTGCCGCCCTGCGCGAGCTCGCCGAGGAAACCGGCATCCTCATCACAGGGGCCGGCACTCGCCCGGCGCCATCCGGCAAGGGCGGTGTCTTCTACGAGCAGATGCGTCAGCTCGACATCGAGCCGGCGACGTCGGCTCTCACGTTGGTGTCTCGGTGGGTGACGCCTCAGCTCGCCCCGAGGAGATTCGACACCCGGTTCTACCTGGCAGTGTGTCGTGACTCGCCACGAGTGACCTTGGACGACGATGAGTTGATCGCGTTCGACTGGGTCGATCCGAACGATGCTCTGAGACGCTACGAGGCCGGCGATCTGAACCTGATCCTGCCCACGTTGGCCCATCTGCGCTGGTTGTCGCGCCGATCCTCCGTCGGGGACGCGCTCGAGTCGGCCAGCGGAGCCGATGGCCGGACCCTCATCCGGCCGGAGATGATGGAGGATGGGTCGATCCTCCCCGTGCATCTCCCGGCCGAGGCCGTATGAGGATCGATCGAGTTCTGGCCAACAATCCGGGCCCCTTCACGGGCCCGGGCACCAACACGTGGGTGCTCGACGATGGCGGCGGGTCGGTGGTGGTCATCGACCCCGGCCCCGTCGACAGCAGGCATGCCACGGCGATCATGGAGGTGGTGGGGTCACGATCTCTCGTCGCCGTGTTGGTGACCCACACCCACAGTGACCATGCACCGCTGGCCAATCCTCTGGCTCGGGACATGGGCGTTCCGGCCGTGGGTTACGCAGCAGGGCCCTCTTTCGAGCCGGAGATCAGACTCCTGGAGGGGGCCCGCTTCGATGTCGGTGACCTCGATCTCCACGTCATACACACACCCGGCCATTCCGAGGACCATCTCTGCTTCCGGGCAGGAGAGGTCCTGTTCACGGGCGACCACATCATGGGCGGGTCGTCGGTGATGGTCGAGGACATGGGCCCCTACCTGCTTTCCCTCGAGAAACTGCGCGGCACCGGGCTAGGGCGTCTCTACCCCGGTCACGGTGAGCAGATGGACGATCCCGATGCAGTCATCGACTGGTACTTGGCCCATCGGCGCCAGAGACACGAACAGATCTTCGAGGCGATCGGAGACGGCGCCGAAACCGTCCCCGAAGTCGTCGAGATCGTATACGCCGACGTCGACCAATCGCTTCATCCGCTGGCGGCCAGGTCGGTGCAAGCCCACGTCACATTGCTGAAAGACCAAGACCGGATAGCCTTACGGGGCGATCGCATGGTCGTCCCCACACGCCCCAAATGAAACGACTCGCCAGACTCCTAAGCGGCCTCCTCCTCCTGGGTTTCGCCGTGCCCGCGCTGGCTCAGGTGACTGACGAGGACATCGACCGTGCACGCCAGGAAGTCAATCGGATCACCGACGAGTCAGCGGAGATCGGCCAGGAAGTGATCGAGGCGTACGGGCGACAGGCCGCTCTCGACCAGGAGATCGCCAACCTCCGGGAGTCGATCGAGTTTGCCCAACTGAAGATCACCGAGACCGAGGCCCGGCTCGAGGAGCTGGCAGTCGAGCTCTACATGGGGTCGACCAGTGGTGCATCCCTTTCGGTCCTCTTCATGTCGGCTGATCAGCAGTACCCGGCCGGGATGGAGTATCTGCGCGAAGTGAGCGGTGTCAATGAGAACGTCGTGGGCCACCTACGCACCTTCCGCGATGAGCTCGACCGGCAGACTCTCAGGCTGGATGAGGCCTTGGCGGAACAGGTCGTTCTGGCAGGTGAGCTCGAGTCCTTGTCGGCTGAGTTGCAAGAGGATCTCGTGGCTGCACAGCAGGTGTACGACGGGCTCGTCCAGCGGCAGGCCGAGGAAGAGGCCGAGCGGCGTCGTCAGGAAGAAGAGCGGCGACGACGAGAGGCTGCCCAACGAGCCGCCGAGGAAGCGGCCAACGCCACGAGCACGACTCGAGCGGAGACTCCGACCACCACGGCGAGCTCCGACGACGGGACAACGGACACCTCCCCTGCTACAACGACGCCGAGTCCACCGCAGCCACCTCCGCCGTCGGGCAGTGGAACCTGCCCCGTTGCCGGAGCCGTCTCCTTCACCGACAGCTGGGGGGCACCGAGGTCTGGTGGCAGGAGTCACAAAGGCGTCGACATGATCGCGGCGCGGGGAACCCCGATCGTTGCCATCTACTCGGGTCGCGTCTATCGATTGTCGAACTCGGCGCTTGGCGGCAAGTCCGTCTACTTCTACTCCGACGCCGGCGATCTCTACTACTACGCCCATCTCGACGACTTCGGTGACATCAGCCCAGGTCGGAGTGTGCCGGTGGGCTACGTGTTGGGATACAACGGGTCGACCGGAAACGCACCCGACTATCTGCCGCATCTCCACTTCGAGTATCACCCAGGCGGCGGTGCCGCGGTCAACCCCTATCCGTTGGTCAAAGGTCTCTGTGGATGATCGGCGAGTTATCCACAGCGGATGACTAGTCAAGGTGTCGATCTCACGAACAGTCATTGCGAAACCACTGGTAGTGGCGAATATTCATGCCTGAACGTGCACCCGGCCAGAGCTGGGAAGTGGTGGGGCTTTGGGAGGCCTCCTCGAGAAGGGACCGTGAGCGGTCCCTTTCTCGCGTCTGCGCGGTTTTCGACGCATCGTCGGGTGACCGTGGTCTATCGTGCCGCGAGTCCCCGAGCAGGAGCCCATCTTGACCACACCTGAGCCGCCGCCGGCGGTCCCGCAGCCGACTTCCGTCCCAAGCCCTTTGGCCGACTGGGGCACACGGGCTATCGGATTCATCATCGACTATCTCCCGATCATCATCCTCAATGCTCTCTCCTTTTGGAGTACGGGTCTGCGCGCGATCGGGGGACTCATTGGCATCGGCTACTGGATCTACATGGGATACCTCGACGGTCTCACCGGACAGACCCCGGGTAAGGCGATGCAGGGGATCCGACTCGTCAACCAGCAGGGTGGCCTCATCGGCGCGGGTGCGGGTATCGGTCGGAAGTTCCTCCACATTCTCGACGCCATCTGTTTCGTCGGCTTTCTGCTCCCGATCGTCGACTCCCAACGCCAGACCTTTGCCGACAAGCTGATGACGACTTATGTGGTCACCGGAGCGGAGAAGAAGCCGTTCGCCGTCGAGTTGTGGAGTCCACCACCGCGACAAAGCACGCAGTAGCCCCGCATCAGCGAACCCAGGGTTCCCAACGTCGCTCAGCGACGCGTGGAACCCTGGGTTCGAGTCGTTTGGTCTAGGCGGCGCCGTCTTCGAGGTCGGCGATGAGCTTGGCGATTCGGCCGGTGCACGTCTCCATGTCGGCCGGTGGCACCACCGCCATCACCTTCTCCACCGTGGCGGCCAACGCGGTCGCCGCCGGTCCCGAGCCTTGCCTGAGCACGACCGGCTTCCCGATGTCTCCGCCGTCGACCACAGCCTGATCGAGCGGGATCGACCCGAGAAGAGGTACCCCGAGCTCGTCGGCCAGGATTTTCCCGCCGCCCTCGCCGAAGACGTCACCCGACATGTTCTCGATGACTCCTACGACGGGCATGTGGGAGCGACGTGCCATGTCGGCCACTCTGATGGCGACACGCTGAGCCGCGTTCTGGGGTGTGGTGACCACGATCATCTCGGCCTGGGGCAGCATGCGGGTCAGCGCCATCTGCACGTCGCCGGTGCCCGGAGGCATGTCGAGGATGAGGTAGTCGAGCTCGCCCCAATCGACCTGCTTGAGAAACTGCTCGAGGGCCTTCGACAGCATCAGGCCCCGCCACATGAGAGCAGTCTCCTCCGAGTCGATGATGAGGCCCGTCGAGACCACCTTCACGCCGTTGGCCGTCACCGGCTCGATGAGCTTGCTATCGGCTTGGGCCTCGAGGCGGCCGGTGGCGCCAATCATGCGCGGGATCGAGAACCCCCAGATGTCGGCGTCGAGCAGCCCGACCTTGAAGCCCTCCTCGGCGAGCCCGGCCGCCAGGTTCACCGAAAGAGAAGACTTGCCCACGCCACCCTTCCCGGATGCAACGGCGATGACGCGGGTCGTCGAGGAGACCTGAGTCGGCTCGGCGTTCTCACGTGCTTGTCTCCGCGCCACCGACATCAGCTCGGCACGTTGGCGTTTGGTCATCGCAGTGGTGCGAATGCCAACGCTGTCCACTCCCGGCATCGATTCGACCCTGCGTCTGGTGTCGTTCTCGATCTGACTGCGCAAGGGGCACTCTGCGATGGTGAGGGCCAGCCCGATGTCGACGTGCGGGCCGTCGATCGAGACGTCGGTGATCATCCCGAGCTCGACGACGTTGCCTCCGAGCTCAGGGTCTCGAACCCCTTCCAGGGTCTTCATCACCAGGTCTCTCGTCACGGGGGACATGACATCAAGGCTAATTTGCACTATGTCTGTAGTTGAATGTCGCCGACGAGGGGAATGGCTGAGCCCCATCGTGGCGTTACAATGTACGAGAGCACAGGTAGGAACCAATGACACAGATCATTTCCATCAAGTCATCGCAGCCACAGAAGACGGTCAATCTCACCGATTCGGCCGTTGCCAAGGTGCGTGAGCTCATCGCCGGCGAAGACGAGAGCGGTCTTGCCCTGCGCATGGCCGTGCGCCCCGGCGGATGCTCTGGCTTCTCCTATGAGATGTACTTCGACTCCGAAGTCGAAGAGGCCGACATCGTCGAGGAGTTCGAGGATGTTCGGGTCCTGGTCGATTCGCAGAGTGCCGAGATGGTTCGTGGCTCCACCCTCGACTACAAGGAGGGTCTGATGGGAGCCGGGTTCGCCATCGACAACCCCAACGTCACCCGCAGCTGCGGCTGCGGCAACTCTTTCAGCTAACGTGCCCCGGAGGGGGTGGTTATCCCCTCAGTGGCTTGCAAGGGACCCGGCTCCGGCCGGGTCCCTTCCATTGTTGGGTACCCTCGCGGTCACGTCGACAGGAGATCTCAAACCTTGCCCAAGTCCGTTCCCGATACACCATCCGCCCCCGAGTCGCTGGCCCCGTATTCCGTTGCGACAGAGGCCGCCGGCCTCGTCTTTCTCTCCGGCCAGGTAGGGCTCGACCCCATCAGCGGAGAGCGCTCACCCGATGAGGTGGGGGCCCAAGCCCATCAAGTGATGCGCAACATCGGTGCGGTGCTGGGCGACCTCGGCCTGGGGTATGAGGACATCGCGAAGACGACGGTGTTCCTGGCCGACATCAATGATTTCGCCGAGGTCAACGAGATCTACAAGTCGTATTTCGACGGGCCCTTCCCGGCTCGCTCAGCCGTTCAGGCCGGAGCTTTGCCGGGAGGTTTTCTCGTAGAGATCGAGGTGGTGGCAGCGCGATGAAGGCACAGGACGTATTCGAACGGCTTGGAATCGAAGAAGAGAGCTCCGGTGTGTTCGCCGGGGAGTGGGTGGATGCCACCGGTGAGAGGATCGACGTCGTCAACCCCGCCACGGGCGATGTGATCGCCAAGGTGGCCATGGCTTCGCGCGACGACTATGAGAAGGTGGCCGCCTCGTCGGCGGAGACCTTTGAAACCTGGCGTCGCCTGCCGGCGCCCAAACGCGGCGAGTACGTCCGCCAGATCGGCAACGCCCTCCGCGAGAATGTGGACGCGCTCGGTGCGCTGGTGACTCTCGAGATGGGCAAGATCCATCTCGAGGGCGTCGGCGAGGTGCAGGAGATGATCGACATCTGCGACTTCGCGGTAGGCCTGTCTCGCCAGCTCTATGGGAACACGATGGCATCGGAGCGGCCCAACCACAGGATGTACGAGCAGTGGCATCCACTCGGGCCCGTTGGGGTGATAACGGCCTTCAACTTTCCGGTTGCCGTCTGGTCGTGGAATGCGGCGATCGCCTCTGTCTGCGGAGACACAGTCGTTTGGAAGCCGTCCGAGACGACTCCACTCACAGCGATCGCGGTGACCAAGATCGCCCAGGGAGTCATGGCGGGCTCGGGATACGAAGGTGTGTTCAATCTCGCCGTCGGCGACGGGAAGATAGGCGAGGCGATGACCTCTGATCGTCGTCTTCCGTTGATCTCTGCGACCGGGTCGTGTGCCATGGGGCGGATCGTGGGTCCGGCGGTTGCGAAGCGAATGGGACGGACCATCCTCGAGCTAGGTGGCAACAACGCGGTCGTGATCATGGACGACGCCGATCTCGCCCTGGCCGTCCGCGCCGCCTTGTTCGCCGCGGTGGGGACCGCGGGCCAGCGCTGCACCACATTGCGCCGGCTCCTCGTTCACCGCGCCGTCGCTGACAAGGTCGTGAACCGCCTGGCCGAGGCCTACGGGCAGGTGTCCATCGGCGACCCTCTCGAGCAAGGGACACTGATGGGGCCTGTCGTGTCCGAGCGCGCCATCGAGCAGATGATGAGCTCGATCGAGCTTGCCAGAGAACAGGGTGGTGAGGTAATCACCGGGGGCAAGCGCATCGACAGGGACGGCTACTTCGTCGAGCCCACGATCGTCAAAGTGCCCAGGGATGCGTCGATCACCCAGGAGGAGACCTTTGCCCCGATCCTGTGGGTCATCGAGTTCGACACTCTCGAGGAGGCCATCGAGATCCAGAACGGTGTCACTCAGGGCCTGTCCTCGGCGATCTTCACCGAGTCGCTCAAGAACGCGGAGCGTTTCCTGAGTGCAACCGGTTCCGACTGTGGCATTGCCAATGTCAACATCGGCACGTCAGGCGCCGAGATCGGTGGTGCCTTCGGCGGGGAGAAGGAGACGGGTGGTGGTCGGGAAGCCGGCTCCGACGCGTGGAAGGCGTATATGCGCCGTCAGACCACGACCATCAACTGGGGTGACGACCTGCCACTGGCTCAGGGCATCGAGTTCGGCTGAGATGGACGCCGAAGCGTGGGATGAGCGCTATCAGGAGACCGAGATGCTCTGGTCGTCAGGGCCCAACATCTGGGTAGAGAGGCGACTTGCCGACACCGAGCCGGGCAGAGGGCTCGACCTCGCGTCAGGTGAGGGTCGCAATGCGATCTGGCTGGCGGAGCGAGGGTGGCACATGACGGCGGTCGACTTCTCTGCTGTGGCGATCGACCGTGGACGGAATCTGTCCGGAGACGTCGAGTTCATCGAGGCCGATGTGCTCACCTGGGAGCCGGACGCCGGCGTCGGTGTTCTCGGAGGCAACACCAACCCCCCGGCCGACGGGTCGAGAGGCTTCGACCTCGTGTTGATCGCGTACTTGCAGCTCGAGGCAGAGCCGCTGTCCGACATCGTGCGCAAGGCGACCACCTGGGTCGGTCCCGGTGGAGAGCTGTTCATGGTGGGGCACGACATCTCCAACCTGGACGAAGGAGTGGGGGGACCTCAAGTCGCCGAGATCCTTTGGGATCTCGACCTCATGCTCGAGTGGTTGGGTGATTTGCACGTCGTCGAAGGGGGCATCGTGAGGCGTCCGGTCGAAGTCGACGGCGACATCGAGTACGCCCGCGACACCCTGGTCAGGGCCCGGGCATCGGAGCCGGCTTAGCCAGCGTGAAGGCCTCCGCGGTGGGCCCGTGCGCCTGGAGGTGCAGCACTCGTCCATAGGCCTCGGCCACGTCCGGAATGGTGCCCGCGGGGATCCACCATGCCACGCTGGTCGGGACGTCGAGCTTCTGAAACCACTCCCTTCGGCGGCGCAGGTAGGCGATGTGGTCGGTGCGATTGACGAAGTGTTTCAGGCTGTCGAGGTCTTTCCAGATCGAGTAGTTGATGATCAGCAGAGGGTCGTCACTGCCGGGGATATCGACGTAGGACGATGACTGGCCGTCGTCGTCCTTCAATCTCCACACGAAACCGGGACTCGTCTCGGCAATGGCGTTGATCGGATCGAGGGCAGCGACGAACTCGGCCATTTCCTCGTGGTCGAGGGGCTGGATGGCCTGGCCCACGTTGCACTGGGCGACTTGAAATCCCATCCGTCACACGTGGTCGAGGGCGTCGTCCAAAGCGTCGATGAGGTCCTCGGTGTCCTCCAACCCCACGGACAGCCGGACCAACCCATCGGTGATTCCCGCGGCGATGCGCTCCTCTTGGGGAACCGCGGCGTGGGTCATCGTGACCGGATGCGTGATGAGCGATTCGACCGAACCCAGGTTCTCGGCGAGGCTCCAGAGCTCGATGTTGTCCATCAGCCGCTTCCCCGCCTCCCCGCCACCGTGAACCTCGAAGCAAACCATCGCGCCATAGCCGGTGGCCTGTTTGCTGGAGATGTCGTGCTGGGGGTGGCCGGCCAGACCCGGGTAGTTGACGTAGTCGACCTTGTCGCGTGTCTTCAGATGCTCGGCGATGGCCATGGCGCTGGCCGATTGGGCATCCATGCGAGCGCTCAGTGTCTTGGTGCCCTGGAGGGTTAGCCAGGCCACCATCGGTGACATGATCAGGCCGGCAGAGATGCGAGCGAAGGCGATGCGCTCGTGCAGTTCCCGATCGTTGACGACCACCGCCCCGCCCAGAGTGGCGTTGTGGCCGTCGAGAAACTTGGTGGTCGAGTGGATGATCACGTCGGCGCCCAGCTCGAAAGGTCGCTGGAAGTACGGGGTGAGGAACGTGTTGTCGGTGACATGGGTGAGACCCCGCTCCTGGCAAATCGCCGAGACTGCGGCGAGATCGGTCACTTTGAGCGTGGGGTTGGCCGGGGTCTCGGTGAAGATCAGTTTGGTCTTGTCGGTCACCGCCTCTTCGACGACAGCGAGGTTGGACGTGTCCACGAAGCTGACGTCCACACCGAACTTCTTGAGGAACTGGTCGGCGAAGCGATACGTGCCTCCGTACACCACGTCGGAGGTGACGATGTGGTCGCCGGCCTCGAGGAGGGCGAGGAAAACGGCGACCGTCGCCGCCATCCCGGAGCCGTAGGCCGTGGTGTCGAGCCCCTCTTCCAGCGCGGTCAGTTTCTCCTCGAAGGCGCGGACGGTTGGGTTGCCGGCCCGCGAGTAGGAGAAACCCTTCCCCATGTAGTCGTCAACCGACTCCTGGACGAAGGTCGTCGACTGATAGATCGGGGTGAGGATGGCTCCCGTCTCCGGGTCCGGGGTGACCCCGGCGTGAACCTGTTTGGTGCGAAAACCCATCCCGCGATTGTGCCACGGTGTGACAGCGTGAGTAGATGACGTTGCTATACAACGTCATCTACTCACGCTCGAGGTCGGGATCGGTGCTTTCCGATAGCCAGGAGGCGTTGAAGGCACTTCTCTGGTTGGTACTTCAACATCTTCCACGTGAGCCGGAGGACAACATGGCCGGCAGCGAGGGCCTCGGCGTCTCGCAATCGGTCTCGATCATGATCAGCCTGCCTGCTGTGGAACCGACGCCCGTCTCCCTCGACCACCAGCTTCCAGACTGGGATGTAGGCATCGACGGTGGCGTCGGTCGACCGGTATTTGATCGGGAGCTGACGCTCATACGGGGGGAGCTCAGGGCGGTCGAGAAGACGGTAGAGGAGACGTTCCAATTCAGTTGTTGGAGGCTGATAGGCATCATCGGCTCGCTGGCCGACTATCCGTCTCAAAGACCCGAGGCCCGGCTGACGAGCGAATTCCAGCCTCGCCAGAATGGGATCGAACTGAGGAATCGCGAGTCTTCTCGAAGCGAGCCGGTCGTCGACGTACTTCTCGATCGAGGACGGGCGCAGGGTCAGAGACATCGTCAGGATCGTCTCAGCGACAGACGTGACCACGAATCCACGAATCACATCGGTGGTCACCTCGTCGAAGTGGCGGGCCCGGATCACACGAGCCAGCTGCGATCGGTTGTTCCCGCCATACGGGATCAGCACTTCCGGGCGGGACGGACGCACGCCGTCGAATCCGTGGAGGTATGCCGCCGATCTGCCACCGACATACGCCCGGGGATGTCCCAGAACCGCAGCTCGGAGCCGTCGCTCCCAGGTGGGAGGAGACGATGAGTTGGCATAGACCCCATGACTGAGCTCGAGCCAATCTGCATTTTCTAGGCGGGTACGAATGAATCCCGGCGAGGCGCCGGCCCGTATTGCCTGATCTCGATTGATCACGCCGTTCTGACGCGCCATGACGCGCGAGATTTCCCGTACATCCATCCCCAAGACGTACCTGGATCGAGTCGGTCGGATCAACCCCTTCGAGCGTGAGTAGATGACGTTGCTATACAACGTCATCTACTCACGCTCGACACCCATCTACCCCCAGCGGTAGCCGACCGAGCGGACCGTGGTGATCCAGGACGCACGCTCCTCGCCCAGTTTGGAGCGGAGACGGCGGACGTGGACGTCCACGGTTCGGGCGCCGCCGTAGTACTCGTAGCCCCACACCTTCGAGAGAAGCTGTTCACGCGACCAGACACGCACCGGGTTCTCGACGAGGAAGCGGAGAAGCTCGTACTCCATGTAGGTGAGGTCGATCGGCTCACCGGCCAAGGTCGCCTGGTAGTTGAGTGGGTTGAGCTCCAGGTCCTTGAAGGTGAGCAGCTCGTCGCCGGGCTCTTCCCGGACCAGGCGTCGCACCCTTATGCGGAACTCGACGGGGTCGAGAGGGGTCATCACGAACTCGGCAGCGGTGTCGCTGTTGTCGATCAAGGCGAGGTGCTCCGTGGCGGCCACGAGAATCACCGGGATGCCGTAGGTCTCCTCTATTCGGGAGATCTCTCGCAGTTGGCGGATGGCGCCATGGCCCAGCTCGACGACCAGGATGTCCGCGTCCCGGATGGTTCCGTTGTCGATGTCGAGGTCACCCACTGCGGCCACGCTGAGACCGGCGAGTGTCAGCGCGTCGTCGAGATCCTCGGATACCGCCTCGGGATAGACAGCTGCGTTCACAAAATTGGCAGATAGGTCTCTAACTCGAAGCGGGAGACGTGATGCTGATATCTCTCCCACTCCGCTCGCTTGTTGCGTAGGAACCAGCTGAAGACGTGCTCACCGAGAGCCTCCGCGATCAAGTCGGACTCCTCCATGAGATCGAGAGCAGCAGCCATCGTATCGGGCAACCGCTTCGCCCCGACCGCGGCACGTTCGGCTGAGGTCATCTGATGGACGTCGGCCGAAATCTCCGGGGGCAGCTCGTAGCCCTCGCGTATCCCGGCGAGCCCGGCGGCGAGAATCACCGACAAGGCCAGGTATGGGTTGCAGGCCGCATCGGCCGCCCGGTACTCGACCCGCACCGAAGACGGCTTGCCCTTCTTCACCGACGGCACCCGCACCAGGGCTGATTGGTTGTTCCTCGCCCATGACATGTAGACAGGTGCGTCGAATCCGCCCACCAACCGCTTGTAGGAATTGACCCACTGATTGGTGACCGCGGTCATCGCCTCTGCGTGGCGGAGCAGGCCGGCGATGAATGCCTCGGCGACCTTCGACAACTGGCCCTGGGTTCCCGGCTCGTGGAAGGCATTGGTGTCGCCCTCGAAGAGGGAGAGGTGGAGGTGCATGCCGGATCCGTCGTGAGCCTCGAGAGGC
>Ga0299913_10001229_pt1 | contig 18529 bp, 20 predicted proteins | sample RVTome_9_FD_201360 | JGI IMG/M metagenome (GOLD analysis project Ga0299913, IMG submission 201360) | Soil microbial communities from uranium-contaminated site in the Upper Colorado River Basin, Wyoming, United States - RVT155D38 (version 2) ... | reverse complement strand
GCGTCGATCCTCGCCAAGGTGACCCGCGACCGCATGATGCGCCAAGTTGCCCCTCAGTACCCGGGCTACAACTTCGAAGCCAACAAGGGCTACCCCTGCCCGACCCACAAGGCGAATTTGCAGGCGTTCGGACCAAGCGCCATACATCGTCGGTCCTGGGTGTTCATGGATCATCTTCCCTGGAACGGTCTCCAGCGCTACCACAGGCCGGAGCCACAGATGGAGCTGCCCTTCGAAGGCTGACGGCCGGGTAGGTAGCAACGTCATGCAACGAACCACCGACGGTCTGGTCGGTCATGAGAAAGGCAAGCACCGCCCTATGGCGCTAGTTTCGATTGCGGAGGCACTCCATATCCGCGACAGGGGACCTATGGAGAAATTGGCGGGAAATGCCGATAACAACGAAGTGACGACTCTGATCGGGGGCATCGAGGAGCTGTTTCGGCGGCTCCCTGTCGCTCTGTACCGTTCCGCACCAGACGGTGCTCTCCTCGCCGCCAACCCGGCATTGGCGGACCTCTTGGGCTACGACTCGTTGGCAGAGTTGGCCGAGGAGGTCACTTCGGTCGAGAGTTTCTATGTCGACGCCTCGAGACGCCAGGCGTGGCTGGAGGAGATAGGGGAGTGGGGACAAGTCCTCGACTTCGACATCGAGTTGAGACGCAGGGACGGGACCACGGTTTGGGTTCAGGACAACTCCCGCGCCGTGTACGGCGAAGACGGGACACTCGTCTACTGCGAAGGTGCGCTGGTCGACGTGACCGAAAAGGTCAAGGCGCGCAAGGCCCGCGATGAGTTCGTCGCCACCGTTTCCCATGAGCTCCGCAACCCGATGTCGGTGCTCCTCGGCCTCGCCCAGGAGCTCGCGGCCGACTATGAAGGGTTCTCTGAGGAGGAACGGCGAGAGATAGCAGAGGTGATCGCTGGTCAGGCCGACGATGCATCCTGGATCATCGAAGATCTCCTGGTCGCCTATCGAGAGGACATGAGCCGAGTGTCCGTGGGTAGTGAGCCTTTCGATGTCGCCCATGAGATCAAGCGAGCCCTGGAAGGCATCGACGAGCCGATCGGCTTCGAACGGGGGGAAGATGTGGCTCCGGTGCTCGGCGACGCCCGGCGCACCAGACAGATACTCCGAAACCTCATCACCAATGCGGTCAGGTACGGCGGGGAGGAGGTCAAGGTGGTAACCCGGCGGAGTGGCCAGGAGTTCGTGCAGATTCTCGTGTGCGACACCGGCAGCCCCTTGGATCCTGAGGAAGCAGAGCGGATATTTCAGTCGTACGAACGGGGGAGCGGTCTACACGATGCCCGGTCGGTCGGGCTCGGTCTCTCCGTTGCGAGAAAGCTCGCCGGCCTGATGAACGGCAGCATCGCCTACGAGCACGACGGCACCTACTCGTCTTTCGTAGTGACGCTCCCGGCGGCACCCTAACCTCTCCCGGCGATGCGAGTTCTAGTGACCGGCGGCGCCGGCTTCATCGGCAGTCACACGGTGGTCGCCCTCGTGGAGGCCGGCCACGAGCCGGTCGTGGTCGACAATCTCAGCAACGCCCAGCCGTCTGTCATCCGGCGCATCGGCGAGATCACGGGTAGGGCACCCGAGTTTCACCAAAGAGACGTGCGTGATCGCGACAGCCTGGCCGAGCTCGCATCGCAGGGCTTCGACGCATGCATTCACTTTGCTGCCCTCAAAGCCGTTGGTGAGTCCGTTCGGCAGCCGATCACCTATTACGAGAACAACGTGGCGGGCACGGTCGCTCTGCTCGAAGTCTTGCTCGACGCCGGCGTCACCAACTTCGTGTTCAGCTCGTCGGCCACTGTCTACGGAGAGCCTTCCTCGCTTCCCCTCCAGGAAGAGATGCCGGTTGGCACTGCCACCAATCCGTATGGCTGGACCAAGATCATGATGGAACAAGTTCTCCGGGACGTGCAAGCAGCCAATCCCGACTGGAGCGTCTCGCTCCTCCGCTATTTCAACCCCGTAGGAGCGCACCCTTCAGCCCTGATCGGCGAGGAGCCACGAGGAACACCCAACAACCTCATGCCTTATGTGGCGAGGGTTGCGGCCGGACAGCTCCCGAAGTTGAAGGTCTTCGGGGGCGACTACCCGACACCTGACGGGACCGGGGTCCGGGACTACATCCACGTCATCGATCTCGCCGAGGGCCATGTCGCAGCGCTCGATCATCGCGCCGGAGTCGCCGGTGTCCACACCTACAACCTCGGAACGGGGAGGGGTCACAGCGTGCTCGAGGTCGTGAAGGCATACGAGGAGGAGTCGGGCCGACCCGTGCCGTATGAGATCATCGAACGGCGTCCGGGGGATGTCGCCGAGTCCTGGGCTGATCCGACCAAAGCCGCCGACGAGCTCGGCTGGCGCACCAAGAGGGACCTCGCGGAGATGTGTGCCGACTCCTGGAACTGGCAGCAGAATCACCGCTGACATCGTCGGTACCCTGCGCAGCAGATGACTGACCTGATCGATCGCGCTAGATCCTGGATCGGTTCCGACCCGGATCCCGCGAGCCGCGCTGAGCTCGAGGAGATCGTGGAGAAGGGTGACACGGAGGAGCTCGAGTCCCGGATGAACACCATCCTCGAGTTCGGCACGGCTGGAATCCGGGGGAAGGTGGGGGCTGGTCCCGGGAGAATGAACCGGGCAGTCGTGATCCGGACGACTCACGGGCTGGCCCAATATCTGTTGGCGGTGTCGGACGAAGTCGGCCGGGTGGTCATAGGGTTCGACGCTCGCCCCACCAGCAGGCAGTTCGCGGAAGACGCCGCCGGCGTCCTGGCCGCAGCCGGTATTCCGGTGCTCTATTTCCCAACGACGACCCCGACGCCTCTCGTCGCCTATGCGGCCAAGCACCTCCGCGCCGCGGCAGGCGTGGTGGTGACGGCGTCACACAACCCGCCCGCGGACAATGGCTACAAGGTGTACGGGCCGGATGCGGCCCAGATCGTGTCCCCGATGGACCTGGCGATCCAGAGCCGTATCGAGGAGGCACCCGGTGCATCGGTCGTAAGGCGCATCGAAGGTGCGTTTGGCTCGATACCTGACCTGGTAGCTGCAGTCCCCGCTGACATACTCGACTGCTACTGGGAGGAGGTGGCGGCGACCCGCTCCCGAGCGAGCGGTTCTGACCTGAAGATCATCTACACGCCCATGCACGGCGTCGGCCGGGACACGTTGTTCGAGTTGATGGATCGGGCTGGGCACACGGGGATCGAGGCGGTGCCTGAACAAGCCGAGCCGGACGGCACCTTTCCCACCGTCGACTTTCCCAATCCCGAAGAGCCAGGGGCACTCGATCTTGCCCTCGCCTTGGCGAGGAGCAAGGGTGCGGACCTGGTCGTAGCCAACGACCCTGATGCCGACCGACTCGCGGTGGTCATCCCCGAGGAGGGAGAGTGGCGCGCCCTGTCCGGAAACGAGATCGGAGCCCTGCTCGGCGACTACGTGCTCCGCAACGATGCCCGCCCCGAGCAGGCGATTCTCTCGAGCTCGATCGTCTCCAGCCCGATGCTCGCCCAGATCGCCCACTCCTACGGAGCGAGACACAGTCAAACCCTCACCGGGTTCAAATGGATCGTGAGGGCCGGTCTGACGTTGCAGGCCGAGACCGGCGGCCGATTCGTGTTCGGCTACGAGGAGGCCCTCGGCTTCACCATAGGTTCGACGGTGCGCGACAAGGACGGGCTATCAGCGGCGTTGATCTTCACCGACCTGGTAGCCGACCTGAGGGACGAGGGCCGGCCGGTCGTGGCCCGCCTCCACGACTTGTGGCGTGAGCACGGGCTCTGGGTGAGCGGGCAGACCTCGATTGCCAGCACCGGCTCCGATTGGCTCGAGGACATGCGCACCGTCGTCGATCGTCTCGGCGAGGCACCTCCTTCAGAGCTGGGAGGGCTGGGGGTAACAGCCGTGACCGACTACCGACGCAACTCCGAGCAACGTCCACCTTGGCTTGGGGAGCAGGCTCTAGTCGAGCTGACGTTGGGAGAACGAGGCAGGGTTCTCGTGCGCCCGAGCGGGACGGAGCCAAAGCTGAAGATCTATGTGGACTTGCGTGACGAGGCAGGGATGGAGCCCGGGCGCAGATACGTGACGATGCTCCGTCGAGCCAGGGAGATGGGTGAGGCCGTGGAGGCGATGGTCGACCTCTGAGTGGAGCTCAGTCGGTTCCGGCACGATTTCGATTGGCGTACAGATAGAGCCAGCCGAAGCCATGGATGACCACGCCCGCGATCAGGATGAGCGAGGCCGCCGGATATCCGGCGAACAGAGAGACCAGGGCGGCCACGAGCGCTGCGATCACGAGCGCGGTGCGCACACCGTTCAAGGGGCCGAACACAGATCCAGCATACATCGCGGCCTGTGGAGCCCAAGCGGGCGGGCACGATCTCATAGTGGCAGGCACATGCCAGAGTTGAGGGCCGATGAAACGCCTGCCAGGTCTGTTGGCCGCGCTCATTGTGGTCTCATCTTGTCTGCCACCTGTCGTGGACGAGAGCTCCACTTCGACGTCCGCGTCCGCTAGCTCGCTCGATCCAGGCAGTGAGAGTTCCTTCCCGACCACGACAGCCGTCCCCGCTTCGACGACGCCCGTCCCAACGGAGCCACCGGTCGGCTGGATAGCGCCGAGCGGGGTCTCTCTCGCTGTCACGGGTGTCGACGGTGACACCATCGAGGTGCTCACGCCATGTGGCAACCCTGAGCTCCTCACCGAGGGAACACCGATCTACGAAGTGGACGTGATGATCGATCCCGGCCACGGGGGGCCGGTCGACACAGGAGCCGTAGCCTCGACCGGGCTGCAGGAGAAGACGATCAACCTGCAGGTGAGTCTCGCCGTGCAGGATCTCCTCACCCGGCGAGGGATCGCATCGATGCTGACCAGGACGGCGGACTATCCGATCCCGATCCGGGTGCGCTCCACCTACTCGGACCTCGTGGGTGCGCAGGCGATCGTGTCGATCCATCACAACGCACCGACCGCCCCGGCGTCCGACGTTCCCGGTGTCGAGATCTTCGTCGAGAACGAGACACCCGAATCCGCCCGTCTCGGTGGCCTTCTCTATCAGGAGACGATGTCCGCGTTGGGACGCTTCGACGTCGATTGGGATCGGGCACCCGACGCCGGGGTGATGACGGTGCTCAACACCGAGGGCCAGGATGCCTACGGGATGGTGCGTCTGCCCCAGGCGCACAGCGCGCTGCTCGAGCTCGGCTATATCGCGAACCCTGCGGAGGCCGCGCTCTACGAGGGCCCTGACTATGTGCCGGTGGCCGCCGCAGCCATTGCCAACGCCATCGAGGCGTTTCTCGAGTCGGGTGAGACCGGGTCACCGCTGGTCGACGGTCGCGTCTTCAACCCGGAGCGGGGAGTGGGCCGTGATCAGTGTGTTGAGCCAGATCTCGGCCTCACCACCAGGGGTGATGCCGTCACGCCGGACCTGATGCGTCGATGATCTCGGTGGGGTGGGACGCCATCGCCACGACCCGAGCCAACCAGAGGCCGAGAACCGAGACTCCGATCAGCACTGCCCAGAGGAAGAGACCCGACTCGGTGGTCCGGCCGACGACGAGGGTGACCATGACCGCGGCGAAGGTCCCGGGTATGGCGAGCAGACCTGTAGCCAGCGGACGTGGATGCCTGCGGATGGCCAGTGCGATCCCCACGCCGAGCCCCGTGCCGACACACCAGAGGAGGAAGAGGACCATGAGGGCGGTGCCGAGCCCTGACAGACCGTCCTCTGCCACAGAATTGGCGATCGGAGGCCCGACGAAGAACACGACTATGGCGCCACCGAGCCCGCCGAGGATGGTTGCAACGGAGCCTCGCGGCTGCCATGTGCTCACGGAGTTCGACATTGTTCGAATCTCAGTGTGACACAGACCCGGCTCAGGACGTGGTTGTTCCCCTCTGCCAGGACTCGTACAAGCCGGCGTACACCCCGTCGACCTCTACCAGCCTCGCGTGAGGGCCATCCTGGACCAGGTGGCCGTCGTCGAACACCAGCACGCGCTCGGCCGACTCGGCCGTGGAGAGACGGTGTGCGATGGTCACCACCGTTCTGCCTCGCGTGAGCTCGTTGAGAGCGCGGTTGATCCGCACCTCTGTTGCAGGGTCGACGGCGGAAGTCGCCTCGTCGAGGACGAGCAGGTCGGGGTCGGCGATGGCGGCTCGCACGAGGGTGACCAACTGGCGCTCGCCGACGGAGAGTGAAGACCCGCGTTCGCCGACGGGTGTGTCGAGGCCCTGGGCCATCTCGGCGAGCCAGTCGGCGAGACCGAGCCGCTCGAAGGCATCCCGGAGCTCGGTGGTCGACGCCAGGGGAGACCCCATGCGCACATTGTCGGCAATGGTCCCTCTGAAGAGGATGCCTTCCTGAGGGACCATGACCACCCGATCACGCAGTGACTCGAATTGGACGTCGCGCAGGTCGGTGTCGCCGATCTCCACCTTGCCGCTGGTGGGATCCATCAACCTGGTGAGCAGTTTGGCGAATGTCGTCTTTCCCGAGCCCGTCTCACCGACGACGGCCACCCGCTGCCGAGCGGGGATCTCTACGTCGATCGCACTCAGCGCCGGCTCTGCGTTCGCTTCCCTGGCTGTCTCGCCTGGCCGCGGATAGCGAAATTCGACGTTGGTGAACCGCGCGCCGAGAGGCTGGTGGGGGAGTACGACCCCGTCGGGACCCGGATCGGCGACATCGGGTGCGATGTCGAGTATGTCGAGGACCCGGCTCCAGCCGGCGACGGCGGTCTGTGCCTCGTTCACTGCCTCGCCCATGAATTGAACCGGCTGAACGAAGAGTTGCACGAGGAAGAGGAAGGCGACCACCGTTCCTATGGTCGTGGCGCCGTTGACCGCAAGGATCGTGCCCACGACCACGACAGCCGCCACGATGATCGCCGAGGACAGCTCTCCGAACCCCGAGAAGATCGACGAGAGCCGGCCGGCGCGCACGCCGGCGCGACGATGGTCCTCGATCGCCTGCTCGAGTCGCTCCCTGGTTCGCTTCTCGATTCCGTAGGCGCGGATCACCGGAGCTCCGACGACGGTCTCGGCGATGAGAGCCAGCATTTGGCCGACCTTCTCTCGCACGGTCAGATAGGCGATCTCGAGTCGGCTCTGAAAGAATTGGATCATGTAGACGATCATCGGGATCAACACCACGACCACCAGCCCTAGCTGGATGGACATGACCAGCATGACCACGAGGGCGAGAAGGGCCTGGAGCCCGTTGACCAGCAGCATCAGCCCGGCCCACTGCATGAATCGGCTTATCTGGTCGACGTCAGACGTCACGCGGGTGACCAATACCCCGCGCTGCTCGGAGGCCTGGTGCAGCATCGACAGATCGTGGATGTGTCGAAAAGCTCGGATCCTGAGGCCTGACAATGCTGTCTCCGCGACTCTCGCCAGACGGAGGTGCATCCATCCCGTGGCTGCTCCCGTCACGACTACCGCGGCGAGGGCGATGAGCGTCATCTGGAGCACGAAGCTCATTTCGACCCCGTTGGCCTCGAACCCGCCATCGATGATCTGTTGGATTGCTATCGGGACCACCACACGGCCGGCCGTGGCCACAACGGCGATTGCGACCGTCCCGCCCAGCCCCTTGCGTAGCTCGGGCGAGAGGCTGAGACCGCGCCGGATGGTCTTGAGAGCCCCTCTTCGTGCCGCGATCTCCTCGGAGCGCGGCGAGGTGGCGGTGCTCACGCCGGCTCCTTCTCATAGGCGTCGATGAGGCCCCGATAGGCGGGAAGTGAGACGTAGAGTTTCTGATGGGTCCCACGATCTATGACTCGGCCGTCCTCGACGTAGATGACCTCGTCGGCGAGGACTATCGAGGACCGCCGGTAAGCCACGATCACGACGGTGGTGTCGAGCTGTCTCAGACCATCGAGGATGGCGCTCTCGACTGCGGGGTCGACCGCCGACGTGGCGTCATCGAGCACCAGGAGTCTCGGCTCTCGCACCAGGGCCCGGGCAATCGCCACCCGTTGGCGCTGACCACCCGACAATGCGGCCCCACGTTCGCCGACGACCGTGGCGTATCCCTTCTCCAGCTTGGTGATGAAGTCGTGCGCCCGGGCGAGCTTGGCTGCTTCGACCACCCGGTCGTCGTCGAATGTCTCGTCGAGGGTGATGTTGTTGTAGATGGTGTCGTTGAAAAGGAACGTCTCCTGGAAGACGATCGCGACCGATTGGGCCAGGGATTCGCGCTCGAGGTCGACGAGGGTGTGACCGTCCAATGAGATGCGGCCGGTGTCAGGGTCGAAGAGACGCACCAAGAGATGGGCGACTGTCGACTTCCCCGATCCGGTAGGCCCCACCAGAGCGACGGTCTTGCCCGGGGACACATCCAGCGTCACCGACTCGATGCCGCGGGTGTCCCCAGCCTCTCCGATGGCTCTCGTGGTCGTGGCGCCGAGGTCCTGGTACTCCGACTCCGGGTACTGGTAGGCGATGGAGTCGACGGTCGCTCCGGCGCCACCGTCGACTCCCGGGTTGGCGCTGCCGTAGAGCACCCGCTCGTCTTCGCTCAGCACCGCCTCGACGCGATACAGCCCCACCACCGATCGGGGAAGCTCTCCGAGGAGCCATCCGAATACCCGCATGGGAAGAGCGACGAGGCGAAACAGATAGGCGAACATGACCAGGTCCCCGGGCGTGAGCAGTCCCTGGTCGACTCTCCAGGCCCCGACCAGGAGGACGCCGAGGATGCCGATGCTGGGCAGGGCTTCGATGATGGGGTCGAAGCCCGCGCGTAATTTTCCCACCTCCACCATGCGATCTCTGAGCTCGTCGGAGCGCTCTCCGAACCGGCCGACCTCGTCGTTCTCCCTGCCGAGGGTCTTGACCACCAGTGCCGCGTCGAAGGACTCGTGGGCGATGTCGGCGACCTCGGCGCGCAAGGTCTGCGCTTGGGCGGCCACGGCCCTCATTCGCCGTTGAAAGACGACATTGACCGCGAAGAGTGCCGGACCGACCAGGAAGCCGATGAGAGCCAGGAAAGGGTCGGTGATGACGAGGATGACAGCCGTTCCGATGAGCATGAGGATGACGCCGAAGGCCATGGGCAGGGGAGCGGCGATGAACGAGGCGGCTTCGACATCTTCGTTGGCATTGGCCAGCAGCTGACCGGTGGGGTGACGACGATGCCACTCAACGGGAAGGTCGAGATACCGGTCGGTCACCTCGATGCGATCCCGGTACTGGAGACGATGCTGTGCGTAATAGGCGCCCATGCGCCGCATGGTGATCCCGAGCCCACGGAGGGTGGCCACGGCGATGATTGCGGCCGCCGAGGCCACCAGGGCGGTCGTAGCCACGTCTCCGGCGTCTACCGCCGGGATCAGGATGTCGTCGGTGACCCAACCGAGGACGAACGAGGAGAGAATGGTCATGCCGGCGAAGAGAGTCGTTCCGACGCCGCCAAAGGTGAACTCTCTGACAGCCCGTCCGAGCTGCCGTCCGATCAGGTGGCGCCCGTTGCCGAGGAGGGCGACGTCGTCGGTTGTGATCTGCTCTGTTGCCATCGGCCCTCGAGGGTATGGGAGACGCCGCGTTTCGATGAATCGCGCCGGACCCGAGATGGGTCAGGCTAGAACTTCAACCACGGTGGAAGTCAAGTCCGGACTGCGCTTTTCCCATGCTGGCGCTCGAAGGCGGCGAGAACGGCAAGTAGCGAGGCAGTAGTGATGTTGGAGTTGATGCCGATGCCCCACTTGAGCATCCCATCCTCACCCGAGCTCTCGACGTAGGCAACGGCCTTGGCGTCGGCGCCGCTGCCGATGGCATGCTCGCTGTAGTCGACGACATCGAAGACCACCTCGAACTGATCACGGAGCGCGTTCACGAATGCTTCCACCGGCCCGTCACCCTCGCCGGTCACGTTCACGTCCGCCCCATCGACGTCGAGATGGGCATTGACGGTGGTGTGGCCGCGTCCTCCCGCTGCGGTGGTGTGCAACTCCTGGCTTTGAAGCCTCAAACGCGCCGCCTCCGGGAAGTAGACGCCCTGGAACGACTGCCACATCGACGATGGTTCGATCTCGGTGCCACTGTCCTCGGTGATGTGCTGGATGGTCTTGGAGAACTCGATCTGGAGCCGTCGGGGGAGGTCGAAGCCATGTTCCTTCTTCATGACGTACGCCACTCCGCCCTTGCCGGACTGGGAGTTCACCCTGATGACGGCTTCATAGTTGCGCCCGACGTGCTTGGGGTCGATCGGGAGGTAAGGCACCCCCCATGTGTCGTAGTCGCCGGGGAGGGCTTCGAATCCCTTCTTGATCGCGTCCTGGTGTGAACCGGAGAAGGCGGTGTAGACGAGATCCCCTACATAGGGATGCCGGGGATGAACCGGGAGACGGTTGCAATACTCGACGGTGCGCCTCAGGGAGTCGATGTCCGAGATGTCGAGCTCAGGATCGACGCCGTTGGCGAAGAGATTCATGGCCAGGTTGACGATGTCCACGTTCCCGGTGCGCTCGCCATTTCCGAACAGAGTGCCTTCGACCCTGTCCGCGCCGGCCATCACCCCGAACTCGGCCGCGGCCACCGCGCACCCGCGGTCGTTGTGAGGATGGAGGCTCAAGACGATGGAGTCGCGGCGACTGATGGACCTTCCGAACCACTCGATGATGTCGCCATAGACATTGGGGGAGTAGCACTCGACCGTGGCGGGGAGGTTTAGGATGATCGGATCGTCTGGTGAGGGGTCCATCTCGTCGATCACTGCCTCACACACCTCCAGGGCGAAGTCCGGTTCGGTCAGAGTGAAGCTCTCGGGTGAGTATTCGTAGCGAATCGTGGTGTCGCCCATCGACTCCTCCAGTTTCCGGCAGAGCTTCGCGGTGTCGACCGGGATGCTCCTGATGCCATCCTTGTCCATGCTGAACACGACATCGCGCTGCAGCGGGTTGGTCGAGTTGTAGAAGTGGACGATCGCCTGCGGAGCCCCGGAAATGGAGTCGTAGGTGCGTTCGATGAGCTCGGGCCGGCACTGGACGAGGACCTGGATCGTGACGTCTTCGGGTATGAGGTCGTCCTCGATCAGCTGACGCACGAAGTCGAAGTCCGGCTGGCTGGCGGCCGGGAACCCCACCTCGATCTCTTTGAATCCCATTGCCACCAATTCGTTGAACATTCGCAGCTTGCGGGCAGGGTCCATCGGGTCGATGAGTGCCTGGTTGCCATCGCGCAAGTCGACCGAGCACCATCTCGGGGCTCTCTCGATGATGACGTTCGGCCAGGTGCGGTCCTCGAGTACGAGAGGCACTTGAGGTCGATACTTCTCGAACGGCATCTTTTTGGGTGTTGCATTGGGAGGCGGCATGGAGGTCCTTCGGGTTGGGAGCTGAGAGCGCTTCGACCGGGAAAAGAAAAAGCCCCCGGTCGTCGGGGGCGGGCAAACACGTAGATGAGCGCGTCTGCCCTACATGAGGAGAAGAAGAGCGCGGCAGTTCGTGTCCATCACCCTGTCACTGTAGGCGTGGCGCTCTCTGGTTTCAATGCAGTTCGAGGGTCATGAAGGTGCTGGCGCGGCTGGGGGAGTAGTCGCCGAAGGGCTCACACGTCACGAACCCGACTCGGGCATAGAGGGCGCGCGAAGGTGCGAACGCCTCCATGGAACCGGTCTCGAGGCTGACCCTGCTGGCGCCACGCTCCCTAGCCACTCCAAGGAGGTGATCCACGATCGCCCGGCCCACGCCCCGGCCTCGTGCCTCCTGAGCGGTGTGAATCGACTTCAGCTCCATGTGGGACCCGTCGAGCGCCTTGATGGCGCCGATGCCCAGGAGCCGGTCAGCTTCCCTGAGACTGTAGAAAGTGACGTTGTCGGCAAGGAGGCCATCGAGGTCCAGTGCGTGGACGTCCTCCGGCGGCGTCACCGACCTGGCGAAGTCGAGGTGACGCTCGAGCAGCGCCACGATTTCCGGCTTCCTGGGGTCGTCGAGTTGCACGGTCCATGAGATCACGGCGAGATCATATGGAGCCTCGCCGCCGCCGACACATTGACGCACATCGATATGTCGACTTAGATGGGCACATGGAGTTCGGACTCTTTCTGCAGCCTTTCCACCACCCGTCGACAGATCCAACCGAAGCTCTCGAGAACGATCTCGAGCTCATCGAGCTTCTCGAGGAGCTGGGATACGCCGAGGCGTGGATAGGGGAGCATCACAGCACCGGATGGGAGAACATCGGCTCTCCGGAGGTGGTGATCGCCGCCGCGGCGCAACGCACAGAGAGGATCCGGTTCGGGACCGGTGTCGTCCAAGCCGGTCTCCATCATCCGCTCGTGGCCCTGGACCGGATCATCCTCCTCGACCACCTCACCCGGGGGAGGGTCGACTTCGGGATCGGTGTCGGGGGAGGGATTCCCAGGGATCTGTCGGTGTTCGGGTTGTCGCCCCAGGAGGCCGGGAAGCGAATGCACGAGAGCCTGGATGTGATGCTGCGCCTGCTCGACGACGCAGGACCGGTGACCGAGCAAGCCGACTGGTTCGAGATCCACGAGGCCGTGCTCCAGCTGAAGCCGTACACCCAGCCGCACATGCGCTTTGCCGTGGCTTCGGCCGACCCCCGAAACGTGGCTCTGATGGGGCGGCTCGGTGGCAGGGTCCTCCTCGGAGGCATGCCGGAGCGGGTCGAACAAGTGTTCGAGACCCTGGTGTCTGGTGCCGCCGGTGCGGGCCGCGAAGCGAGTCGAGACCAGGTCGAGCTCAGCTATGTGCTCCATATCGCCGAAGACCAGCAGACCGCCGAAGAAGAGCTCAGAGACGGCGCAGTCCAAGAGTTCTATGAGTTCCAGGTCGGTGTCAACGGGCGTCCGGAGCCAGAGGGCTCGACGGACGACTGGTATCGGGATTACCTGAGCAAACACATCGTCGGTGACCCCGAGCACGCCGTAGAGCGGATCGGCGAGATCGAGCAGATCTCCGGCGGCATCGGGGGGATCCTCTTCATGTCGAGAGATTGGGCCGGCCTGGAGTCGGCACGACGCAGCTGGCGTCTCTTCGCCGAAGAGGTGGCGCCCAAGTTCGTCTGATGGCTGTGAGGGCCATCGACGGGTTCTTCGAGGGCAAGCCGGACAGCCGTGGTCTCTTCGACACGGTGGCCGGCCGCATCTCGGCATGTGGGCCGAGCGAGGTCGAGGTCAAGACCCAGATCAGTTTTGAGGCGAGTCGAAAGTTCGCCTGGTTCTGGCTCTACAACGTCACCAAGAAGAACCCGAGCGGGGTCCTACACCTCATGCTCGCACTGGATCATCCGGAGGAGAGCCCCCATGTCCGTGAGACCACACAGATCGGCAAGCGCCGCTGGAATCACCAGATCGTGATCAGAACCGAGAAGGAGGCCAGGAGCGGGTGGTTGGGGGAGCTGATCGAGATGGCCTACGACTATGGAGGTGGGTAGAGGGGATCCCACCTGGGCGCTCGGTCCTCGTAACTTTACATAACGTGGATTATGGGCGCTTTATGACCCTTGACCCGTGTGCACTCTCTCCGCGGCCTCCGCTAGCGGAGGAACCAGCGCGCCCGGACCCATGAGGTCTCGATCTCATCACGCTGACGTCGCAAGGAGGCCGTTTCGCAACCCCGAGAGCACCATTTCACGCGGTATCCGTGGTCGGCGGCCTGGTACCGGTTGCCACACTCGAGGCAGATCCTCCAGTCGGCAGCCTTCGCTTTCCGCGGATTGGTGGAGCGACGCATGCTGGCTCGCGTCGACTCTAGGCCCTTTCGCCGCCATGACGGCTCGGGGAATACTGCTCTGTGCTGTTTGTTGGCCTTATTGGCGAATATCCCACTCGAGAGGTTTGAAAGATGGCAACAGTCGCACTGACGAAAGACACATTCGACGAGACGATCCGCGACAACGACACCGTGCTCGTGGACTTCTGGGCGGAGTGGTGTGGGCCGTGTCGTTCCTTTGCCCCCACCTATGAGGCGGCCTCCGAGCAGCACGACGACATCGTGTTCGCCAAGGTCGACACCGAAGACCAACAGGAGCTCGCCCAGGCATTCGGGATCCGCTCGATCCCGACACTCATGGTCTTCCGTGACCAGATCATCCTCTACGCCCAGCCGGGGGCCCTCCCCGGCAACATGCTCGATGACCTCATCGGTCAGGTCAAGGCGATCGACATGGAAGAGGTGAAGGCACAGATCGCCTCTCAGGAGGGCGAAGAGGCCGAGGAAGCCGCAGAAGAGGCCGTTTGAGCTATCCAGGCTTGGCCTGCTGTTTCCTAACCTTTGTCACATGGCGGCATCACCGGAAGTCCTGACTGACCTCGATGCCCTCGGCATCGACTACGAGGAAATGGAGTGTGATCCCGATCTGGCGGACACTGCCGACTTCTGCGCGGCCTACGACGTGCCTCTGGAGAAGTCGGCCAACGCCATCCTCGTCGCCTCTCGAAAGCCCGAAGGCCACAACGCGGTGTGTGTGGTGCTCGCCAACACCCGACTCGATGTGAATGGCACCGTCCGAAGGAAACTGGGTGTGCGCAAGGTCAGCTTCGCTCCCGCCGAGCTGACCAAGGAGCTGACCGGTCAGGAGATCGGGGGTGTGACCATCTTCGGCATACCCGACGACCTGCCCGTATGGCTCGACAGCAGGATCCTCGACTGCGACTGGGTCATCGTGGGAGCCGGCTCCCGCTCGGCGAAGATCAAGCTGGATCCGTCCCAACTCCAGGGTCTCGATGGCTATGAGTTCGTCGACGACCTGGCCGACACCGGATAGGTCGCCCGGAACCGGTGGTGCCGGGGCAACGTCTCAATCACATGAGAAGAGTGGTCATGGCCCTGTTGGTGGGTGGTCTCGCACTCGGAGCGTGCGGCATCGAGCAGGCGGGCCGCTCCCCCACCACGACGGGACCGGTAGGCGAGACGACGACGTCTTCACCTGTGGTCACCTCGACCGGTGAGCTCGAAGTGATAGTGCCGCCCGACGAAGGCGGCGAGTATCCCGACGACCTCCTGGTGTCATGCGATCAGGGTGTGTTCCCGCTGAGCGCTCTCGACGACATCCGAAGCCTGGCCGAGGCCGACCCCGGCGGTGTTGCCGAGGCCATAGCTCCGTTCCTCGCCAACGAGGAGGGCCAGAACTGGCCACAAGAGGGTTGGCAGCTGCTCTACGAGACCGAAGAGCGCGTCCATCTCGTGGCCAGATCAGAGCACGGAGGACTGGCCCACATGTACGTCACCAACGACGGCTCGGGGTGGACTTGGTCCGGCTCCTCGCTGGCCGGTGACGAGTGTCGGTTGCAATTCGTCGTCCCCGAGGGGCTCAACACGGTGGAGTGGCGGCTCGATCCAGACGCACCAGAGCCAACGACGACGACCATGCAGCTCTCGGTGCTCCTCACCGAGCTTCAGTGTGTCGGAGGGATAGAGATCGGAGATCGCCTGGTCGGCCCACAGGTGGTCATGACCGACACTCGGGTATTCGTCGCTTTCGCAGCCGAGCCGCCGCCCGGTGATGCCTTCACCTGTCAGGGCAATCCCTCCACCGAGTTCGTGGTCGACCTCCCCGAGCGCCTCGGAGACCGCGAGCTGATGGAAGGTCTCGAGATCGGGATCACTCTCGAGGACTACCTCGACTGAATCTGGCTGCGGCGGAGCAGGAAGTAGAGGCCGACCAGACCCACTGCTGCGAATCCGAACCACTGGATGGCGTAGCCGAGATGTGGCCCCTGGTCGCTGAAGTCCGGCGGGTCGACCGGAACCGGGAGCTCGCCGCTCCCCTCCGTGGCTACCAGGTACACAGGCGCCAGACCGTAGGGGACCTGGTCTCCGATTCGGGCGATGTCGACCCGACTGAGCACGTCGAGCTCACCGGTTGGGTCCTCGGGTCCGAAGGAAGCCCGATTCTCCGTGAGGTGAATCCAGCCCGCGACGCGCTGAGCTCCTGGCTCGGGCGGTGCGTCGACCGGAGGCGAGTCCATCGAGAGAGGCACCCAACCCCTGTTCACGAGAACGGCCGAGCCGTCGTCGAGGATGAGTGGCGTGATGACGTGGAAACCGGCTTGACCCAGCTCGACTTGGGACCGGATGAGCACTTCCTCGGCAGGGTCGAACTCACCGATTGCGGTCACGCGCCGATGCTCGATGGTTTCCGGGTCGGCGCCCGTGCCCGTCAGGGTGCCGAGCTCCACCGGTGCCGCGTTGATGCGCTCCTCCCCCACAGAGTTGACCATTCGACGCTCCTCGAGACGGTCGAGTTGCCAGAAGCCGAGCCTGATGAACACGCCGGCCAGTGCCACGACCACGACGGTGGCGATGATCCACCTTGGTCGGCGGAGGGCCCGGAGCATTCAGGCAGCCAATAACGGGATCTCGCCGTCGTCCATCAGCTCCTTGGCCGCATCATCGATGTTCTCCTGCTCGCTCCTGTGGGCCACCGGAAGCGACACCAGGTCGGCGGCAACCTCGGCGTCGATAGTGCCGTTGGCGACCAGAACACGGGCGACCTCATCGGTCCAGTACCAGGGCATGTGACACCTCCAGGGCAGGCTACGGACGGGGGACGAGTCCCACCATACCCCTCTCGTCAAGTCCCAAAATATCCAATGAACAAAGGGCTATTCGCTGGTGACTGGCGCCAGGTCCTCGACGTCCTTGAAATTGACCTGCTCCGCCACCACCTCGACGCGGCTCCGTCTGCCGTCCGGGCTCTCCCAATAGCGCCGTTGTACCGATCCACACACCCAGATGCGATCTCCCTTCTCTCCAGTCGCGTCGACCAGGTCGTCTGGCGGATCCCACAAAGTGACCGGGATGACATCGACTCTTCGTCTCGGGTGGTCCACACGCACCGTCACCAGGTATCTGATGAGCCGGGCTCCGGAGTCGAAGATCCGCAGCTCCCCATCGACTGCGAGACGTCCGCAGAGGACGATGAGATTGAGATCCATTGCATTCTCCCCTCTTCCAGTTCGGGGAAAGTGCGGACTCGAGTCGATCCTGCCGCGGACTTAGGACAGAAACCGACCGCGACGAGTCGTAGCGTGCTGACATGATCGATTCCTATCCCGAGGCTCCGCCCCGTCTCGCTCCATTTCTCGCCCAGTGGGACTACGTCGCCGATCAGCTCTTCGGACGTCTCCAGGGGCTGACCGACGCAGAGTTGATGTGGGAGCCGGCAGAGGGCTCGTGGACCGTTCAACAGGCGGAGGATGGTCGCGGGCGTCCCACTTCGAAGACGGCGTGGTGGAACCCGACACCGGATGTCGAGCCCCCACGCACAATCGCCTGGTCGATGGGCCATCTGGGGGCCGGTCTCATGGTCCGGGCCGATTGGCTCGTGGGCGAGCACCAACTACTCGATATCCCGGATTGGCCAACGACGGCCAAGGGGGCGATCTCGTTCCTGGGGGAAGGGCTGGCAGCGTGGCGCGCAGGTCTCGATGAGATGGGCGACGAGGACCTGGACACCGTGGGGCGTTCTGCCTATCCCGAGGGTCTCGACCCGCAATTGCCTCTCCTCGACATCGTTTGGTGGGTCAACAAAGAGCTTCTCTGGCACTCCGCTGAGATCTGGTTCGTGCGCGATCTCTATGCTGTGGCCGTGCGGCCGGAGGTCGTCTAGGCCAGCGCCCGTCGCAGCTCGTCGACTCCCTCGAAGTCCGGCTCCTGCTCTTCCAGGGCAGCCACCAGTCGCCTGGCGGCGTCCTTGTCCCCCGCCTCGAGCGCCACCCGCGCCGCCACGAACCAGCGCCTCAGCTCTCCCTCGGTCGGGGAGGCAACGAGACGGCCAGGCTTGATGACGGGCCAGGCGTCGCGGGGCCGATTCTGGTCGAGGAGAAAAGACGCGTAGACCACTCTGGCCTCGTGGTTGATCGTTGGTGAGATGTCGTAGTCCTGGAGACGATCCCATGCCTTGATGACGTCGTCTGCGCGTTCCAGCGCGCGTAGACAGTCCATCTCGACCGGATAGTGGATCAAGTCGCCGGTGAGTCTCCGGAACGTGCGTAGCTCGCGCAGCGCTTCGTCCCAGTTGCCTGATCGATAGGCGGACAGTCCGAGCAGCTCCCGGATGGTCGCAGAGCGCGGGGACAGTTGCTTGGCCTTGCGGAGCTCGCTGACGGCGGCGGGATATCGCTCCTCGGCGAAGCTCTCCATGGCCGTGGCGAGATGGTTGATCGCCGGCTGACGGCGATCCTTCGGCGTGGACCGGACGATCTCGTCCCTGACCCACTTGGGAAGCTGGCCCCCCTTGACGGACGTGATCGTCTTGTGCTGGGGTTTGGCGCCGGCGTGAGGGCTGCCTCCCCTGGCCGAGCGGTTGGACTTGTGATTGTTGCCGCGTGCCAACGAAATGACTCCTGAATGAGAAAGGGCCGCCAACGCTAGTCGGCGGCCCTTCGTCCGTTTGATGTCCGGCAGTGACCTACTCTCCCAGGGGATTGCTCCCCAAGTACCATCGGCGCTGGCAGGTTTCACTTCCGTGTTCGGAATGGGAACGGGTGGTTCCCCACCGCTAGAGCCACCGGACAAATCTTC
>Ga0299913_10001228_pt1 | contig 18535 bp, 12 predicted proteins | sample RVTome_9_FD_201360 | JGI IMG/M metagenome (GOLD analysis project Ga0299913, IMG submission 201360) | Soil microbial communities from uranium-contaminated site in the Upper Colorado River Basin, Wyoming, United States - RVT155D38 (version 2) ... | reverse complement strand
GCTCCTCGTCCGGCGGCTGCCAGTGACGGTCCCACGCGGGAACCTTGCGCTCGGCACCGCACGAGCACCGCTGGCGCATCATCGGGCGATCATCGGCCACCAGGAAGCCGAGCACCGACCAGAGGTGCCGATGGGCCGCATCCGGCCGGCCCGCGCCGGCGACGTCAGCCGGAGGCCGGTCCACCCGGCGACTCGGTCAGCGTGGTCGGTGCACCGTGCACGGCAGGGATGCTGCCGAGCCGGCCGGCCTGGTAGTCGGCGAAGGCCTGCATCACCTCGTCACGCGTGTTCATCACGAACGGCCCGGCCCACGCGACCGGCTCGCGGATCGGACGGCCGCCGAGCACCAGCACGTCGAGGTTCGGGGTGCGCGACTCCTGGCGTCCGGCCGCCGCGATGCGCAGCGAGTTGCCCGGGCCGAAGACCGCCAGCTGGCCGGTCTGCACGCCGATGTGCTCCTCGCCGACGCTGCCGTGTCCGGCGAGGACGTAGACGAGCGCGTTGTAGTCGGCGCGCCAGGGCAGCGCCAACTCCGCGTTCGGGCTGAGGGTGGCATGCACCAGGCTCATCGGCGTGTAGGTCGAGCCGGGGCCGGTGTGGCCGGCCAGCTCGCCGGCGATCACGCGCAGGAGCGCTCCCCCATCGCCCGATGCCAGCAGGCCGACCTCGCGGGCGCGAATGTCCTGGTATCGCGGCGGCGACCACTTCTGGGCCTTCGGCAGGTTCACCCACAGCTGGATGCCGTGGAACAGGCCGCCGCTGACGACCAGCGCCTCGGGGGGCTTCTCGATGTGCAGGATGCCCGCGCCGGCGGTCATCCACTGGGTGTCGCCGTTGGTGATCACTCCCCCACCCCCGTTCGAGTCGGAATGCTCGAACGTGCCGTCCATGATGTACGTCACCGTCTCGAATCCGCGGTGCGGATGCCAGGGCGTGCCCTTCGGCTCTCCCGGCGCGTACTCGACCTCCCCCATTTGGTCCATGTGAATGAACGGATCGAGCTGACCGAGGTCCACCCCGTGGAAGGCGCGGCGCACCGGGAATCCCTCGCCTTCGAACCCCCGCGGTGCACTGGTGAGGCTGAGCACGGCACGCTCGCGGGCCGCGGCTGGATCGGGCGCGGGAATGCGCGGAAGAAGGGTGATGTCCTCGACGGTGATGGCTGGCATGCCAGCATGATAGCACAGGTAATTGCGTCCGCAACTACTAGCGAGCGCTGTCGGAAACCCGACGCGGTGAGGGGAATCCTGGCGCTACCGGCGCCTCCACGGCAGTCCTTAGCCTATGCCCAACACGCGACGGAGGTGCTCGGCATGGCTCCGGACGGGCTGGACATGAGCGATCGGCGTGACGATACTCGGGTGACCGAGCAGGCAAGGTGCTCCGTGCCGACAGCGATCGTCGCGCCGAGCGACACACACGGCCGGCGGAGCCGGCCATGATGCCCAAGCTGCCCGAGGCGTCGCAGCCGAGCGTGATCAGGACGTTTCTGATCGCCGACATCCGGGGCTACACGCGGTTCACGAATGAGCTCGGTGACGAGGCCGCATCTCGACTCGCCGCCAAGTTCGCGCAGATCTCGTTCGAGTGCGTGGAAGCCCACGGCGGCGTCGTGCTGGAGCTCCGCGGCGACGAGGCGATGTGCGTCTTCGATTCCGCCCGGGCGGCTCTCCGGTGCGCCGTGGAGCTGCAGGATGCATTCGCCGACGAGACGCGCCTGGAGCCGCATCTGCCTCTCAGGGTGGGGATCGGCCTCGATGCCGGCGAGGCCGTGCCCGTCCGCGACGGGTACCGCGGCTCGGCCATCAACCTGGCCGCGCGCCTCTGCTCTGCGGCCGAGGCCGGCGCAGTAATCGCCACCGAGGGACTGGTTCATCTCGCAGGCCGTCTGGATGGTCTCTCCTACGCCGGCCTCGACGGCCGGCCGCTCAAGGGCTTCGACGAGCCGGTCCCGGCATGGCTCGTCTCGGCGGAGCGGCGGCACGAGCACCCGGATCCCACGGCACCGAGCGAGCCAGGCGAGGCGGATCCCCTCCCGTCGGAGCTCGACGCCATCGTGCCGCTGGTCGGCCGCGAGGCGGACCTGCGCTGGCTTGGTTGGTTCTGGCGTCGCGCGAGGCACGGCCACGGGGGAGTAGTCGCGATCTCCGGTCCGCGCGGAATCGGCAGGACCCGCCTTGCTGCGGAGATGGCTGCCCTGGCTCACGGGCAGGGAGCCACCGCCCGATACGTTCGGGGCGACCAGCAGCTCGACCTCCCGGCCGGCCCCGCGCTCGTGGTCGTTGACGACCTCGAGCGCATCGCAGCCGGGCGCGCGCGAGCTCTCGTCGGCCAGCTGGCGAGGGACTGGGCGCATCGGTTGGTGATCCTCACGTACGCCGATGCGGCACCGTCGTCGGTTCGGCGGCAGGTCGAGCGAATCGTGCCCGGCGAGCGGCGGCGCGTCCTCGGTCCGCTTGACGCCGCCGCCGTGAACCAGGTGGCCCGCCTCTACCTCGAGCGGCCCGAGGACGAGCCACCGACGCAGCTCCTCCTCGAGGAGAGCGAGGGCATTCCGGCCGCCATCCACCGCGTCGCCAGCCAGTGGGCGCGCGCTGCCGCGGCGCGTCGATTGGGAGAGTCAGCGCGACGAACGTCGCGCGAGCGGAGGGACCTGCGCGCCGCTGAGGCCACCATGATCGACGACGTTGCCAGCCTGGAGCGGGCTCGCGAGCGGTCGAGGTTGTTCGTTGGCGTGGAGGATGTCCCGTCTCACGAGCTCGCCGCCGTAGCGGCCATCGTCTGCCCGTACAAGGGCCTGGCTGCCTTCGAAACCGCGGATGCCGACTTCTACTTCGGGCGGGAGCGCCTGATCGCAGAGCTGATCGCCCGCATGGTCGGAAGCACATTCGTCGGCCTCATCGGCGCCTCCGGCAGCGGGAAGTCATCTGCACTGCAGGCTGGGCTCCTGCCGGCGCTCGCAGGCGGAGTGCTTCCGGGCAGCGACCAGTGGATCCAGGTGCCGATGCGCCCGGCGGACCATCCGATGCGGCAGCTCAGGGCGGCGCTGGCGCGCTCGCTTCCGGCCGATCCTGGCCGCCCGGGCGACCCGCGTGCCGCCATCGATGCGGCGCTGGCGGCCATGGCGCCGGCGCAACGCCTCCTGCTGGTGATCGACCAGTTCGAGGAGCTCTTCACGTCGGCCACCGACGAGGCTGAGCGATCCGACTTCATCGATGCGATCACCGAGGCACGTCCGGGGCTCAAGGTCCTGGTCGCGCTCCGAGCCGACCACTACGAGCGCTGCGCCGCCTATCCGCGTCTCGCGCGCCTGCTGGGCTCGGACCAGGTGCTCGTCGGTCCACTCACCACCGATGAGATCGCGGCGATCATCCGCCATCCGGCCGAGCGCGTCGGGCTCCGGGTCGAGACCGAGCTCGTGGAAGCGCTGGTGGCTGACGTCGGCACCGAGCCCGGCGGTTTGCCGCTCCTCTCCACCGCCCTCCTGGAGCTCTGGGAAGCGCGCGACGGGGGGCGACTCACCCTCGCGGCCTACCGCGCGACGGGGGGTGTTCGCGGCGCGGTCGCGCGCCTGGCCGAGGCGGCGTACGCGCGTCTCGACGAGACGCAGCAAACCATCGCGCGCGGGATCTTCCTGCGTCTCGCCGGGGAGGGTGACGGTGGCTCGATCGTCCGGCGAAGGGTCACCTCGGAGGAGCTCGACGCCGACGAGAGCCCGGACGTGGCCGCCGTCACTGCCGAGCTTACCGCCGCCCGCCTGTTGACCGCCAGTGACGGGTACGTCGAGGTGGCGCACGAGGCATTGCTGCGCGAATGGCCACGCCTTCGCGGATGGATCGACGAAGACAGCAGTGGCAGACAGCTGCGGCTGCACCTGATGAGCGCTGCGCGCGCGTGGGACGAGGGTGGTCGCGAGGCAGGTGATCTTTACCGCGGCGCCCGGTTCGCCGCCGTGCTGGAGTGGTCGGCCCAGCACGGTGCCGAGCTGAATGCCGTGGAGCGAGCGTTCATCAACGAAAGTCGGGCTCTGGCCGAGCGCGAGGCCGAGCGCCAGCGGAGAACGAATCGGCGCCTGCGAGGCATCCTTGTCGGTACGGCCGCGCTGCTCGTGCTCGCGGTGGTCGCCGGTGTGGCAGCCATGACGCAGGCAGGGCTTGCGGCGGAGCAGCGCGAGCGAGCCGAAGAGAACGCGATGCTCGCGGCGGAGGAGGCCGATCGCGCAGACGAAGAGGCTCGCGTTGCGCGCGCGAGAGAGCTCTGGGCGTCCTCCATCGCGGTGCTCGACCGCGATCCGGAGCTCACGCTGTTGCTCGCCATGGAAGCCTCCAAGCAGGGCGTCGCACCGCCACCGGAGGCCATGACCGCGCTCCATGCCGCCATCCAGCGGTCGCGGAGCATCTTCTCCGCCCGGCTCCCGGCACCTGACATCCCGCCGATTCGTCCGGGGGTCGAGATCTCACCTGATGGCGAGCGCGTCTGGGCAACTGCGGGCGACGGCCGCATCTTCGAGTACGACGTCGCGGACGGAACGATCGAGCGCGAGTTCACCTTCCCGTTCACTCCATCGGTTCCGGGGTTCCCATCGCTCGCCGTCGGTCCGGGCGGAGCCCGGCTGGCGCACGCCGATCCCGGCGGCGTGGTGCACATCTACGACCTCGAGACGGGAGTGGAGTCGACCCACCAGGCCCCCGGGTACCACGCTGACTCGATCGTCTGGAGCCCCGACGGCGACGCGGTCGCAACCATCACGTACGACGACCCGAACCCGCATGCGGATGCATCGGCGCTCGTCTCCGTCATGGACCTGGCCTCAGGCGACGTGCTGCGGCAGTGGCCGTTCAACTTCATGTGGTCGGTGTCGTTCGCCCCCGAAGGCAACCGGCTGTTCGGCACCGCGTGTCCGTGCGATCCGGAAGAGGCGGTCTTCATCATGGACCTGGAGTCCGGCGATGTCTCTCTCCAGGTCGGCTCCGAGGAAGCCATCGTGCAGACCAGTCCGACCGCGGCGCGCTTCAGTCCGGACGGAGCGACGCTCGCGACTGCGGGGGCGGACCGTCGGGTGAACCTGTGGGACACGGAGACCGGCGAGCCGGTCACGACGCTGGCGGGGCATACGCAGCCGGCGACCGACATCGTGTTCAGCCCGGACGGCACGCTGCTTGCGACGACGAGCCGCGACGGATCCACCAAGGTGTGGGACATCGCTCGAGAGGAGATGATCCTCGATCTGGTCGGCCAGGGCGGTGTCCCGGCGGTGCCCGCGTTCAGCGCTGACGGATTGAGGCTGGCGACCGGCAGCTCCGACCTCTCGATCCGGGTGTGGGACCTGTCCGCACTTCGCGCCAGTGAGGGCCCCGGGACTGCCCTCGGCGATGACTTCCTGCAGGTCCGTGAGCTCAGAGTCAAGGCAGGCGTCGCTGCGGTACTCGGCCGAGGCTGTCGCGTGGGGTTCTGCCCGGGCACGCTGGGGGTCACGGCCCCAGGAAACAACGGGACGGTGAGCATTCCGCATCAGCTCGGCGCGGCGATCGCGCTGTCCCCCGACGGCAGGCTCGTCGTCTCCCAGGCCGATGCTCGTGCCGAGCAATTCGGTGGCCCGATCCATGTCTATGACGCGCTGTCAGGTACCGTCGTCGCGACGCTCGAGGAGGTCTGCCCGTCGGCCGAGCGGGTCGGATGCAGCGATCCGCCGGCCCAGGTTCAGGCTGCAGCCTTCGACCGAACGGGAGACCGCGTGGCTCTCGGAGGATTCAACTTCGTCGGCGAGGACGGCGCGGTCCCCTGGTGGGGCATCTGGTCCAACGACGGTCGCCTCGAGCACCTGGAGGTCGACGTGATGACGATCGTCGACTTCGACCCTCGCGGCGACTACATTGCCGTGTCGGACTTCAGCACCGTCGGCATCCGGTCGGCGGAGGACCCAGCCACCACTCTTGCCACGATTCCGATCACCGATGTCACCGACCTCGAGTTCAGCCCCGACGGCAGCATGCTGGCGCTCGCCAGCACGGCCAACCTCACTCGCCTGTACGAGACCGACGGCTGGACGCTTGCCCAGGAGGTGTCGATCTTCGCGGAGCAGCTCAGCTTCAGCGACGATGGTGAGCGGTTGCTGCTCAGCGACGCCGCGGGATTCGTCCGGATCTGGGACGTACCGGGACGCGCGCTCCTGTACACGGTCCCGGTCCTCAAGGCCGGTCCCGGGGTCACGGTGAATCGGGCGTACTTCCTGTCTGACACCGAGATCGTGACGGCCGACAGCCGGACGCTCATCAGCCTTGTGCTCGACCCGGAGGCGCTCCTCCGTCTCGCCGCGGAGCGATCCAGCCGATCGTTCACGCCGGAGGAATGCCAGACGTATCTTCACGCGGACGAATGTCCGCCTGAATCCTAGCGACGCTCGGCGGGCACTCCGAGGGTCACGGCGGCGGCCACCGTGGCGGTGGCGAGGGCCAACGCCTGGCCGGACGAGAGCGCCGCATCGCCGGCGAAGAGCGAGGTGGCGGCGCTCGGGATGGCGGCCAGCATGACGGGCACGAGCGTCCAGCCCAGCACGAGCACGGTCGGGGCGGTCGCGCCGGGCAGGCGCATGACGCGGGTCGCCACGGCGGTCAGCACCCCCAGGAAGGCCGAGAGCAGCAGGATGAGGATGAGCGCCGGCTGGTCGCGAGCACCGGACGCCTCCACCAGCCCGACGATGAGCTGGTATGCCACGGTCACCGCCAGGGCCAGCAGGAGGCCCAGGAAGGCCGATCGCACGCCGATCACGAGGATGGAGCCTCCGCCAGCCGATCAGCGACGCCACGGGCGATGCGGTACGACTTGCCGGCCCCCATGACCAGCACCGCGTCACCAGGTGCGAGGTGATCGGCCACGTACTCCGTCGTCGCGTCCACGTCGCCGGTGGCGATCGACGGGACCGCCGAGGCGCGCTCGATCGCATCGGCCAGGTCCTCGGCCGAGGTTGCGGCCATCGCCTCGGGGCTGTCGCGCGAGGCGAAGATATCGGCGATGACCACCTCGTTCGCATCGGTGAAGGCGGTCGAGAAGGCGTCGAGGAGCAGGGCCGTGCGCGAGTACATGTGCGGCTCGAAGACGGCCCACAGGCGTCGATCCGGCCCCACCAGCTGCCGCACGGCTGCCAGAGCTGCACGAACCTCGGTCGGGTGGTGCCCGTAATCGTCGTAGATCGTCACCCGCGGAGTATCGGCGATCAGCTGCATGCGCCGCCCGGCTCCGACGAACGTCCGCATCCCCTCGGCGAGGCCGTCGAGATCGGCGCCCAGCGTGCGCGCCAGGATCAGCGCGGCAGTCGCGTTCTTCACGTTGTGCATGCCGGCCAGGGTGCTGGTCCAGCGACGGTCGAACAGTGTGAAGCTCGATCCCAGGCGGCCGAGCTCGATCTCGGAGGCCTCCAGCTCGCCGCCGGCACCGTAGCGCAGGATGCGGCCCTCCCAGCCCCGCAAGCGCCCGACGAGCTCGGTCGCGCCCGGATCGTCGGCGCTGATGACGAGCTGACGGCCATTGAGCGCAGGGTGGGAGCCCATGCCGCGCACGAAGCGCTCGAAGGAGTCCATGACGGCATCCGCGTCGGCGAAGTAGTCGGGGTGGTCCATCTCGACGTTCGTGACGATCGCGCCCGCCGGGTGGTAGTTGAGGAAGTTGTCGCCGAACTCGTCCGCCTCGACCAGCAGCGGTGCCCCCCGGCCGACCCGCACCGACGCTCCCCAGCCCTCGATGAAGGCGCCGACCTCCACGGTCGGATCCAGGCCGGCGCTGGTGAGAAGGTGGCCGAGCAGGGCGGTCGTCGTCGACTTGCCGTGCGTCCCGGTGACGCCCAAGCCGATGCGTCCCGAGGCAGCCATCAGCTCGCCCAGCAGGGCCTGCCAGGTGACGACCGGGATGCCGGCGGCCGCGGCGGCCCGCAGCTCCGCATGGTCGGGTACCGCCCGCAGTGCCGGGCTGATGGCCACGCGGTCGACTCCGGCGAGGTGGGCGGGATCGTGGCCGTCTGCGTACTGGATGCCGGCGGCATCGAGGGGGGCGGTGTACGGCGACGGCGCGTCGAGATCACAGCCGTCGACGACTGCTCCGGCGTGATGGATGAGGACCGCGGCACCTGCGGCCCCCGAACCGGCGATGCCGATGACGTGGATGCGCTCGCCGGGCCGGATCACGCCGGCGACTCCGCCGCCAACCGCCTGGCAAGCTCGAGGGTCGCGAGCGCGGAGGCGCGCTTGTTCCCATCCCGGTCGTGGGGCCAGACGTGTCGCTCGACCGTGGCCGTGCCGTCACGCAGGGCAGCGGCCACGTAGGTGAGGCCGACCGGCTTCGCATCCGATCCCCCATCCGGCCCGGCGATGCCCGTCACCGCCACTGCAAGTCGTGCAGCCGGGAACCGCTCGAGGGCGCCGGTGGTCATCGCCTCGGCCACCTCGGCCGACACGGCGCCGACCTGGCCCAGCAGCCCGGGCGAGACCCCGAGCAGTTCCTCCTTCACGGCATCCGAGTAGCTGACGATCCCACCGAGGAAGTGGTCGCTCGACTTGGGAACCTGGGTGATGACGTGGCCGATCAGCCCGCCCGTGCACGACTCGGCGGCGGCAAGCTGCCAGCCGCGCTCGGTCAGCGTCCGCCCAAGACGACGCGCGGCCGCGACGAGCTCGTCATCGGTGGGCGGTCTCATCGGCCCCGGTGGACTCAGCGGTAGTTCTGGAACTGGAGCGCGACCGGGTAGTCGAGCGCCTTGAGATCGGCGATCACTGCCTGGAGCTCGTCCTTCGACTTGGCCGAGACGCGCACGGCGTCACCCTGGATCGTGGGCTTGGTCTTGGGGAACTGCTCGCGGATGCGCTTCGAGAGCTCCTTGGCCTGCTCACTGGTCAGCCCGCGCCGCAGCTTGACCTCCTGTCGGACGGTCCCGCCGCCGGCCGGCTCGATCTTGCCCCAGTCGAAGATCTTGAGGCTGAGTCCCCGCCGGACGGCCTTGGACTCGAGGAGATCCTTCGCGGCACCGGCTCGGTAGTCGTCGTCGGCGGTCAGGACGATCGCCTCTCTGCCGAGCTCGAAGCCCACCTTGCTGCCCTTGAAGTCGTAGCGCGTCGCGATCTCGCGTCGCGCCTGGTCGAGCGCGTTGACCAGCTCCTGCTGGTCGAAGTCGCTCACCACGTCGAACGATGAATCAGCTGCCATGACATCCCCATCTTCGTGCTTTGCTGCCCGTCGCGGCGGCGATCTCAGCCATCTCAGCCTCCGCTCCGCTCGATGCGCCACTCGACGACTGCCCCATCGGCCCCCATCACGCCCAGGGCGATGCCGTTGACGGTGACGCGCACCGCGCCGGCGTTTCCGACGCGGATGCGCAGGGCGTCCTCGGCCTCGAGCGTGATCTCGTCGCCGTCGGCGGCGATCGATCCGGAGCTCGCCGTCGGGGCGCCGTCCTCCTCGAGCTCGACGTACGACTCCGCCCCGTCGATCGACACGGTGGCCCGGAGGCCCGACGGCTGCCCGACCGTGACCGTGCGAACCACCGGGGCCGACGCGTCGGTGACGATGGTCAACTCCCACGTCCCCGGCGCAAGCGACAGGCTGCCGGTGAAGGCGTCGTCGGGGCCGGCGGTGAGGGTCGCGGGGCCCGGAGGCACCGGGTCGGCCGGACTCAGGCTGACCGCCTCGCCCGCGGCGTCGGTGACGGTGAAGGTGAGGCCGGGAGCCTCGACGAGCGTCGCGCTCACCGTGACGGCCGCGCCGGCAGCGGCCGTGCCGCCGATGGCCACCTCGCCGCCCACGGTCGCCCCGTCGGCCGGCTCGGCCACCTCCAGGGCAACGGCAGGTGCCGATGGCGACGCGCCGGGATCCGTGGCCACCACGATCGTGCGCTCCTCCACCTCCGAGTCGCGGCCGGTGACCGGGTCGTGGGCGATGAGGCGCGCCACGTTCGAACCTGGCAGGAGCGGCACCGTGACCTCGAAGGCGCCGCTCCCGTCAGCCTGCACCGTCGGGTTCTCCGTCAGGTTGCTGAGCCGCACCGTGGCGTTCGGCGCCGTGATCCCGCGGATCGTGATGGACAGGTCCCGGTGGTTGCTGACATTCCCGGCCGGATCGGTGATGCGCAGCTCGGGCGTGCGGGCGAAGGTGACGAGCCCATAGCCGATGTAGGCGATGAAGGCGCCCACCAGGATGGTGAGGATGCCGGCCACCACGGCGCCGGGAGTGACCACGAAGGCCCGCGATCGACGGCCGGCCAGCGGGCGGGGCGGGGTCGGCGCCGTCGGGCGATCGGCGGCCGCGGTCGTCTCCAGCCGGTAGAGGTCGATGAGGTACTCCGGGTCCAGCCCGAGGTAGGCGCCATAGTTGCGCAGGAAGCCCTTGGTGTAGACCGAGCCCGGGAGCTCGCGGTACTCGCCGCGCTCGAGCGCGGAGAGGTAGCGCTCGCGGATCTTCGTCTCCCGCTCGACGCGGGGCAGGTCCACGCCCTTGGCCTCGCGGGCGCCACGGAGCACCTCCCCGAGCCGATGGACCTGGTCCGTCACACCTCGTCCCCGTCGGGGTCGACGTCGCCGCCCCATCCGTCGCTGGTGACGAGGACCTCGCGGAAGCGGCTGCCGTCGGCCGGCCCCACGATCCCGCGGTCCTCCATCTGGTCCAGGATGCGAGCCGCACGCGCGTAGCCGATGCGCAGGCGCCGCTGCAGCAGCGACGCCGATGCCTTGTCGCTCCGTCGCACGATGTCGACCGCCTGGCTGAGGAGCGCATCGGCGTCGTCGTCCTCGTCGTCCTCGCCGGGCGTGCCGCCGCCCTTGCCACCGCGCCGAACCGCGGTGATCTCCGGCCGGTACTGCGGTCCACCCTGCCCTCGCCAGTGGCGCGCGACCGACTCGATCTCGGAGTCGGTGACCAGGACGCCCTGCAGGCGCACCGCGCGCGGCGCGTCGATCGGCTGGTAGAGCATGTCGCCGCGTCCGAGGAGATCCTCGGCGCCGGTCGTGTCGAGGATCGTGCGCGAGTCGATGCCCGAGGTCATGGCGAAGGCGATGCGGCTCGGGATGTTCGCCTTGATGAGTCCGGTGATGACCTGCACCGATGGACGCTGCGTCGCGACGACGAGGTGGATGCCGGTTGCTCGGGCGAGCTGCGCGATCCGGGTGATCGTCGACTCGACCTCGTAGGCCGACACCATCATCAGGTCGGCCAGCTCGTCGATGACGATGACGATGTACGGCATCCGCGGCTGCCCCGGCCGCAGCGCCTCGTTGTAGCCGGCGATGTTTCGGACGCCACGGGCCGCGAACTCGGCGTATCGGCTCTCCATCGTCCCGACCGTCCACTTCAGGGCGTTGACGGCCTTGTCAGGCTCCACGATCACCTCGCACAACAGGTGCGGGATGCCCTTGTACTGCGCCAGCTCCACGCGCTTGGGGTCGATGAGGATCAGCTTCACCTCGGCCGGTGTGGCGTTCATGAGGAAGCTGTCGATGATCGCGTTGACGCAGACGCTCTTGCCCGAGCCCGTGGCGCCGGCGATGAGCATGTGGGGCATCTTCGACAGGTCGGCGCTGAACGGCTGCCCGGCCACGTCCTGGCCGAGGGCGAAGGCGAGCTTGGAGCGATCGCTCATCTCCGCGAAGTTGCGGCTGGCCAGCACCTCCTTGAGCGTGACGAGGTCGAAGGCGGCGTTCGGGATCTCGATGCCGACGTACGGCTCGCCGGGGATCGGCGCCTCGATCCGGATGCTCCGCGCCGAGAGCGCGAGCGCGAGGTTGTCGGCCAGTCCCTCGATTCGGCTGAGCTTGATCCCCGGATCCACGTCCAGCGCGTACTGGGTGACGACCGGGCCCTCCTGGATGCGGGCCACCTTCACGCCGATGCCGAAGTGCGCCAGGGTCTCGCGGATCCGTCGCCCCTTGGCGCTCAGGTCGAGCTGCGCCGCCGACGACTCGGGGGCGTCGGCCAGCAGGTCGATCGGCGGCAGCTCCCAGGCGCGCTCGACCGTCTCGAGCGCCGCATCGGCCACCTCCCCCGCCGCCGCCTCTGCGAGGTGGGCAACCTCCTCGTGCTCGAGCTCCTCGCTGGACGGGATCGCAACCCGCTCAGGGTCCTCGACGTCCATGTCCGGCGCCTGGGGGACCGGCACCGGAGCACTCGGCCGTGCCCTGTCGGTGCCGTTCGTCGTCGGGCGCTCGCGGCGGACGATGAGCGGCGGCTCCTCGTCGGCGTCGTGGCCGCCGGCCAGGCGGTCGCGCATGCGATCGATGAGGCCGGGCCGCGCCTCCATCTCGGTGCTCGCCACGCCCGGCGGCTCCGGAACGGCACGCGGACGCCGGCCGGCGGCGCGACGGGCCGCCTCGGCCTCCCGGGCCAGTCGCTCGTCGCGGTCGGCGAGATAGCCTGCGACGAGGTCACCGATCGTCATGTTGAAGTAGAGCAGCAGGCCCACCACGGCCAGCAGCACGAGCACGATCCAGGCGCCCGCGCCGCCGACCGCGGTCGAGATGACGCTGCTCATCGCGAGGCCGAGCACACCGCCGCCCTGTCCGGTCTCGACCGCCGCGGCCCCGCCCCCGACGGCCAGGTGGAACATGCCGAGCAGCGCCAGCGCCACGAGCGCCGCGCCCGACGCGGCCATCCAGCGCTCGGCGGGCATCGTCTTCATCCACAGCATGACCGCGAAGCCGGCGAGCAGCGGCGCGGCGAAGGCGATGCCCCAGCCGAGCAGCGTGGACAGGAGGCCGTGCCAGGGGCGGACGATCGCGCCGGCGTCCGGCGCGAACAGGGCGATGACGCTGATGATCGCCAGGAACAGGAGGACGAGCGCGAGCCCCTCCCGCAGGAAGCGCCCGCTCAGCACGAAGGGCGTCTTCCTCGTGCGCCGCCGCGTGGTCCGGCGACGAGGCGCGGATCGTCGTCGAGTGGCCACGAGCGGGTCAGACCTCCATGACGATCGGCAGGATCATCGGCCGACGCTTGGTGTGCTGGTGGAAGAAGCGGCTGAGCGTGTCGCGGGTCTTGGCCTTCAGGAAGCCGGGCTCGGCGGTGTGCTGGTCCTCTCGGGACTGGAGGAGCGCCTGGACCAGGTGGTCGCGGGCGCGGCCCATGATCGGATCCTCGGGATCGGACAGGAATCCGCGACTGACGAGATCCGGCTGGCCGATGAGCTGGCCCGTCTTGGCATCGACCGTCAGGGCAACCATCACCACGCCGTCCGAGGCGAGCATCCGCCGATCGCGCAGGATGACGCCGTCGATGCCATCGATGGCGGCGATGCCGTCGACCAGGACGGCCCCGGCCTGCACGGTGCCGGACATCCGGGCGCGGTCGCCGTCGTAGTCGACGACTTGGCCGTTTTCGAGCACGAAGATCTTGTCGACGTCGACCCCGGCGCCCTCGGCCAGGAGGGCGTGCTGGACGAGCATGCGGTACTCGCCGTGGATCGGGATGAAGTGCTTCGGCTTGACCAGCCCGAGCATCAGCTTGAGCTCCTCGCGCGACGCGTGCCCGGAAACGTGGCAGTGCACGAGCGGCTCGTAATGGACCATCGCGCCTTCCTTGAACAGGTTGTCGATGGTCTTGGCGACGGCTTCCTCGTTGCCGGGGATCGGGCTGGCGGAAACGATCACCGTGTCGCCTGGCTCGATGTTGATGTTGCGGTGGTCGCGGTTGCTCATGCGGGTCAGCCCGCTCATCGGCTCGCCCTGCGAGCCGGTGGTCATCACCACCAGCTCCTCCTTGGGCAGGCGCTGGAGCTGGTCCTTCCTGACGAGTGTCCCGTCGCGGTCGTCGAGGTACCCGCGCTCGAGGGCGATGGCGGTGTTCTGCTCCATGCTGCGGCCCAGCGCGACCATCTTGCGGCCGTGGGCCCACGCGGCGTCGATCACCTGCTGGACGCGGCCGATGTTGCTGGCGAACGTGGCCACGATCACGCGTCCCGGCGCCTCGCCCACGAGCCGGTGGAGGCTCTCCCCCACCGTCGACTCGGAGAGCGTGTAGCCCTCCTTCTCGGCCCGCGTCGAGTCCGACAGGAGAAAGTCGACGCCCCGGTTCCCGATCGCGGCGATGAGGCCCAGGTCGGCGCGTCGTCCGTCCGGCGGCGTATGGTCGAACTTGAAGTCGCCGGTGTGCACGATGGTGCCGTGGGCCGTCTCGATCGCGTACCCCACCCCGTCCGGGATCGAGTGGTTCACGCGGAACGGCGTGATCCGGAACGAGCCGACCGAGAACTCGACCCCGGGCTCGACCACGTGGAGCGGCGTCGAGTCGAGCAGCTTGTGCTCACGGAGCTTGCCCTGCACGAGCCCCTCGGTCAGGCGGGTGGCGTAGATCGGCGTGCCGGGGATCTTGGGCAGGACGTACGGGAGCGAGCCGGTGTGGTCCTCGTGCCCGTGAGTCAGGATGATTCCTCGGACCTGGTCGCGGTGCTCCGCGAGGTAGGTTGCGTCGGGGATGACGAGGTCGATTCCGAGCATCTCGGGCTCGGGGAACGCCAGGCCGCAATCGACGACGAGGATCTCGCCATCGGACTCGATGGCGGTGATGTTCTTGCCGACCTCGCCGAGCCCGCCGAGCGGGATGATGCGCAGGGAACCGGACATTCAGTGCTCCTGGAAGAGGGTCATCTGTTGGGCGTCGTCGACGGGGGCCGGACGGGGTTCGACCGGGCTCACCGCCGCTTCTGCCTGAACTGCCGCCGCGCGCTCCTCCTCGAGCGCCTGGCGAGCCGCCAGCAGCGCCGCGGGCAGCCCCCGCATGTCGTGGAACAACGTTTCACGCAGCGAGGCCTGGTGCAGTGCCGCAGCAGGATGGTACATCGGGAAGACGTGGAGGCCGGAGTAGGAGCGACGCAGCGCCCCGTGGACCGCACCGATCCGTGAGCCGGGAAGGTAGCGTTGGAGCGAGTGGCGGCCGAGGGTGACCACCACGGCTGGATCCAGCGTCTCCTCCTGCCGATCCAGGTACCCGCCGCACGCGGCGATCTCGCCCGGCTCCGGGTCGCGGTTGCCTGGCGGCCGGCACTTCACCACGTTGGTGATGAACACGTCGTCCCGCAGCCAGCCGATGGAGCCGAGCAGCTCGTCGAGCAGCTGCCCGGCGGGTCCCACGAACGGGCGGCCGGTGGCGTCTTCCCGGGCGCCCGGACCCTCCCCGACGAGGAGGACGTCGCTCAGGACGTTCCCCTCGCCCGGGACGGTGCGGGTACGACGCGCGGCGAGCGGGCAGCGCGTGCAACCGCGGACCTCGTCCGCGATCTGCGCCAGCGCCGCCGCGCTTCCTGCCGGCTCGCTCGCGGTGCCCATCGCGCGCGGCCGATGCGGTTCAGCTGCTCGTGCCGGCCTTGGCCATGTGACGCTCCATCGCCGCGCGGCGGCTCAGGTTCACGCGTCCCATGCGGTCGATCTCGGTCACCACGACCATCAGCTCGTCGCCGATGCTGACCACGTCCTCGACCCGGGGCACCCGGTAATCGGCGAGCTGGCTGATGTGGACGAGGCCCTCCTTGCCGGGCAGGATCTCGACGAAGGCACCGAAGTTCATGATCCGGGTCACCTTGCCGAGGTACTCCTTGCCGACCTCGACGTCCTTGGTCAGCCCCTCGATCCACTTGATCGCCTTCTGCGCGGCCTCGCCGCTGGTGGCGGCGATCTGGATCGTGCCGTCATCCTCGACGTTGATCTGGGTGCCGGTCTCGGCGGTGATCTGGCGGATCACCTTGCCGCCGGCGCCGATGACGTCGCGGATCTTGTCGACGGGGATCTTCAGGGTCGTGATGCGCGGAGCGTACTGGCTGAGCTCATCCCGGCTGCTGCTGATGACCTCGGTCATCTTGCCAAGGATGTGCATGCGGGCCGCGTGGGCCTGCTGCAGCGCGTCGCGCATGATCTCGGTGGTGATGCCGCTCACCTTGATGTCCATCTGGAGCGCGGTGACGCCCTCGGCGGTGCCGGTCACCTTGAAGTCCATGTCGCCGTAGGCGTCTTCCTTGCCGGTGATGTCGGTCAGGACGGCGTAGCGGCCGGTCTCCTTGTCGGTGATCAGGCCCATCGCCGCGCCGGCGACCGGGGCCTTGATCGGCACGCCCGCGTCCATGAGGGCGAGGGTCGAGCCGCAGGTGGAGGCCATCGAGGTCGAGCCGTTCGAGCTGACGACCTCGCTCACCACGCGGATGACGTACGGGAACTCCTCGGCGCTGGGCAGGACCGGCGTGAGGGCTCGCTCGGCGAGCGCTCCGTGGCCGATCTCACGACGGCCGGGGCCACGCATGAAGCGGGCCTCGCCGACCGAGTACGGCGGCATGTTGTAGTGGTGCATGTAGCGCTTCTCGGTGTCCGGCGAGATCGTGTCCATGCGCTGGACGTCGCTCGCCGGGCCGAGGGTCGCGATCGACAGCGCCTGCGTCTGGCCGCGCTGGAACAGCCCGGAGCCGTGCGTGCGCGGCAGGAAGCCCACCTCCACGCTGATCGGACGCACGGTGGACGTGTCCCGGCCGTCGATCCGGATGTTCTCGCTCAGCACGAGCTCCCGCACCGTCGACTTGGTCACGACGTCCATGAGCGCGGGGCCGATGCCGTGGCGGCGGCGGATGTCCTCGAGGCGGTCGCCCTGCTCGGAGCGGTCGTAGTGCTCGCGGGCACGGCGCACCTCGGCGGCGATGTCCTCGCGCAGCGCGTCGAGGCGCTCGGCGAGGCCCTGGGTGAAGTGCAGGAACAGTTCGGCGGTGGCCTCGGCGTCCGGCATCGCGCGGTGTGCGGCGGCATGGTCGCGGCCGAACACGAAGCGGACGAGATCGCCGAGCTTCCAGGCGCCGGCATCCGGGTAGAGCTGGTAGCCGAGCTCCAGGGTGTCGAAGACCTTCGGCTCCCACCGCACGTCGTTCGGCAGGTGCCGCAGGACGTACGGGAGGTCGAAGCTGATGTTGTGAGCGACGACCGGCGCGTCCCCGACCCACTGCACGAAGTTGGTCAGGACCTCGGATGCCGTCGGGGCGTTGGCCACGTCATCGGTACTGATGCCATGGACCTGGTGCCCGATGATCGGACGGCCCGGATTCACCAGCGACTCGAAGCGATCGACCACCTGGCCGTCGCGCACGCGCAGCGCGGCGATGTCCACGATATAGCCGTTCTCCGGCTTCATCGACGTGGTCTCGAGGTCGAACACGACGAACTCGGACTTCCCCTCGGCCAGGAGCTTGCCCAGCTGCGCCACCGATGCCGCCTTGGGGCCGACGAACGGCTGCTTCTTCTCAGCGCCGACCGAAGCGACCAGCTTGTCCTGCAGGTCGATCGACTTCTGGAGCTCCTGGTGGCCATACGCAATGGCGTCGGCCATGACGTCCTCGGGGAGGATGTTCGCGCCGGCCTCGACCATCATCACCGCGTCGCGGGTGCCGGCGACGACCAGGTCGAGCTCGCTCTCGTCGAGGTCGCTGTTCGTCGGGTTGGTGACGAACTGACCGTTGATGCGGCCGACGCGCACGGCGCCGACCGGGCCCATGAACGGGATGTGGCTGATCGACAGCGCCGCGGAGGCGCCGTTGAGGGCCAGGATGTCGGGATCGTTCTCCATGTCCGTCGAGAGGACGGTCAGCACGACCTGGACGTCGTTGAAGTAGCCCTTCGGGAAGAGCGGGCGGATCGGCCGGTCCGTCAGGCGCATGGCCAGGATGGCCGCCTCCGACGGGCGCGACTCGCGCTTGATGAAGCCGCCGGGGATCTTGCCCGCGGCGTACATGCGCTCCTCGTAATCGACGGTGAGCGGGAAGAAGTCCGCGCCCTCGCGCGGTTCCTTGCTGGCGACCGCGGTCGCCAGGACGACGGTGTCGCCGTATCGGACGATGACCGCGCCATCGGCCTGCTCGGCGAGCTTGCCCGCCTCCATGCTGAACGGCTTGCCGCCGATCTCAGCTTCGTGGGTGATTGCCACTGATTCCTCCAGTGATGTGTGCGACTCCGCGTGGGCCGCCTGGCGCGCTCCGCAGAGCGCAGGCGTCAGGCAGGGCGGGCAGTCGGGTGGATGAGTTCCTGTGGTGATGTGCGAGACCCAGGTCCCCCAATGGATCTGGACGGGGGGCCTGGGTCGATCGCGAGCGGGATATCTAGCGACGCAGCCCGAGGCTGCTGATGACGGCGCGGTACCGATCCACGTCATTGCGGACCAGGTACGCAAGCAGCCGTCGGCGCTGCCCGACGAGCTTGAGCAGCCCGCGGCGCGAGTGGTTGTCCTTCGGGAAGCTGCGCAGATGCTCCGTCAGCGACTTGATCCGCTCGGTGAGAAGCGCAATCTGCACCTCGGGTGATCCGGTGTCGCCCTCGTGCGTGGCGTATTCGTCGACGATTGCGCTCTTCGCGTCCTTGGCGAGCGGCACGTATTCCTCCACATTCGTTTCCGTAACCTTGGGAAGTCTAGCAGAGGAGAGCCCTACCCGCCATCGAGTCCGATGAGCCGGCGCGCCTCGTCCTCGTCGCGGCGCATCTGCGCGACGAGGGCATCCGTCGATTCGAAGCGCCGCTCGGCTCGCAGCCGATGCGACAGCTCGACGTCG
>Ga0299913_10001227_pt1 | contig 18540 bp, 16 predicted proteins | sample RVTome_9_FD_201360 | JGI IMG/M metagenome (GOLD analysis project Ga0299913, IMG submission 201360) | Soil microbial communities from uranium-contaminated site in the Upper Colorado River Basin, Wyoming, United States - RVT155D38 (version 2) ... | reverse complement strand
GACGAGTCGGGAGACCAGAGCTGGAGAGACTGGCCGTACTGATCGAAGAACTGGAGCACCTCCTCGACAAAGGCCGGATGCGGAGCGATGGTCGACAGCTCGGTCGATTCACCGTCCCTCCAGATCAGGGTGGCCAGCTCACCCGGTCGGTTGGAGCTCGGTCGGAGGGCGAGGAGTGTTTCGCCGTCGGGGCTCCAGAAGAGCCCGATCGACGGTGAGTCGACCACCTCGGACAGCTCGCCGGTCTCCACATCGATCACCACGACGCGGTTGGATGGCAATTCAGGAATCTCGGAAAGGGCGGCCTCGATCCCGGGTGTCTCGCCGGCGACGAAGTACTGCACAGCGAGACGGGTCCCCTGGCGGTTGGCCACGAAGGCGACCGGTCCCGGCGTCGTAGCCAACGCACGGGCCGATCCGTCCACTTGGCGCAACTCGATCTCGTTCTCACCGAGGTGGATGATCCCGGCGGGTGTCCAGTGCGGGGCCTGATAGCCGATGGCGGTGGCGCCGAGGTCGGTGGCATTGCCCTCGAGATCGAGCGTGGCGAAGGACTCCAATTCGACATGAACGGCAACCTGGCTGCCCTCCGGGCTCCACGAGAAGTAGAACGGAGTGCCGGTGGCCAACACCTCGGTCGTGGCGGCCCCCACATCCACGACCTCGAACTCGATCGATCCTTGCGAACCGTTGTGGAGCACCCCGATCCGGCTTCCGTCGGGAGACCAGTACGTGAAGAACGGGAGCGAGGACATCGTAACGGCGATCCGGTCTCCGCCCGCGCCGTCACTCGACCCGAGACCGGCGCCAGCAGACGTCAACTCGGCCCAGGCCAGCCTGTCCGCCACCGGTGAGAACGTCGGCTGGCGGTAGAGGGCGGCCTCGCCGGCATCGTCGGTTATCGGGGCGGGGTCCGAGCCATCGGGATCGATGGTCACGATGTCGCCTGCGGAGTCGATGACCACGAGACGACCAGGGAGATCGGAGAGGTCGGGCGGAGGTGCGGTGGCCTTCGTCACCGTGCTATCCGTGGCCGGGATGGTGCTCGATCCAGACTCGGTCGTGCCCGATCCAGACTCGGTAGTGCCCGATCCCGACTCGGTAGTGCCCGATCCCGACTCGGTGTTGCATGCCGTGACCACGACGAGGAGACAGACAACGAGACGAAACGGTCGCCGGGACATCCTGACCCGAGCGTACCTATGGAGCTAGCCCCCGTTCCCGCCGACCACCCGGGCGAAGAGGGAACGGTCGACGCTCCCCCCACTCACGATGCAGACGCTGACGCCCCGCTCGGCGTCCGGTGTGGCCAGGGCGGCCGCCACCGCTGCCGCCCCCGCCCCCTCCGTGACCAACTTGCTCCGGAGGGCGAGACGACGCATCGCGGCCATGACCTGCTCTTCGCTGACCAGCACCACCTCGTCGACCAGACGGCGCAGCATCGGATACATCTCGTCGGTGATGACAGGCGTCGAGGCCCCCTCGACGATGGTGTCTCGCCACTCGATCCAGGTCGGGCCACCGGCGGCGAAAGCAGCAGCGAGAGCCGAATTGACCGCCGCCTGCACCGCGTACACCCGGACCGATGGTTTGAGGGTCTTCAACACCGAAGCCACGCCGGCGATCAGGGCGCCGCCTCCCACCGGCACGAACACCGAGTCGAGGGCGGGGAGGTCCTCGAAGATCTCGAGGCCAATGGTTCCGTGCCCGGCGATCATCCGCGGCTCTCCCCAGGGATTGAGGTAGGTGTATGGCTCGTCACGCCACGCCTCCTCGAACATGAACTTCATCAGATCGGTCATGGAGACATGGGCCAGATCGACCCCGTAGGCGGTGATTGCCGCCCGCTTCGATTCGTGAAGGGTGTCGGGGACGTGGGACCGCGCCGACACCCCTAGCACTCGACCCATGTAGCCCAGGGCCAGTGCGGTGTTCCCGGCGCTGGTGGTGGCGATCCCGGGCCGCCTCGCCTCCTCGCCGAGGGCCAATGCCCAGTTCCCCACCCCGCGTATCTTGAACGAGCCCACAGGCTGGAGCACTTCGGGCTTGAGGTAGAGGTCGGCGCCGTCATCGTCACCTTGCAGGAGCAGAAGCGGGGTGCGGACGACGAGCCCTGCGATTCGGGTCGCCGCCTCTCTCACCTCGTCGAGACCGGGCGGTTCCACGGGATCTCCGCCCCATCCGGTCGGTCGTTCCTCGGCCACTACCTTCCCTGTCACGCGAAACAGCGACTCTATTGGCAAGGAGAGAATCGCATGGAGAAGATCGTCGTCGAAGGTTTGGCCCGTGTCCCTTCGTTCAGCCACGCGGTGGTCGCCGGTGACTACGTCCACGTAGCCGGAAGTCTGGGGACCCTGGGGGACACCACCGAGTTGGCGGATGGCGGCGCCGGCCCACAGACCACCCAAACATTGCGCAACATCGAGAAGATCCTCGAGGCGGTCGGCCTTGGGCTGGGGGACGTGGTGAAAATGAACGTCTATCTCTCCGACATGTCCCGATTCGACGAGATGAACGAGGCTTACATGGCAGTGATAGGCGACTCCCCACCAGCCCGGATCACGGTCGGTGGCGCAGATCTGGCCCTCAGCGCCGCAGTCGAAATCGATTGCGTCGCCTATCGTGGCCCTTGAGAGCGGCGGGGTCCGTAGCCCCATGTGCCAGTGGGGGCAACCCGTCGATAGCTAGACAAATGACGCCCACACCAAGACCGGTGATGACACCGCGCTACCGCGCCGTGGTGCTCATGACCGCAGTCATCGGCTCCGCTCTTGGCGTCGTCGCCGAACTGGGGCCGTGGGCCGTCGGTCGTCCCGGAGCGGAGTACAGAATCACCGCCCTCGGCGCAATCGGGCTGACCGGTGTCTACCAGTTCCTTCGTCGACGGCGGGTGGAGCCGGTCCTCGCCATCGGAGCCCTTGCCTTTTGCATACTCAGCCTGACCGAGGCCGGTCGAATGACCGGATTCGACACCGGCAACACCCTCGTCGTACTGATCCTGATCTCACTGTTGTATGTCGGGACCCGGGAGGACGGGTCGGTCGTCCACCTTCTCCTCGGCGCCGGTGTGACCGCCATCTACGCCGTGGTGTCCACAGTGGTGGAGGGCCCGTCTCTTTCCCAGGCCCTCGTCAGGCTGATAGTGGGGATCCCCGGCCAGGCGCTGGTCATGTGGGTCACCTGGCGCTTGATCGGGACCTTGGCCGAGGCTTCCGAGCATCAGGCCAAGTCGGCTCGGATCCAAGAGGCACTGGCCACCTGCTCCCAGGCACTTCTCATCGGGCGGGACGACCAGCCGCTGAAGGCCGCTCTCAGGGCGCTCCTCGACGCAACCGAGGCCGACTACGCCTATGTCGACGTCAACCGGGTGGACAACGAAGGCAACGTCACCTGGGAGATCGTCGCCGAGGCCGTCGGCGTCAACGTGCCTCCCGGCCCGGACAGCTTCTACGAGGGCGACTACACCCAGTTCCCCGACCTCGTCGAGACACTCTCTGCCGGCGCACCGGCGCGGATCCGGGTCCCCGATCTTCCCCTCCCCGTTCGGGCTCACTACGAAGCCGAGGGGGTTCGCTCCGAGTTGATGGCCCCGATCATGATCCGCGACCAGTGGGTAGGCACCCTCGGCTACTCGGATTTCTGGCGCGACGATGCCTGGACAGAGGTAGAGGTGGACGGGTTGATGAGGGCAGCGGAGATGGTCGGCGCCTTCTGGGAGCGTGAGTGGGCGCGAGAGGGGCTGGAAGAGCTGGCCGAGGCCAAGAACCGTTTCATCGCCACCGTCAGCCACGAACTGAGGACCCCGCTCTCCGCGGTGGTGGGCTTCTCCGGTGAACTGGCGCAAGGGCTCGAGCAGTACTCGATCGAGGAGATCGCCGAGATGGTGGCCCTGATCTCCAGTCAGAGCATCGAGGTCGCCCAACTCGTCGACGATCTCCTCACCGCCGAGCGGGCAGCCTCGGGCAACCTCACTTTCCGGCCCAGTGCCATCGACCTCCTCGTGGAATGCAGGTCGATCGTCGAGTCGCTACAGGTCGACCTCGAGGTGTCGGTCGAGGGCGACTCGGCCCCTGCCTGGGCCGACACCCTCCGCACCAGGCAGATCGTCAGGAACCTGCTGACCAATGCCCACCGCTACGGAGGGGGCCAGGTGCGGATCGAGGTGGGTACCAGCGGCTCGGAGGCGATGCTGGCCGTCAGCGACGACGGCCCGGGGGTCAAGGGAATCGACGCCGATCACATCTTCGACCCCTACTACCGGTCTCAGTCGACCTCGGAAGTCAAGCCGGATTCGGTCGGGCTCGGCCTTGCGGTGGCCAGACAGCTGGCCCGGATGATGGGCGGCGATCTGGTCTATGTGCGACGCGAAGGCTGGACTCGTTTCGAGCTGACCCTCCCGGCTCTCGCCGAGCCGGTTCCGGCAACCGGCTAGGTCTTTCGACTGCCGATTCGAAACTGTGCGATGATGCGGCCCGATTCCAGGAGGCGTGATGTCACAGATCGAAGAGATCCAGCTGCCGGGTGTCGGCGTCAGGTTCGACTTCATCACGGAGGATGGCCAGAGGGTGGGGGTGGTCCATCACCGTGGAGGTCGACGGGAGGTGTTCGTCTGCCCTCGTGACGACCCGGACACCGCTCTGATCACGATGGAGCTCACCGACGACGACGCCCACACTCTTGCCGAGGTGCTCGGTGTATCGCCGGTGATCGAAGCGATGTCCCAGGTCCAACAGGTCGAGGGGCTGGCGATGGACTGGCTCCCCATCCACTCCGACTCCCCCTATGCCGGGAAGACCATCGGCGACGGGAGAGTGAGGACCCGCACCGGCGTCTCGGTGGTTGCAGTGATCCGGGACACGAATCATTTCCCATCGCCCGGCCCTGACTTCGTGTTCGAGTCCGGGGACGTGGTCGTGGTGGTGGGAACGACCGAGGGCATCGAGGCGGTCAAGTCGATCCTCACCGACGGCTGACTTGAGCCCATCCGCCCTGCTCCTCATCGAGCTCGGGGGGATCATATTTGCCCTCGCTGTCCTGGCTCGACTGGCCGGTCGCCTGGGCATCTCGCCGATACCCCTCTACCTCCTGGGTGGGCTGGCGTTCGGCGATGGCGGACTGTTCCCGCTCATCACCTCAGAGGACTTCATCGACACCGGCGCTCAATTGGGAGTGGTGCTACTCCTGTTCATGCTCGGGCTGGAGTACACGGGCGATGAGCTGGTGAAGGCGCTGAGGACGGGCACGACGGCCGGCTTTGTCGACCTGGTTGCCAACTTCACTCCCGGCTACCTGGTCGGGCTGGTCATCGGCCTCGGGCCCATCGGCTCTCTGTTCCTCGGTGGTGTCACCTACATCTCTTCGTCGGGAGTCGTGGCCAAACTGCTATCCGACCTCGGCTGGACCGGCAACCGGGAGACACCGATCGTCCTCTCCATCCTCGTCTTCGAGGATCTGGCGATGGCGGTCATCCTCCCCATTCTCGGCGCCCTCGCCCTGGGCGGCACGTTGACCGGGACGGTCGCATCCGTGGTCGCCGCTCTCACTCTCGTCGCCCTGACCATCTCCGTAGCCGCCCGTCACGGTCATCGGCTCAGCCGGGCCGCATTCTCCGCTTCCGACGAGGTGAATCTCCTCACCGTCCTCGGGGTGACCCTGCTCGTCGCCGGGTTGGCGGAGCAGGTGCACATATCGGCGGCGGTGGGCGCCTTCCTGGTCGGTATCGGTGTCTCCGGTGATGCAGCGAACCGGGTCAGGACCCTGCTCGCCCCACTTCGTGACCTGTTTGCCGGAGTCTTCTTCGTGTTCTTCGGGCTTTCGATCGACCCGGGCACTTTCCCCGATGTCGCCGGTTATGCCGTGGTCCTGGCCGTGACCACGGGGGTCACCAAGGCAGCCACCGGATGGTGGGCGACCAATCGAGCCGGGATGTCGCAACGGGGCAGGAGACGCGCCGCGGCGATTCTGCTCGCCCGCGGCGAGTTCTCGATCGTCATCGCCGGTTTGGGTCTCACCGCCGGGGTGGGCGGGGGGCTGGGCCCCATCGCTGCCGCCTACGTCCTGATCATGGCCACGACCGGTCCGGTGCTCGCCCGGCTCATACGTCAACGTCCTATCGGCTGAGGATCCAACACCAGCTCAGACGAACAGCTGTACATCGGCGTCGACTGCGAAGTCGAGAAAAGCGGCGGCGCCTGCGATCTCGCATCCTTTGATCAGGTCGTCTTCCTCGACCCCCATGACACCCATGGTCGTCGAGCAGGCAAAGAAGCGAACCCCCAGCCCCTGCGACATCTCGATGAACTCGGGGACCGTGGGCATCCGGGCGTCACTCATCCACTTCTTCATGATCTTGGTTGCGGCGGCGGTGGCCCCGGGCAGTGCACCGAGCAGGTTGGGAAGCTGGATGGGGCCGGCCGGGTTGGCCAGCGAAGCCACCTTGAGACGCTCCAGTCGCTCCTCGTGGATGATGTCGAGCCCGTAGAAAGTGAAGTACACCCCGGCCTCCCATCCCAGGCTGGCCGCCGTCGTGGCGAGGATCAACGGTGGATAGGCCTGATCGAGTGTTCCCTTGGAGGCGACCAGGGCCAAGCGACGCCGGTGGGCCACTTCGTCATCGTTGGAAGGGCGGGTGATGGTGTCGGTCATGACCGTGGCCTCTTCTCGATCCAGAACACCTGGTTGTCCTCGTTGCGCTCGGCGGAGAGCAGGATGCTCCCGTTCTGCCGGGCGAGGGCGGGAATGTCCTCGAGAGCCCCCGGGTCGGTGGTGGTGAGACGGAGGACCTGCCCGGGGGAGAGCTCGCCCAGGGCGAGCGATGCCTGGTACACGGGCAGCGGGCAGAGCAGACCCGAGCAGTCGAGCTCGACATCGGCTTTCTCGTGGGTCGGTTTGGTGAATTGGCTGGTCATGGGTGCTTCTCCTGTCTGGTCCGGATCGGGCCCATGACGAACAAAGGCCCGCATCCGGGTGCCGGTGCGGGCTTTGGTCTCGTCTCGAGATGACTCAGGACATGGCTACCCACACGGCACGGCCGCACAACGACAGGCGCAGAGGCAGTCCGAGCTGATGGGATGGCACGTCACGGCGCAGATGGTAAGCGTTGGACGACTGGGGTCAAGCCAAAGTGATTTGCGAGGCCAGTGGAGCGGGAGAGGAGGAGAAGGATCCGCTTGCGGAAGCGGAACGACTCCACTGGCCCTCGCAAGTCTGGAGGGGAGAAAACCGGCTTGTGATTCTCTTCACAAGATAGAAGCCAAATCCACTTACCGATATTCCGGCGATCCCAATCATGCTCCCAGTCCATGACCGAGCCGGGGAGAGCCCGCCGCCCTTGGGGAGGGTCCAGCGCTAGCTGCTGAAGGTCACCGAGAAGGCGGGAGCCCAGCGGGAGACGACGCGCCCGTAGCTCTCGCCGGCAGCCATCATGTCGCCCTCGGCGAGTGCGTCGATCGAGCGGCGCACGAGCTCCACCGAGTCGTCGAACACCAGATCCTGCGGGTCGAAGAGCTCCGAAACAGTCGAATAATCCAGCTCGAGCATGGCGTCGGCGGGAAAGCTCTCGATCCAATCCGACAGCTGGGCCAGCTCTTCGGCCGGGCCTTGGAACACCTGCAGCCCACGCAGCACACCGAGGGCATTCTCGATTCGTCGACGGGCCACCGAGAGATCCACCCGCAGCCTCACCCTCGGGTTGCCCTCGACCTCGTATACCTCCCTGTCCTCGGGCTGGAATGCGATGAACCACCGCACCGGGACGTGCCAGGCAGAGGTGAGGACGTGCGAGCGGTGACCCGGATGCTCCCGCTGATACTGACGGAGCTCCCGATCGGCGGCCCGTGCTGATTCCTCGGGGATCAATCCCGAGCCGAGCCCGCGGAAAGCGTTGGCGAAGGCGATCGTCGACTCGAGGACGCGGAGACGCAGGTTCCGGGGACACACCATCCGGGCCCCGTTCCACTCGACGACCCAGTCGCCCTCCACCTCCGACTCGGAGAGAAGCCCATAGCTGCGGACGAAGCCGGGGACCGGGTCCACCGAATCGGAGACCTCGGGGGTGTACACCCGGAGATAGGCCGTCTTCGTCATGCCATCATCCTGGCAGAGGCCCGCCACAACTTCCGCCCGGGCACTCCGGACCGGCTCGGATGTAGTATCGGGTGGAGGACCCGCCCCCTGGTAGAGGAGGACCGGACTTGGTCGTATTCGATGAGGTAGCCCGCGAGGGCCACGAACAGGTCCTCTACGGCTACGACAAGGTATCCGGTCTCAGGGCCATAATCGCCATCCACTCCACAGCACTCGGTCCCGCCCTCGGCGGGACTCGCTTTTTTCCGTACCAAACCGAAGAAGAGGCCCTCGAAGACGTCTTGCGTCTGTCCTGGGGCATGACCTACAAGGCGGCTGCCGCCGGACTCGACCTGGGAGGCGGCAAGGCGGTGATCATGGGCGATCCCCGCACCGACAAGAGCGAGCGACTCCTCCGCGCCTACGGTCGGATCGTGGACTCGCTCCGCGGCCGATACATCACCGCCGAGGACGTGGGCACCACCACCAGAGACCTCGACATCGTGCGTCGCGAGACGCGATGGGCCCTGGGCAATTCGGTCGCCGAGGGCGGGGCGGGGGATCCCTCGCCGATGACTGCGCGCGGGTTGTTCGCCGCGGCCAAGGCCGTAGCCGAGTTCCTCTGGGGCGACTCCGACCTGGCCGGACGCAGATTTGCCGTCCAGGGGGTGGGCAAGGTCGGGTCCGCCCTGGTCCAGTTGCTGGTCGAGGCCCGAGCCGAGGTCATCATCTCCGACGCCTACGACAGTGCGATCAAGACGGCGGTGGACACCTACGGGGTCAAGAGTGTCGAGGTCGGGGAGATCCACACCGTCGACGCCGACTTCTACTCACCGTGCGCACTCGGCGCCGGCCTGAACGAGAAGACGATCCCCGAGCTCAACTGTCAGGCCATCGTCGGCAGCGCCAACAACCAGCTCGCCACCGACGAGGACGCCGAGCGCATCGCCGAGCGCGGCATCGTCTACGCCCCCGACTTCGTCGTCAACGCCGGCGGCCTGATCAACGTCTACGACGAGCTCCAGGGGTATTCGAAGATGCGGGCGATGCATCGGGTCGATTCGATCTTCGAGGCAACCAAGCGCATCCTCGGGATGTCGAAGGACGAGGGGATCAACCCCAATCAGGCGGCGATCAGGGTTGCGGAACTGCGAATCAAGGAGATAGGGGACCTGCGCCGGTTCCGGCGAAGCGGAGACGATCGGAATTGAGCGATCTGCAGACGTACGGGATGGACTTCGACAGGAATCTCCACCACGCCGAGTTGGGGCTGAGCGACGAGGACGTCGTCGCCATGTACCGGGTCATGCTGATGACGAGACGGGTCGACGACCGCCTCTTCGCCCTCCAGCGGCAGGGGCGGGCGCCGTTCGTGGTCGGCTCGTCGGGGCACGAGGCGGTGCAGGTGGCCTCGGCGTTCGCCCTGGACCGGGCCAAGGACTGGGTCCTGCCCTACTACCGAGACATGGGAGTCGCCCTGGCCTGGGGTTTCACCCCCGAGGAGATCTTCCTCGGCGCCTTTGCCAAGAAGACCGACCCCATGTCCGGCGGTCGTCAGCTTCCCGGCCACTGGTCCAGCCCCGAGCTGAGAGTGCTCACCCAATCCTCGGTGATCGGGACCCAGTACCCGCATGCTGTCGGCATCGCCCAGGCCATCACCACTCGGGGCGACGATGCCGTGGTGGCCGTCTTCGGGGGCGAAGGGTCGACCTCGGAGGGAGACTGGCACGAGGCGATGAACTGGGCCGGCATCCACAAGCTCCCCGTCATCTTCGTGATCGAGAACAACAGCTACGCCATCTCGGTGCCCCGGGAGGAGCAGGTGGCCGGGAGTCTCGCCGCGAGGGCGGAGAGCTATGGGTTCCCCGGCGTCGAAGTCGACGGGAACAGGACGCTGCGGGTCTACAAAGTCATGCAGGAGGCGGTGCGGCGGGCCCGCGCCGGCGAGGGACCCACCCTGATCGAGGCGGAGACCTATCGCTACTACGCACACACCTCCGACGACAACGACACCCTCTACCGGAGTCGGGAGGAGGTGGAAACCTGGCGGAAACGGGATCCGGTGGCGCGCGTGCGCCAGTACCTGATCGAGAACAGGCTGCTCAGTGAGGCCGAGGAAGGGCGAATCGACCGCGAGGTGGTGGAAACCCTCGCCCGGGCCGTGGAGGTGGCCGAGGACGCCCCCAATCCCGACGAGGCGACGACGAGGGTCTACGCCCGGGTGATCGATCCGGGGCCCGGGGCGACAGAGCCCGAGCCCGTCCCCGAGGGCGAGACGGTCAATCTGATCACTGCGATCAACATGGCCCTTCACGAGGTCATGGAGGCCCATGACGACGTGGTCCTGTTCGGAGAGGACGTGGCCCGGCGCAAGGGCGGCGTGTTCAAGGCGACTCAGGACCTCACCGAGCGTTTCGGCCCCCAGCGGTGCTTCAACACCCCGATCGCCGAGTCTTCGATCATCGGAGCCGCCATCGGGATGGCAGCGGCCGGCTACAAGGTGATCCCCGAGATCCAATTCGCCGACTACATCCATCCCGCCTTCGACCAGCTCGTCTCCGAAGCCGCCCGCATCTGTTACCGCTCCGACGGGACATGGAACATCCCGATCGTGGTGCGCACCCCCTACGGCGCAGGCATCCATGGTGCGCTCTATCACTCACAGTCGATCGAGTCGTACTACAGCCACGTCCCAGGTCTCAAAGTGGTCGTCCCTTCCACTCCCGCCGACGTCAAGGGACTGCTGTTCAGCGCCGTCGAGGACCCCGATCCGGTGATGTTTCTCGAGCCCAAGAAGCTCTACCGGCTGGCCAAAGGCCCCTATCCGGCTGGGGATCATCGTGTCGCGTTGGGTAGAGCGGTCATCCGGCACCCCGGTCAGGATCTGACCATCCTCGCCTACGGAGCGATGGCCCACTTCGCCCTGGAGGCCGCCCCGATCCTCGAGGAGTTGGGGATCAGCCCCGAAGTGATCGACCTGCGCAGCCTCAAGCCGCTGGACTGGCCGACCATCGAGACGTCGATCAAGAAGACATCCCGGGCCCTCATCGTCTACGAGGACAACGAGTTCGTCGGTTACGGCGCCGAGCTGGCGGCCCAGATCGCAGACAAGACCTTCGAGTGGCTCGACGCACCGGTCCGTCGCTATGCCCTCCCCGATGTGCCCATCATGCCCTACGCCGGCTCTCTCGAGAACGAGCTCTATCCGACCCCGGAGGGAATCGTCCGCAAGGCGCAAGAGCTGGCCAAGTATTGAGGCGGTCTTCGGGCGCAAATACTTCGTGACCGGTATTCGGTAGCCGGTATCCGGTAGCTGGCTACTGACAACCGCCTACGTCCTAACCTCGGCTCACATGTCGCTGTTGAGCCACCTTTCGGGCATCGCCGCTGAGGCTTTTGCCGAGCTGGGGCTGTCCCCGGACTTGGGTGAGACGGTTCCGTCGCAACGGCCGGAGCTGGCCCAGTTCCAGGTCAACGGGGCCATGGCGGCAGGGAAAGCTTCGGGCCGGGCGCCGCGGGAGATCGCGCTAGCGGTGGCCGACCGACTCGCCACCCACCCGGACATGGCCCGCGTCGAGGTGGCCGGTCCTGGATTCGTCAACATCACCCTGACCGATGCCGCCATCGCCCGCATCGCAGCCGAGGCCGCCTCCGACCCCTATCTCGGCTTCCCCATGACCGAAAAGCCCGAGAATGTCGTGGTCGACTATGCCGGCCCCAACGTGTCCAAGGCCATGCACGTTGGACATCTCCGGGCCACCATCATCGGCGACTCGCTGGCCCGTCTCTTCTCCTTCGCCGGGCACAAGGTGACCCGTGACCCGCATTTCGGCGACTGGGGATTCCAGATGGGGCTCCTCATCACCGCCATCGCCGAGCAGCAGCCCGATCTTCCCTACTTCGACCCCAGGGCCACCGCCTATCCCGAGAGCGCTCCGGTGATCCTCGACGATCTGGAGCGGATATACCCGGAGGCAACGGCGCGAGCCCGCAGCGACAAGGAATTCGCCGACCGGGCGCGCACCGCGACAGTGCGCCTGCAACAAGGGGAGCCCGGGTACCTCGCCTTGTGGCGTCAGATGAAGACGGTGTCCGAGGCCTCGCAACGTCGGGATTTCGCTGCCCTCGGAGTCACCTTCGACCTCTGGTACGGCGAGTCGGACGTGCACGACCGCATTGCTCCGATCGTCTCCTCCCTGCGTGACTCGGGCATCGCCGAAGAGTCACAGGGGGCGTTGGTGGTCCGCGTCGAGGAGGAGGGGGACAAGCGGGAGCTGCCACCACTGATCCTGGAGGCGTCTTCGGGCGGCTTCCTCTACAGCGCCACCGATCTGGCCACGATCCAGATGAGGGTCGAGGAGCTCCAAGCCGACTTGGTTCTCTACGTGGTCGACCGCCGTCAGGCCGATCACTTCCTCCAGGTCTTCCGAGCGGCGCGCAAGGCCGGCATCGCAGGCCCGGAGACACGTCTCGAGCACATCTGGTTCGGGACCATGAACGGGCCGGACGGAAAGCCGTTCAAGACACGTGAAGGAGGGGTGGTCCGGCTCGGCGACGTCATCGAGATGCTGACCGATGCCGCCCGGCGCCGCCTCGACGAGGCCCATCTGGCCGAGGACTACCCCGACGCGGAGCGGGCGAGAATCGCCGAGATGGTGGGCGTCGCCGCCCTCAAGTTCGGCGACTTGATCAACAACCGCACCTCGGACTACGTCTTCGATCTCGACCGATTCAGCTCGTTCGAGGGCAAGACCGGGCCGTACCTCCAGTATGCCGCGGTCAGGGTCAAGTCGATCATGCGCCGCGCCCTCGATCAAGGAGTTGGCGAACGGCCCCTCGTCGCCCCGACCGTCGACGCCGAGCGAGATCTCATGCTGGAGCTGTTGCGTCTCCCCGAAGTGGTGGACCGGGCGATGACATTGCGCGCCCCCAATCACATCGCCGAGTTCGCCTACGAGGTCGCCGGTCGCTTCAACCGCTTCTACGACACATGCCACATCCTGTCCGAGCCCGATCCGGAACGGCAGGGCTCGTGGCTGCTCCTGGCCGCCTGGACGCTGCGCGCACTCGAGCGCCTCCTCGACTTGCTCGGCATCGAAGTACCGGACCGGATGTAGGCGTGTCCTTCGTCATCCGCCCGGCTCGGGCCGAGGACGTACCTCTGATCGAGTCCTGGACGCGGGATACCTTCTCCTGGGGTGACTACGTGGCCGAGGCGCTGCCTCGGTGGCTGGAGGATCCTGAATCGCAGGTCGTGGTGTGCGTCGACGACGACGACAACCCCGTGGCGTTGTCCAGGTCCCAGATGCTGTCCCCCACCGAGGCATGGCTGAGTGCCGCTCGTGTGCATCCGGGTCATCGACGTTCAGGCATGGGCACGGCGATGAACGACTTCGGCGTGGACTGGGCACGAGGACGGGGCGCTCTCGTCGCCCGTCTCGCCACCGAGGACGACAACGATGCAGCACGGTCCCAGGTCCTCAAACTCGGATACCGGCTGACCGGTCGGTGGGGCTATGCCACGGCCCCAACGCCCACCGGGCGGCGACTTGGCTCGAGCGACCGGCTGCGGCACGGCAGCACGGTCGACGCCGACGCGGCCTGGACCTTCTGGTCGCAGAGCGACCTGGCCCATGCCGCCCGGGACATGATCTCCCTGGGCTGGCGCTGGCGAAAGGCGACTCGTGCCGACCTCGATCGGGCGGTCGACGCCCACACCTTCTATCAGAGCCCGGGCGGATGGCTGATCGCCGAGCCCAGTGACGTGGGCGTCTCGGTGCGATGGGTGGCCACGTCACCGGTGGATGCGCCGCTGCTCATCCAGGGCATGCGCGATCTGTTGCGTGACGTGCGCAAGGATCAGGTCGAGGCAATGGTCCCGGTGACAGCTTGGAGCATGGAAGCCCTGCAGCGGGAGGGTTTCGAGGTCAGACCGGTCCAGATCTTCTCCAAAGGTCTCTAGGAAGCCTCGCCCCGATCACGGGTGGCTAGGTGACGATGCCCATCGTGGCCACGGCCCAGACCACGAACATGATGGGGACGTCGGTCGAGGGGAGCCAATCCGGGCCGTCGGGGTACCAGCGAGCGACGAGGGCGAGGGGAACGCCGACCAGGGGAACGACGGTGAGACCGGCCACGCCCACAGCCCTGATCCCGTCCGCCCCTGTGGTGATGGGCAGGGGCAGGCCGTCGAGGGCGTCACCGAGGAGACCGTGGACGAAGAGGAAGGCCCAACCCACGACCAGAGCCGCGATGATCCGACCTGCCCCGATCTCCCAGAGCTTGAAACCGACCAGGTCCCGGCCCCGTCCCAGAGGCCCCTCGGCGGCGACGCCCAGACAGAACAGGCCAATCACCGAGAGGACGAGAGCCGACCCGAGCATGGCGCCGGTGGACAGGTCCTGTATCACGTTGACCAGGTTGAATCCGGCGAGAAGGACAGAAACCGCCAGCCCCACCAGGAGGCTCCCGAGCACCATCAAACCGATGTCGAGCATCGTCCCGAGCGCGCCGTAGCCGAGGATCGCGTAACGCTTCATTTGGGCGCGTGTCTCGGCCCGCACCATCTCATCCGTCAACCTGGAGCCTCCTCGCCGGCGACGATACCGGTCTCTGCCATGCCTCTGACGGCTCGGAGGTACCACTCGATGGGGTGGGCGATCTCGTAGCCGGCGCCGAGGGCCGAGCGCAGCTGCATCTCACAACCCGGATTGGCAGAGGCGACTCTGCTCACGGCGGTGGAACGTATCTGATCCGCCTTTCGGTTTCCCAACTCCTGCGAGGCCTCCGGCTGGAGCACGGTGTAGAGACCCGCCGCGCCGCAGCACATCCCGGCCGGGTCGATCTCGACGACCTGGTACCCACCGGCCTCGAGGATGAGGCGAGGCTCGGCGACCACGCGCTGTGCGTGCCGGAGATGGCATGGGTCCTGGATCGCCACCTGCCCCGAAGTCGTTGCCACCCTGGGGAGGAGCCCGGCTTCGATGGCCCGGGCCACCGCCACCGTGACATCAACGACCCGGTCGCCGATCTCCTCTCCGTCGTCCGCCCAGTGGCGGTACTCCCTCATCTGGGCCGAGCAACCGGCGGAGGTGACGACGACCTGGTCGTACCCGGAGAAGACCGGCACATTGCGGGCCGCGAGCGATCTCGCCTCGGCGGCCTTCCCGTCGTGGGCGGCGAGCGCGCCACAACAGGTCTGCCCGACCGGGACGTCGACCCGGAATCCGGCCATCTCCAGAAGCTGGATGGCAGCGTGATTGACCGGGCGGAACCACTCGTCCTGGATGCATCCGGCGAGCAGACCCACCGTGCCGGACATCCCGCCGCCCCCGGAGTGCCCCAGAGTTGGGGCAGGCCGTCCCCTGAGTGGCCGCAGGCCGGCCGAAAGTCTGCGATAGCGCGCCGGGGCAATGACCGTGGCGCGGGCCCGTTGGGCGACGGCGAGGACCGTGCTTCCGAAACGAAGAGACGATCGGGAGCCGAGCACCGGGCCAAGGACAAAGGATCGGAGACGGTGTGCCCACGAGGGGCGTTGGGCGACGATCTCGGCCCGGGTCCCCTCGAGGGCCCGCCCGTAGGGGACCAACCCAGGGCACACCGGCTCACACGCCCGGCAGCCGAGGCAGAAGTCGATGACCCCCTGGAATGGACCGTCGACCTCGAGCACACCCTGATGGACCGCCTTCATCGCTTGGAGGCGGCCCCGGGGCGATGCGGTCTCCCGGCCGGTGAGACGAAAGGTGGGGCAGACCGGGAGACACAGCCCACATTGCACACATGCGTTGAGCTCGTCCGTGGTCGGGTGCTCGGTCGTCACCCAACCCATCAGATCCCTCCCGGGAGGCGACCCGGGTTGATGACCCGGGCCGGGTCGAATTGGGCGATGAGCCGACGCTGGATGTCGAGCCCGGGAGGCGGAGACCCCCACGAGTCGAAACCGTCGTCGCCATCGGGGGGTCGCGACACGATCACCAGAGCGCCGCCGACTTGTTCTGCCCAGGCGCGGAGATCCTCGGCTCCCTGGGCATCGTCGGAGGCGGCCCGGATGTCGCCGGCGCCGTAGATCGCCAGATGACGCCAACCGTCCGGCAGCCGCTGCACTGCCGAGCCCGTCAGCGCGGGCGGGACACGCAGCGACCAGCGATAGCTCCCGTGCGGATCGGCCGGCCAATCATGGCCTTCGCTCGACACACCGCCGACCCTGGCACCGGTCGCCGCGACCTCCTCCGGCGTTCCCCAGAGAAAGACCCGTATCACCCCGTTGTCGTCGAGCACGGCTAGGGGGCGGGTGACCCTGCCCGCCGCCTCCAGGTCGTCGATGGTGATCGTCGCCGCCGCCCGGGGCACAGGCCAGAGCTTGAGGCAGATGGAGTAGATCACCCCGAGAGAGCCGAACGCACCGACCACCAGACGGGGTAGGTCGTACCCGGAGACGTTCTTCACCACCCGGCCGCCGCCCCTGACCACCCGACCGTCGCCGGTGACCAGACGTACCTCGAGCATCCGCTCCCGGGTCCCGAGAAGACGCCCCCTTCGCAATGAGGACACGCCCGAGGCGACAACGCCGCCGACGGTCGACCGACCGGGGACCTCGGGAAGCACAGCGGTTTGCGCCCTACCCGCCAACAAGTCCTCGAGCTCGGCAACCGGAGTCCCCGCCCCGACGGTGACGGTGAGATCGTCGGGATCCCACTCCTCGATCCCGGAGAAACCACTCATCTCGAGCTCGATTTCGGGAGGGGTCGGGGAGCCATAGCCTTGCCTGGTCCCGCCGCCGACCACCTGGACCGCTCGCCGGTGCTCGGTGGCGTGGCGCAGGGTCTCGGCCAGGGTGTCGACATCGTCGGGAGCGAAATGCTCCGGGCCTGCCCCGGCCGCTCCGGTCAAAGCCATGCCCCGTCGGGGATCTCGCGTCGGGCCCCGCCGAAGTCGAAGCAGCGCGAGCCTTCGGGCAGCACCTTCGCCGGGTTGAAGATCCCGTCCGGGTCGAAAGCCTCCTTGAGGCGGGCCTGGGCGTCGAGATCGAGCTCGGTGAAGTCCGCACGCATCATGTCTCGTTTCTCCAAGCCGATCCCGTGCTCGCCCGACAACGCCCCACCTCGTCGCAGACAGGCGCCGACCATCTCCTCGCCCGCCTTGTGCACCCTGTCCATCATCCCGGGCTCGGCGGCGTCGAAGGCCATGAGAGGGTGGAGATTGCCGTCGCCGGCGTGAAAGACGTTGTACACGTCGAGCTGGTAGCGGGCGGCGATCTCCTCGATCTCCTCCATCGTCTCGACGAGACGGGACCGGGGAACCACCGTGTCGTGCAGGTAGTAGTTGGGCGAGACCTGGGCCACCGCACCGAACGCCGACTTCCGCCCTTTCCAGAGGACGGCGCGCTCGCCCTCGTCCTCGGCGACCTGGACGTGGCGGGCGCCGTTGTCCCTTCCGATCCGCGTGATGAGCTCGGCTTCGGCCTCGACTCCCTCGGGGTCGCCGACAACTTCGGCGAGGAGGATGGCGGCGGCGTCGGTGGGCAACCCGGCTCCGAGCCAGTTTTCGACGGCCGTGGTCATCTTCTGGTCCATGATCTCCAACGCCGCCGGCACCAGCCCGGCGGCGATGATGTCTGAAACCGTCTTGGTCGCCCCGCTCAGCCGGTCGAAGTCGAGAAGCAATGTGCGCACATCCGCTTCGATGGGGAGGAGGCGGACCAAGGCCCTGGTCACCACCCCGAGAGTCCCCTCGGAGCCGACGATCAGACCCTTCAGGTCGAGCCCGGGCATGTCGGGTGCCTGGCCGCCGAGCATGAGGATCTCGCCGCCGGCGAGTACCACCTCGAGACCGAGGACATGACTGGTGGTGGCCCCTTCGGCCAGGCAATGGGCGCCCCCGGAGTTGTTGGCGACATTGCCACCGATGGTGCAGGCCGACTGCGACGAGGGGTCGGGGGCGAAGCAGAGCCCGTACGGCTCGGCCTGGTTGGTCAGGTCGAGGTTGATGACACCGGCGCCCACCCAGGCAGTCCGGTTGGCCACGTCGATCTCGACTTCGTCCATGGATGTGGTGGACAGGACGATCCCGCCGTCGATGGGGATGGCCCCGGCGGCGAGCCCTGTGCCCGCACCCCGGGCGACGATGGGGACACCGTGCTTCTCGGCGACACGTACCACGTCGGCCACCTCCTCGGTGGTGTGGGGGAACACGACACAGGTCGCCCGACCCTGCATCAACGACGAGTCGCGCGAGTAGAGATAGAGCTCGACCGGCTCCTCGAGCACCCTGTCGTCGCTCAGCACCCCCCGCAGATCCTCAACCAGGCTCACACCGGGAGCGTAGTTTTCGCGCTGCCACTCCCGAACCTGAGGTTCCCCGTTGCATATATGCAACGAACGCTCTCGGGTTCGAGATCGGGTTCGCCGCCACCCCCGAACATGAGAGAGTTCGTTGCATATCCGTTACGTGGAACCTCAGGTTGCGGCGGGTTGCGGC
>Ga0299913_10001226_pt1 | contig 18544 bp, 27 predicted proteins | sample RVTome_9_FD_201360 | JGI IMG/M metagenome (GOLD analysis project Ga0299913, IMG submission 201360) | Soil microbial communities from uranium-contaminated site in the Upper Colorado River Basin, Wyoming, United States - RVT155D38 (version 2) ... | reverse complement strand
CCTCGGCCACAAGGTCGGGCACGGCCACGCCGAGGCGCTCGGCGATGAAGGTCAGCGCCGCCATCGACGGCTTCGCGAGGCCGCGCTCTAGGGCGCTGATGTAGGCCGAGGTGTATCGGCCCCGCGAAAGTGCCGCCTGGGTCAGCCCGGCATGGAGGCGGGCACGCCGGATCCGCTCGCCCACCGCTCTCGCGACGTGGCTGTTGTCGACGACCGTGACGTTGCGCTTCCCCGACACGCGGCTAACTCTAGCGGATCACTCAACTCCACCCTGGCGCCTGGCAACTATTGCTAACCGATGCGGGTCCGCCGCGACGGCGCATGCCGGGACGTGGCGGGCAAGCGGTAGGATGGCGCGCGTGGGGGCCGGCCCCGGTACGGAGGTATGACGACCGTGACGTTCGATCTCGGCCAGCTCAACTGGCTCGCCGTCGTCGTCGGAGCCCTGGTCTACTTCGCGCTCGGCGCGCTCTGGTACTCGCCGATGCTCTTTTCCCGCGCCTGGCAGCGCTCGATCGGCTGGGACGAGACGCGGACGCCGCCGCAGCAGAGCGCCATGACGTACGTCGCCCCGCTCGTCGCCTACCTGGTCATGGCGATCGCGGTGGGCCTGCTCGCGGCTGCCACCGGGACCGATGAGCTCGTCGAGGGCGTCGTGCTCGGCCTGGTGCTCGGCGTCGGCCTCTCGCTGGCGCACACGTTCGTGGACGCGAGCTTCAGCCCCGAGAAGCCGCGGCCGTGGACCTGGTTCGCGATCAACGGCACATACCACGCGCTCGGGCTCGTCATCCTCGCGGTCATCATCGCGCTCTGGCCCTAGCGGGCATCGACCGGGCGAGGCGCTACTCGGCTCCAGCGGAAAGAGGGTGGCGAACGGCCGGCTCGCGTTGAGCCGCCGGCCCTGGAGGCCGGCGGCTCGTGTGTCGGTGATGCGGGGTCTACCAGGAGCGGTAGCCGCGTCCACCCTCGTCGTAGTACGTGCCGACGTCGGCCCGGTAGGCCTCGTCGTGATAGCGATCCTCGTCGAACTCGGGAGCGCTCTTGATCTCGTCCTTCGTGCGGTTAACGAACACCCGCTCGTCATCCACGTCGACGCGGTCGATCACGCCGGCCGGCAGGAGGACCTTCTTGCCGAAGATCCACGGGCCGGTGTCGACGACGAGGAAGCTGCCACCGACGTCGTAGCTGGCCTCGTCGATCGACCCGATGTCGCCGTCGATCGCCTCGACCTTGAACCCGGTGATATCGGTGTTCGCCCAGGACTCGTAGTCCCGGTAGGTCCAGATGTCGCTCATCGTGCGGTTCTGGGTCATGAGTCTCCCCTGCGTGCGTGTCGGTTGACACTCGGAACGGCAGCAGAGCCCATGCCCCGGCTCCGAGAACCGCGACCGCATCAAGATTTCTTAGCAACTTCACGATGGGCCTCGAGTGGGCCTCGAACCTGCACCCAACACAAGTGCGGAGATGCACCAAACTCGGGGAGCGCGCCTCCGGCGATTCCGAAAAGCCAGAAGCTTCGCTCGGTCCGCCTCCCCAACCGGAGGCGGACATGCGAACTGCACCAGTACGAGTCGTTTACGACAACCAGCCGTACCTGGTGACGCGGCGCGATGACGGATCGATTCACCGGGCATTCGGACCGTACGCGCCGGGCACCGAACCAAGCCTCGAGGCATGCTCCGCGGAAGACGAGGTCCATGACCCTGCCCTGCTGGCGACCCTCACGGACCTCCTGCCGATCAGCCCGGCTCTGCCGGCCAGCGAGGACACCCTGGCCGGAAGCAGCTGAGCGCGGATCCGCCGTCGTCTCGACCCGCCGCCCTTACCGGGCGACGCGTGCCAGGCCGACCGTTTCCAGCTCCGCCTGGACGAGGCGGTCCAGTCGACCCGCGCTCCAGTCGCCGAACGGGTCCGGCGTGAACTCGAGCAGCTTGTCGTAGTCGAGCCGATGCAGCGCGCGTGACGCGAGGAGCTGCATCAACTCGGCTTCCGCGAGCGCCGCACCCGCCGAGGCTGGACGGCGGATGGCCGATGCGCCGGCGTTCAGCCGGCGAATGCGCTCGACCCGCCATGGCAGGTAGCGCGTGATCCACGGCACGACCGCCATCGCCACGACGAGCAGGCCGAGGAGCGCCGCGATGATGAGCAGCAGGCGCTCGATGTCGGAGCCGAACTGCATGACCGGGTCGGCGGCGCCGCCGAACGCGCCGCGGATCCGGATCGCCGCTCCCTCCCCCACCAGCGGGATGCCCTGGAGCACGCCGGCAACCTCGTCCCCGGTGTCGCGGATTCCGGCGCCGCCGTCGCGGATGAGGCGGCCCGCCCCCGCCAGCTCCGCGAGCCTGCCGTAGAGTCGAAGCCCGAGCATGGTCCACAGCGCCAGCCAGGCCAGCGTCGCGAGGTCGGCAGCGACTTCCACGAGCCGGGGTGCGCGCCGCTCGCTCCAGATCAGCACCATCGCCGTATCTCCTTCGTCCGGTCGCACTCGCGTTCATGCATGACCGCGACCACCGGGGGTCCGGTCCGGATCACGGGCGACGCCGCAGTCACGCCCGTCGACGCACACAGCAGTCCGCTACTCTCGACGCCATGGACTGGCTGCTCGGTCGGAGAAGGGCGTCCGAACCTCCACGGGTCGAGCCGCCCGATCTGCAGCCGATCCGCCTGTACTCCGCGGAGACAGTGTTCGCCGCATCGGTGCATCCGGGTGGCGAGCGCATCACCGACATCCTGCAGCGCGGTGACGAGCTCCTCGTGCTGCCCCAGGGTGCGGACCACCAGGACCCAGACGCATGGCTTGCGGTCAACCCGGACGCGCTGCTCGCCGTCGTCCCGCCGCCCCACGTCAGCCTGCCCGAGCTGCGCCTCCACCGCCAACGGGAGGAGGTGGAGATTCGGACCGGGCCGTACCGCATCACCGGGACGGCGCATCTGCGGCCCGGCCAGGAGCAGGACCCGTTCGTTCGGGCCACGCGCCCCTTCCTGCCGCTCACCGATGCACTGGTTCAGCGGGCCGACGGCCCGCCCGAACGGTTCGACGTCGTCATCGTCAACCTGCGGCTGATGCAGGGCTTCCAGGAGGTCTAGGCTCGGGCAGGAGCTCTCGCGCCAACGAGTTGGACAGCCAGGTCCGGTACTGCTCGTCGCTCCAGCCTCGATCGATCACGAGAAGGTCGTATACGGCGAGCGAGCACAGCGTCCAGACCACGTCGCATGCGTCCTCGATGGGGAGGCCTGATCGGAGCTTGTCCTGATCCGCCAGCATCGCGACGAATCGCGACTGACCCCCGAAGCGCCACGCCTCCATCTCGCGCCAGAGGTCACGCAGTTCGGGATCCGTGGCGGCTGCCGCGGACAGCGCCCGTAGGAGGGGGCCGCCCCGACGATGGATTCCCGGCTGCGTGGCCGCATACAGGTCCACCTGTCGGCGACCGTCGGACTCCTCGATGACGGCCCGGATCGCCGGACGCTGCTCGATAGGCGTCTCCGCCCGCTTCGCGCCTCCGGCCAGGACCGCCTCGATGACAGCACGGAACAGCCCGGCCTTGCTCCCGAACACGCGGTAGATGGTCTCGACCACGACGCCGGCCCCGGTCGCGATCGCCGGCATCGACGTTCCGGCATATCCCCGCTCCCGGAAGAGTGCGCCTGCCGCGGCGAGGATGTCAGCACGGGTCTGCGCAGCCTGCTCCCGGCGTCGTCGCGATGAGTAACGGCGCCGGGGCTTGACAGGATTCCTCATTTGATGAGAATACCATTCATATGAATTCTCTCTCATTCTACACAGCGCAGGGAGATGATGGCATGGCAGCAGCATCGCTGGAGGATCTGAAGGCAACCGCGCGGCGCACGTGGGAGGAGATCTTCCCGGCCTGTGACGTCGAAGCTCTTGCCGAGGTCACCGCTGACGACATCATCGAACACGGCGCGCGGCCGGGCGAGCCACAAGGCCTGGAGGGCGCCACGCGAACGATGCTCTGGCTGAGCCGGGTCTTCACCGACCAGCGCTGGGAGATCCACCGAGTCATCGGCGAGGCGGACACCGTCGTCATCCACGCGACCCACCACGGGCGCCACACCGGGGAGCTGATGGGCATTTCGCCGACCAATCGCGAGGTCGCCTACCCGTACGTCCACATCGTTCGCTTCCGGGATGGCAAGATGGCCGAGCACTGGGGCGTCCGCGATGACATGGCGCTCATGCGCCAGCTCGGCGCACTCCCAGGCCCCCATGCGCGACCACCGGCACCGGTCGGCTGACAGCCGCTCGAGCGGACCCAGCGACGACCATGACGCTCGCCGCCCCTCGCTAACCGGGGCGGCTTGAGTTCGGAATCCGGCAACCGTGGGACCGGACGACTGCCGCATGGCCGAGGTCGATCAAGAGGACGGCCGAGGCGCTCGTCGTCAGCGGGCGCGTACCCGCGTAGGTTCGAGCGACGCCCGGGATCAGGCCGGCGTGAGCCGGGCGAGACCGTCCAGGAGCAGGTCGAGCCCGAACGCGAACGAGCCGGGGTCGTCGGGCCGACGGGGCGCCAGGTGATGCTCGATGTGGGCGGCCACGCTCGGATAGGTCTCGACGGGAAGCTGCGCGAGGAACGCGCGGCCGAGGGCCTGGATCTCCTCTCGCGTGCCGAGGTTCATCCCGACCTCCCACAGCGTGAAGCCCATGACGTGGCCCTCGAGCGCGTGGTAGGCGTGGTCGGCGACGGTCGGCTCGAAGCCGGCGTCGGCCAGGATGGCGAGGATCGTGTCCATGTAGCGCAGGCGCATCGGCCCCGGACCTCGGCGCCCCAGCATCATCCGCGGCGCCCAGCGATGGCGCGCGAGGGCCTCGTACGCGGACAGGGCGATCTGGCGCAGGCCGGTCCGCCAGTCCGTCCCCGGCTCCGGCAGCTGGATCTCGGCGATCACGCGCTCGACGAGGGCATCGAGGATGCCGTCCTTGTTCGGCACGTGGTAGTAGATCGTCATGGCCTCCACGCCCAGCTCGGCGGCAAGACGGCGCATGGTGAGCCCCTCGACTCCCTCCGCATCGGCCAGGGTCATGGCCGCGTCGAGGATCCGCTCACGGTTGAGCGTCGTGCGACGGCCTCGGCGGGCGGCTTCCGTTGACATTCTTACTGCGTAAGAGTAGAGTGCATCGCGCCTGATCTTACAGCGTACGAGGAGTCCATGCGCGCGATCGTCCAGGACCGATACGGCTCGCCCGAGCACCTGCGGGTCGCCGAGGTCGATCCTCCCTCCCTCACCGACACCGGCGTCCTCGTGCGCGTTCACGCCAGCTCGATCAACGCCGGCGATTGGCGCCGCGTCCGCGCGGCCCCGATCGTCATCCGTGGCGTGGAGGGCTGGCGCCGTCCCCGCAGCCCGCTGCTCGGCGGCGACGCGGCCGGCGTCGTCGAGGCCGTGGGCAGCGCGGTCACGCACCTGTCGCCCGGCGATCGCGCCTACGGCATCCGCACCGGCGCCTTCGCGGAGCTCGTCAACGGTCGCACCTTCGTGCGCATGCCGTCCAACCTCGGCTTCGAGGAGGCCGCGGCCGTGCCGATCGCCGGCGTCACCGCCCTCCAGGCCGTCCGCGACCACGGCCGGGTCCAGCCCGGCGACCGCGTCCTCGTCAACGGGGCGGGCGGCGGGGTGGGCAGCATGGTCGTGCAGATCGCGAAGGCCGACGGCGCGGAGGTCACCGCGGTGACCGGGCCGCGAACGACGGACCTGGTGCGCTCCCTGAGCGCCGACCGGGTCATCGACTACACGCGGGAGGACTTCACCGAGACGGCGCCCGGGCACGACGTGACGATCGACCTCGGCGGCAACCGGTCGATCCGCGCGCTGCGTCGGACCATCGCGCGTAACGGCCGGGTGGTGCTCGTCGGCGCCGGTGCCGGACGCCTGGGGCCGATGACCCGCCTGGCCGGCGGCCTCGTCCGCATGCGCGTCCTGCGCCAGCCGATCGCGATGTTCATCGCCGCGGTCCGGACCGAGGACCTCGACGCGCTCACCGAGCTCATCGAGGCCGGCAAGCTGCGCCCGGCCATCGACCGCACCTACCCGCTCGAGCAGGTGCCCGACGCGATGCGCTACGTCGAGTCCGGCCAGGCCCGCGGCAAGGTCGTGATCACCATCGCCCCGACGGCCGACGCTGCGTAGTCGCGCGCGACTTGTCACCGGGCGGTGCTATCGGCCAAGTTGCGAAGGAAATCGGCCGCTCCGTGCCCGTGGTTTGTCGCGCGGTGCACGCCGCGGCCACCCAGCGGCCGAAATGAGCGGCTGCCTGGCCGATAGCGTCGCCGGAGGGAAAGTGGCCGAAGGTGTGGAAGCGTGGCGGCTATCCTCCCGCGATGCCCGGTGTGCGACTGCACGACGTCCCACAGGCTGCTCGGGCGGCGTGGTCCGCCCTCCGCGATGCGCTGGTGTCGATGCTGGGCGACGACCTCGTCGCGATCTGGGCGCACGGCGGAACCACGGTCGTCAACGACCCGGCACGCCACGGTGATCTCGACACCCACGTCATCCTGGCGCGCCGACCGGACCGGGCGACCGCACGGCAGATCGAGGCGGTCCACGAAGCGCTCGCAAAGGAGCACGGCGTGGAGTGGGACGCGTGGTACGTCCTCGCTGACGACGCGCGCCGCGCGGATCCGCCTCCCCACGCGTGGCGCGAGGGACGGCGCGACACGTCATGGGCGCTCCATCGGGCGCACTGGCTCGCCGGGCGATGCGTGACCCTGCACGGCCCCGATCCAGCCGAGATCGTCGAAGTGCCGGCCTGGGGCGAGCTGGAGGCCGAGCTCGACCGGGAGCTCGAGCACATCGAGCGCCACGTGGTCGAAGGCGACACCGATCCGTTCGAGGCCACCTACGCGATCCTCACTGGCAGCCGCATCCTGGGCGCTCACGAGACGAACGACGTCGTCATCTCGAAGCGAGCCGCGGGCGGGTGGGCACTGGAACACCTCCCCGCCCGCTGGCACCCGGCGCTGCGCGCCGCGCTCCGGGCATACGACGGACGGGCGAGCGAAGCCGATGATCACCTGCTGGCCGGCGAGATGGCTCCGTTCGTCGGCTTCGTGCGGGATCGCCTGCCGCCGAGCGGTGATCGGCCACCGGATGCGCTGCCCCGCTGGTCCGGCTCCTGACCGATCCCCGCTGTCGACCGCTCCGCAGTGGGACCGCAGGGCGGCGTGGCTAGGGTCCCCGCATGACCACGCCGTGGCGATCGGTGCCCGCGTTTCTCGTGACCGTCCTGGTGCTCGCCGCGTGCGCGGCACCCGCCGCGTCCGTCGATCCAACCGCCTCGACCGAGCCGGTGGCCTCCTCCAGCCCGACTCCGGCCGCCAGCCCCTCGGAGCCGGCGCTGCCCGAGGGCTGCCGCCCCGAGGGCCCGCCGTCGCTCGCCGACGTGATCGCGGTGCCGATCGGCGACCGGCCGGACTGTTTCGGCACGGCCGACCTCACCCTGCGGGGCTGGGTGTTCGAGGAGCTCGACCCGGTATACGACTGCGTCACGATGCCGCAGCAGCCGGGCTGGCTGAGCTGCATCCTCTCCCGGCAGCAGCTGGTCGCCGAGGAGCAGGCGCCGGGGCCATGGTCCGAGAACCGTCCCACGCTTGGGGTTGCCGCCGATCCGGACGGTCCGGTGGGTGCCATCGCGTTCGGGACCACCGAGGGCCCGGTCGCCGTGAACACGTGGGTCGAGGTCACCGGCCACTTCGCCGACCCGGCCGCGGAGGACTGCGGTCCGCCCGGCGATCCGCTGCGAATCGAGTGCGAGGGCACGCTCGTGCTGACCGCCGTGTCGCCGGTGGAGGCCGAGCCGACATCGGGCGCCGTAAATCCGGGCGCGTTCGCATCGGTCACGGTCCTCGGCGGGTCGCAGTGACCCGGTTCGCGGCTGCGAAGTGCCGTATCGTCTGATGGTCATGCCGGACCGAAGCGCGCGGCAGCACGCCACAGTGACCACCATGATCGACATCGCCGGGCGTATGGCGATGCAGACTCAGCGCATCGCCCGACGTGACGTGGTGGAGCTCGGCGAGGTGCAGCTCACCGAAGAGGAAGATCGGACGCTCGCCGAGGCCTTGATGCACATCGAAACGGCGCTGGAGGACCTCCAACGGCTTCGCGGCGATTCGGTCAGCGGATGACGAGGATGTCCGGTCCATCCTGGACGGCCGTCCAAGCGGTATCGGCCGTGGCGACTGGAAGACGCATCCGCCGCCCGAGCGCGAGACACAGCCGGTCGGCGAGCGAGAGCGGCATCTTCTGGTGCCAGAGTTCGGCGGCGATCTCGGCATCGCCGCGGGTCACCTCCACGACCGTCAGCCCGAACGAGGCCAGCAGGCGAGCCACGACTCCCCCAGGCGCGCCGTGCTGGCGCGCCTTCTGAATCACCTCCGACCAGTTGGCCGCACCGATGAGTCCCTCGATCAGCATCGGCTCAGCCTCGTCCGATCCCGGCTCGTCCTGCAGCCAGGCAAGCACGACCGAGGCATCGACCACCGTCGTCACGCGTCGTCGCTCGCGTCGCGCGCCGCCTCCGCCCGGCGCTCGGCGATCAACTCGTCGCGCAAGCTCTCGCCGACGCCGGCGAAGATCGAGCGTAGCCGCGACTTGATCGCCGATCGCGGTACCAGCACGACGGCCTGACCCTCCACGAGCGCGACCAGCTCGCTTCCCTCCTTGATCCCCAGCTCGCGGCGAATCCCGGCCGGGATGACGACTCGACCCTTGGGTCCCACCGACACAACGGCGGTGTCACTCATGCGTTAATTATGTCACCGTGCGTCAAGCTGAGGTGGTGCTCGCCTGGGCCAAGATCATTCGGTCGCGTCCTCGAGCAGGTATGCCCGCACCCGCCCCATGCCCTTCACGTCCACGACCCGTTCGACGAAGACGCATTCTGGAGACGCTCGCCGCATCGTCGATTCCGCGACCTGGACGCGACCCGCCCTGCCGCTCGACTCCATCCGCGCTGCCGTATTGACCGTCTCGCCCCACAGATCGAAGAGGATGCGCTGGCGCCCGATCACTCCGCCCATCGCCGGGCCGCTGGCCAGGCCGATGCGGAGCTCCAGCGCGACGCCGTGCGCTTTGCGCCAGGTCGCCACGGCCTCGAGCATGTCCCGGGCGGCGTCGATCGCCGCCACCGCATGATCGTGGCGCGGCAGCGGCGCACCGGCCACGGCCATGTAGGCATCGCCCATGGTCTTCAGCTTCTCGATTCCGTGCGCCGCCGCGACCTCGTCGAGGCGCGTGAACAGGTCGTCGAGCAGGCCGATCACCCGCTCCGGATCGGTTCGCGTCGTCCACGCGGTGAAGCCTTCGACGTCGGCGAACAGGACGGTGGTCTCGGGGTAGCTCTCGGCAATCCGGTTTTCGCCGTGCTTCAGGCGGGTGGCAATCGAGGCCGGGATGGCATTGAGGAGGAGCTCGTCGGCCCGCGCCTCGGCGATGCGCCGGCGAAGATCGGTGTAGCGCAGCAGGACGAAGACGATCGACAGCGGCAGCAGCACGTTCGTCGTCCAGCCCACCACGCGAAAGAGATACGCGCCCTCCCCGAACGTCGCCCGGGCCCATGGATCCGCGACCGCCATGGCCAGCACGCTGACCACGAAGGCGGCGAACCACGGCATCGCCCGGCGAGGCCCCAGCGAGAGAATGCCGTACGCCGGGACGAGGAACGCCCAGACCAGCGCCGGCGACGTGCCGGTGATCCCGCCGCCGACGACGTGGGCCAGCGGGACCCAGATGGTGCCCGCCGCAATGAGCGCGACGAGGTAGCGGTCGAACCGCTTCGTCGTCGCAAGCAGGGCCAGGTTGCCCGCGCTGAACAGCGAGAGCGCCATGGCCAGCACGAAGCTCACGGGGTGGCCCTGGGCCTGAATGGGCAGGCTCACCGGGGCGACGATCGTCAGCAGGCCCGCCGCCACCCCGACCCGCTTCCGCAGCCGCAGGTCGTCGTCGTCCGCCGCTTCGTCGGCGACGGCCAGGATGCGTTGACCGGTGCGACGAAGCGGGCCCATGGCGCGCATGGTACGACCGGCTCGACGCGCGACGGCGGGCCGGTCTCGGCGCTGTCGAGTCACGCTGGACGCCGATGGTAGCCTCGCGGGACGCACGACCGTGCTCGAGTCGGAGGGGACGCGTGGCCCAGCTGGAAGCCGGGGATCCGGTCCTGGCGAGCTATGTCGCCGACGTGACGGAGGATCCCGACACGCTCGGCGTCCTGCTCCACGGCTCGCGCGCGAGCGGTCGCCACCGAAACGGCTCCGACTACGACCTAATCCGCGTCGTCACGCAGGAGGCGTACGACGCGCGCCGCGACCAGGCGGCTCTCCTCAAGCGAGTCAGCCTCGACGATGGATCGGTGGCGGACGTCCTCTACCAGACGCCCGCGCGGATCGAGACCTACGTCACCACGCTGGGGTGGTACACCGCGACCTACCTGGGCGCGCGCGTCGCCTTCGATCGCAACGGCGACATCCGGCCCATGCTGGACCGGATGCGGTCGGAGGCCAGTCGTTCCGCGCGCGAGAGCACCGCGACCGCCTACGACGCGTACCTCAACAGCTTCGTCCGGTCCATGAAGTCGGCGCGGCGCGGCGACGACCTCGGTCGACGGCTGCATGCCGCCGAGTCGGCCCTGGCACTGGTCCGAACGCTCTTCGGGCTCGAGTCGACGTGGCCGCCGTACCACGACGCACTTGCCGCGGCGCTTCCCAGCATCGAACGCGCACAGGGCTGGCCGGCCGGATACCTGTCGATGGCCCTGAGCCGGCTCGTCGGCGACGCCGATCCCTCGTTCCAGCAGGAGCTCGAGGACCGCGTCGAACACCTGATGAGCTCCCGCGGCGTGGCGCACGAGTGGGGCGATGATCTCGAGCCGCTGAAGGCGCTCCGCTTCGACTCCGGAGGGCAATGACCTGACCCGACCGGGGTGAGTTGCCGATCTCCGGCGAGCGCCGGGCCCCGGAACGGGGCCTCTGCCCCATTCGGGACGATGGCCCGAGTGTCAGTCGATATATCGTTTCTGATATATCGGGTGATGGCGGCGGCACGCCGACGGCCCGATCGCTTGTGTACAGCAAGTTTGACACGGTGTCACCTGTGCTTTACAGTGGCCGATGTCAAGGATTCTGTACATCGGAGCTCCGGCACCATGTCCTACGAAGAGAAGGGCCAGTGGGTCTACCTCGCGGCCACCACGATCGCCTACGGGGCCTACGTCGTGCTCCTGCTCGGCCGCGCCGGCACGACCCCGCTGCCGGAGATCGAGTACCAGCCGATCCTGCTGTGGACCGTCGGGGCGGCGATCGTCGGGTCGATCGTCGGTCGCATCGCGATCGAGATCGTCCGGCCCAGCGAGACGCACCGGGAGGACGTCCGCGACCGCGACATCGGCCGGCGCGGCGAGTACGTGGCGGGCATGGTCCTCGGCATCGGCATGGTCGGCCCGTTCATCCTGGCCCTGGTCGGGGCCGAGCACTTCTGGATCGCCAACGCGATGTACCTCGTCTTCGTGGTGCAGGCCGTCGTCGGCGCGGTGATCAAGCTCCTCGCCTACCGACGAGGCTTCTGACCGATGGGCAGGCCGACGCGGGTCACGAACGACATCCGCCGGCTGCGCTTCGCGCACGGCGAGATGACCCAGGCCGAGCTCGCCGAGCGGGTCGGCGTGACCCGCCAGACGATCATCGCCATCGAGCAGGGCCGCTACTCCCCGTCGCTCGACATGGCCTTCCAGATCGCCCGCGTCTTCGACGTCCCCCTCGACGACGTCTTCCAGTACCCAGCCACCACGAAGGAGAACCCACGATGACGACCACGACCACACCGGAGACCACGACCCGCACGCCCGGAGGAAGGCTGCCACCGCGCCCGGTGATCCGCGCCGCCTGGGCCATCCACCGCGCCATCCATCGGGCCAGCGGCGGACGCATGGGGCTGCGGCCGGCATCGGAGAAGACGTGGGGCATGATGCGGCTGAAGACGATCGGTCGGAAGAGTGGCCTCGAGCGAGCCGCGATCCTCGGCTACTACGAGGATGGACCGAACCTGGTGACCATGGCCATGAACGGGTGGGACAAGCCCGAGCCGGCGTGGTGGCTGAACCTCCAGGCCAGCCCGGACACGACGGTCGAGCTCCACGATCGGACGCTCGCCGTCCGGGGCCGCGCCGCCACGCCGGAGGAGCGCCCCCGGCTGTGGGAGCTGTGGCGCCGGTACGACGGCGAGGAGCTCGACGCGTGGGCCGCTCGCCGGCCGCGCGAGACCGCCGTCGTCATCCTCGAGCCCCGCTGATCCACCCCGACATGGCCGATGAGCTCGAGGGCATCCACGTCGCCGGTCCGGTGCGCGCCGAGATCTTCCTCGTATGGCTCGACGCGGACCGGATCGCGCTGACCGGCCCGGACGGTGCCCGGCCGTGGCTGGTGCAGCTCGACGACCTCGAGCACCCGGTCGAGACGGTCGCGCGCATCGTCCGCGGTGTGGTCGGTGAGCCGCTGCTCGTGCACTCCACGTCGTGGCGGCGCGACGGCGCGGCGGTGCTCCTCAGCTTCCTCGTCGTGATCGCTCCCGACCAGGTCGGCGAGATGGACAGCGCGCCGATCCGGCGCGCGCAGCTCGCCCGTTCGGAGGTGGCGCGGGCGCCGGCGGCCATCGGCGGCAGCCAGGTCCTGGAGCACGCGTTGCGCCACCTGGCATGGCTCGCGGAGGACGATCCGGTCGTGGCGGCGCGACTCGGCCCGAAGTGGCGCGCCGCGCTGGCCGGCTATGTCCCCGAGCCGTTCCGGAGCTTCGCATGACCGCCCGGCCGGAGCAGAATGCGCCGATGAGCCACTCCATCCGGGTTCGCTGTGGCTGCGGCTGGGAAGCGACCGGCACCAAGGACGAGGTCGTCTCCGCGACCGCGGAGCACGGCGAGCGGGTCCACAACATGCGCGCTTCGCGCGACGAGATCCTCGCCATGGCGATCGAGGCCGACGCCCCCGGTGACGTGGAGCCGCGCGCCTGAGGTCACCCTCGGTCGCGCGTCAACCTCACGCCATCGGCTTGAAGACCATCAGCGCCACGATGACGACGTCGACGACGATCGACGCCCACATCAGGCCGGACACGCGCCGATCGTGGAGCGCGGCGTCGAGCTCCGGCGTCGCGGTTCCGTCCGGTGCCGCGGCCGAGAGCGCGCCGACGCGGTTCATCCACGGGACGGTGATCGTCAGCCCGGCGACCAGGAGCACGCCGACGAGCACATAGGTCGCGAGGAGCCAGGGCGCCAGCAGGTTGTAGCCGTTGACGACCGCCGCCGAGAGGCCGAAGGCGACGCCGACCCAGAAGATCGCGGGACCCACGCTGCCGACTGGCTTCGCCATTGCGAACGCGGTCCGGATCGCGCGCGTGTCGCCGCTGCGGCCGATGCGGTGCAGGACGAACTCCGTGCCGTAGATCAGCGCGATCCCGCTGAAGATGAACGCGATGTGCAGGAACTTGAGGAGCATCGCCGCGCCTGTCCTTTCGGTGAACATAGGTGTATCATGGAAGCGTGACGGATGATCCACCGGACGACCGGCAGGTGTCAAGACCCGAGCGCTGGTCACGCCGCCCGTATCGGCTCCGCGCTCGAGCGGAGGGGCAGGCGCGCACCCGGCGGCGCATCGCGGAGGCCGCGGTCGAGCTGCACGCCACCGTGGGACCCGCCCGCACGACCATTCGCGCGATTGCCGAGCGCGCGGGCGTCGAGCGCCTCACCGTGTACCGGCACTTCCCGGACGAGCGGGCGTTGTTCGCGGCCTGCTCGAGCCGATTCCTGGAGGACCATCCGCCGCCGGACCTGTCCGGACCGATGGCGATCCGTGACGCCGCACATCGTGTGGAGGCCGTGCTCCTGGCGCTGTACCGCTTCTATCGCGAGACCGAGCCGATGTCGACCGCGTTGCTCCGCGACGCCCCGTCGGTACCGCTCGTCGGCGAGTACCTCGACCCCTACCTAGCGATGCTGCAGCAGGTCGGGGACGCCCTGACGGCCGGCTGGCCGGCTCGGGGCACGCACCGTCTTCTGCGCGCGACGATCGGGCACGCGCTCGCCTTTGCGACGTGGCGCTCGCTCGCCCTCGACCAGGGCCTGACCGATGCGGAGGCCGCGACGCTCATGACGGCGCTCGTCCGCAGCACCGATGCGCTCGCCTAGGTCGCGCTTGCCGCCTCCGATCGATGGAGCCCTACCAGCGGATGCCGACGACCTCCGTCGGAGTCGAGATCCCCTTGAGCTCGAGCGTGCGTTCCGCCGTCACCGGGAATGACCGTCGCGCCGCGTCGAGTGTCGCCCGGCTGACCAGGATCTCCGAGCCGTTCGCCGCGCCACTGATGCGCGCCGCGAGGCTGACGCCCGTCCCGAGGTAGTCCGTGCCAGATCGGCTGGCCTCCGCTGCGTGGACGCCGATCCGGACCGCCGGCGCGAAGCCCTCGCGTGCCCGATGCTCCTCGAGGCGACGCTGCAGCGCGACCATCGCCTCGATCGCGCGCGCCGGGTCGCCGAACGCCAGGAAGAAGCCGTCGCCGGTGTGCTTCACCACCTCCCCGCCATGCTCGGCCACGACGGAACGCACCGTCTCGTCGTGGCGTCGCAGGACGGCGCGCCAGGCCGCGTCGCCGAGCGCCTCGCCCAGCCGCGTGGAGTCGACGATGTCGGTGAAGGCGAACGTCCGCACCTCGCGTGTGGCGGCGTCGGCGGTCCGAGCATCATCGGGTTGGACTCCCAGCGTCGCGCCGATCTCATCCGCGCGACGGAGCTCGAGCGCCGCCCCCAGCTGCTCGAAGGCCGATCGGGCGGCGTGGAGCTCCATGGCCGCGCGGTCCGTCTGCCCGCCCGAGGCCAGGGCCTCCGCGAGCCCCAGGCGGGCGCGTGCCGCGTCGTACGGAGCGTCGAGATCGGTCCAGACATCCACGGCGTCGCGGAAGGAGCGGATCGCTTCCCCCGGCTGACCCGTGTGGAGCTGGAGGAGGCCGCGCGCACCCGTGGTCGTCGCCGTGATGGCAGCGCCGGCGAATCGCTCCGCGATCGACTCGAGCTGCTCGAGCGCGGCGCGAGCCGTCGCCTCGTCCTCGCCGGCCAGCGCGATCTCGACCTGGGCGCGCAGGAGCGGCATTCGGTACAGCGCAGAGCCTGGCGGCGAGTGCCAGTTCGGCGTCCTGGGGGGCCGCTCGATCGCATCGCGGATCCCCTCCGCCGCAGCCTGGACGCGACCCTGAGCCAGCCGCAGGAGCGAGAGGGCCGGCTCGACGTGTGCGCCGAGACCGTGCGCGCGGGTGAGCGCCTCCTCAGCCTGGACGAGGTCGCCGCGCCGCAGGCGGATCTCGCCGATGCGGTACAGCGCCAGGCCGGCCGCGGCGGGAATGAAGCCGGCCAGCTCGACCGACGCCTGCTGGGCCTCCGCCTCGGCCTCGAGCCACCGGCCCCGCAGCTCCTTGATCTCGGACCGATACAGCCGGCACATGCCCGGGTAGCCGGCGATGCCCTCCCGCTTGCACCATCGGTCCTGGGCATCGGTCCAGTCGGCTGCCCGTGCCCAATCGCCGAGCGTCGTGCAGGCCCCGATCGCCGTACAGCAGATGCCGCCGGCGGTCTCCGGCTCCAGCTCTCCACCGACCGCCGTGACGCTCGCCTCGTCGACCAGCGCCAGCCCCTCGGCCACGCTGCCGCCGGCGATGAGGGCGAACCCGTGTTCGGCCTGCGCCATCGCGGCGAGGTCGCGGTCCCCGGTGCGCGCCCCGATGCCTTCGGCCTTGATCGCCTCCGACAGAGAGCGGTCCACGTCACCGGTGACCCCCGCTCGGAAGGCGGCCGTGACCGCCAGCCACCCGTGGCCCCGGTTCTCTTCGACCCCGTCGAGCAGGCGTTCCGCGCGCTGGAGCCAGGCTCCGGCCAGCGTGTCGCTGCTGCGGTAGATGTTGTCGCGGGCGAGCTTGATGGCCACCATCGTCGCGACCTCGGGCTGACCGGCTCGTGTCGCGGCCGCGTAGGCGCGCTCGCGAAGCTCGATCGCCTGCTCCAGCCGCCCGTTCCACCACGCCGCATCGGCGAAGGCGTCGAGGTCGGGCGGCATCAGCTGGCCCTCCGCGTCAGCCTGCGTCAGCTTCTCGAGCGCCTCGCCCCAGGTGTGCCGCGCCAGCGCCGCCCGCCCCTGCTCGGCCAGGGTCGCCTCGGCACCCGTCGCTGCCTCGGCCCCCGTCTCGTGCGCCATGTCGCCATTGTCGCGCTGCCCGGCAAGCCGCGGCGGCGGAGTTGAACGCCTCGCGGCCAAGCGCGCACGCCCAAGACGCCGTTGCCTCCGCGACGTTTCCGGCACCTCGAACACGCTCTCCATGGTGCCGATGCCGCCGAAGCCTTTGACGACGGTGCGCCGCCGGCTGCCGACGCGTGGTGGGCCCTCGGTCACCAGCTCTCCCCGAAACGTCTGCTTGGACCACTCCGGCGACCGCGTGGGGTGGCTGGCATGACCGCTGCATGGCTTGGGGGCTCCGACCCATGCTGAGTCAGGAAACAGGCGTGTCCGATAAGCAGCGCGAGATCCTGGAGCTGCGCACCATCCGGGTATCGACGAGAGCCGCACTGAGCGCAGTGTCGAGCGACGAGGAAGTTGAGCGCGTCAGGACCATGTCGACGGAGCTCCTGGCGCGCCTTGAGAGCGACGTGATCCGCGACGGAGCGGACCCAGATCTCATTGCCGCACTCGAAGCTGCGCGGCGCGAGCTGTGGGAATGACGCCTACCATTGCCTTGAGGAGGGTGCGCATGGCCAAGAAGGACGTTTCCGCCACCGGCAAACACGTGCTGGTCGTGAATGACACCGAGGAGATCCTCGACCTGTTTCGCACGATTCTCGAAGACCTCGGTCACCGGGTGACCGCGTGGAGTTTCTCGCCTGACGATCTATCCAAGGTCACCGAGATCCAACCTGACCTGGTCATCCTCGATTTGTTGATGGGCCCCACTGAACTGCAGGGATGGGCGTTGCTGCAGAAGATGCGCATGAGTTCCGCCACCGAGGACATTCCCGTGATCGTGTGCAGCGCCGCCACCAACTGGGTCCGCGAGCAGGAGGGCTGGCTCGCCGCGAACGCGGTCAAGGTCGTCCTGAAGCCATTCAAGGTCAACGATCTCGAGCGCGCGGTCGGCGAGGCCTTTGGCCTGACCGAGGTGATGACCTCGTCACCCGCTGCCCGCCAGCGCAAAGGGTCGAACGGCCGCAACTGAGCGTCGGACCCCGCTGACTCGACCCCTGGCCGATGTGCTGCCGCATCACACGCTCGCGCACGTACTTCGCGCCGGACTTCGAGCCTCCCGGGTGGGGCGCTGCGCCATCGCCCAGCCGTACGCGATGCCCGCTGATCACGTTTCCTGACGCGTTCGTCCACAATGCGCAATGCGTGGCTGCACATCGCGCTGAACAGCCGCCGGAAGCCTCCGCTCGCCGGTGACGGCGTAGCGACGCCCGCCCGCAGGCATCGGTCATGCGTGGGGATGGACGGTGGGAGGACAATGCTGGGAGCTCTGGGACCCGGGACTCGATGCGGAGCACCGCAAGAGCGGCGGAACGATTCTCGTCCGCCGGCGCCGTCCCCGTTGGCGAACCATTCCGTGGTGGGTGTGCGACACGAGGAGGACAAGGGCAATGTCCACGGTTCGCAGGGAGATCGAGATCGCCGCGCCGCCCGAGCGTGTGTGGGAGGTGCTGATCGATCCGGAGCGGCTCCCGCAGTACAACGTGACGATCGTCGAGGTTCGCGACGCGAGCGGGCCTCTCGATCAGGTTGGTTCGGCATACGACGCGGTCGCCAAGGTGTACGGACGCCGGATCGAGGGCCGGTGGGAGGTGACGGAGGTCACCCCGCGGCGGAAGATCGTCCAGCGGGGATCGGGGGGCGCCGGGGCAAACGCCACCGTGAACGGGACGATCGAGCCCAGCGGGGAGGGCACGCGCGCCGCCGTCGAAGTCGACTACCAGCTGCCCGCCGGCTTCTTCGGCGAGGTCGCGAACAAGCTCTTCGTCGAACGATCCGTCGAGCGGGACGTGCGCCACACCCTGGAGAATCTCAAGGAGCTCGTCGAGGGCGAAGCCGCAACCGCGTGAAGTCGATGGTCATGGCCGGACGGCGACGCGAAGTGAACGGACTGTGCCGAGCGCGCCCGCGTGCCGGCTTGATCGGCGATGGGGAATGCTCAGTCGCTTGCCGCGAGGGTGTTCACTGGAGCATCGCCGCCAGTCCCGGCGGCCCACACGGAGGTCGACGATGCCAATCGCACTCAACCACACGATCGTCTACTCCCGCAACAGCCAGAAGGGCGCGGAGTTTCTGACGGACCTGTTCGGCCTCCCGCCCGCATCCGCCTGGGGACCGTTCGTCACCCTCGAGCTGGCCAACGAGGTGACGCTGGACTACCTCGACGCCGATGGCGAGGTCGCACCCCAGCACTACTGCTTCCTCGTCGGCGAGCAGGACTTCGACGCGATCTTCGGGCGCATCACCGAGCGAGGGAT
>Ga0299913_10001225_pt1 | contig 18548 bp, 21 predicted proteins | sample RVTome_9_FD_201360 | JGI IMG/M metagenome (GOLD analysis project Ga0299913, IMG submission 201360) | Soil microbial communities from uranium-contaminated site in the Upper Colorado River Basin, Wyoming, United States - RVT155D38 (version 2) ... | reverse complement strand
GATTCTCCTCTCGGGCTCGCAGAACGCCGCAGGTCACGGCGGGTGCCTTCGCCGGAGGCGAACGGCAGTTCGTGTACCGAAGCCTCCCGAGTCCGCGATGAGTCCGCAGATGCCTTGCGGGCGGCCCGGTCGAGCAGGTCTGCCACGGTGTCGAGATCGTTGCCGAACAGGCCGGCGTACACGTCGAGCGTCATCGCCGCCGAGGCGTGCCCGAGCATCCGTTGCACCGCCTTGACGTTGGCGCCGGCGGCGATGGCGAGGCTGGCCGCCGTGTGCCGGAGGTCGTGCGGAGTCAGCCCGTCCAGGCCGCACGCCGCTACAGCCTTGTCCGAATGCCGGCTGCGGAAGTTGGAGTTCCGCAGGGGCGAGCCGTTCACCGTCGAGAACACCAGGCCGGTCGGGACTCGGCCGTCGACGTGGGCGGCGAGCTCGTCGACGAGGAACCGGGGGAGAGGCACCGTCCGCACCTGGTGAGTCTTCGGCGTGCCCTCGACCCGGCGACCCCGCACCTCGACCAACTCCACCTCGACTCGCACCCGCCGGTCGACCTGGTCGTGATCAAGGAACACCGGCTCCGACTTCGGCACCCGAGGCAGCCGCACCCCCTCGGCCGGGTCGCGGGCCAGACGCCCGTCCCGCACCGCGTGCGTCAGCAGCAGCGAGAACACCCGGTGCGCGTACCGCATCGTGGCCGGGGCCAGGCCAGCGGTTCGATCACTCAAGAGGATGGTCTTGTGGCCGTGAAGCAGGCCTGGGTGCTGGCGAAGTAGAACTCGCCGCGCGCGCCGAGCTGCTGTTGCTCAGCGACCCATGCCTGGGCCTGGTCGTCGGTGATCCCGTTGCGTCCGACGACAAACGCTCCTATCAGCGGGAGCAGCGCGGCGCCGTAGGTCTCGGGATCGAGTTCGCAGGTGCAGAACGGGTGCGCCCGCATGCGAACCTCCTGGAAGCCCAACGAGCGCATCCGCGGTCCGAGTGTACGTGGCAGTGAGGGGTGGGTGAGGTGCTGGTCCCAGGCGTGCAGCACCCGTTCGGTGAGGGCGGGGTCCAGCGCATGAACCGAGACCGTTGCCCAGTCGATGTCCCACACGACTACCCGCCCGCCCGGCCGAAGCGCTCGGTGTATCTCGGCCAGCGCCGCCGTCGGGTCGGGGACGTACTCGAGCACTTGCACACAGAGCGCGGCGTCGAAGCTGGCGTCCTCGACGGACATCGACACGGCGTCTGCGGGATGGAGCTCGACCGTCTCGTGCCCGTCGCAGCGGCGGGCGGCGAGCTGGAGCATCGCTGGGCTCGAGTCGATGCCGATCACCGACCCAGACGGCCCCACCTCTGCTGCGAGCTCGGCGCAGTAGAAGCCAGGCCCGCAGCCGACGTCGAGGATGCGCTCGCCACGCGAGGCTCGAAGCGCCTCGCGCACCATCCGGCGTCGCAGCACCGCGTCGCCGATCCGGTACAACGCCTCGATCTTGGCTGCAATGTCCTCGTCGAAGTCGACCTGGGCCATCGTTGCTCCTCCTCGCCTCGGTCACCCGATACCGACGATGACAGGCGGACCTTGGGGAAACCTTGGGTCGACGTTCAGCTCACAGCGCCGCTATGAACTCGTCGACGGCGCGGTGCACCGGCTCGGTGTCGCCGATCCAGGGGTGGTGATCGACCCCAGGCACCAACACGAGGCGAGCCCCACGAATGCGCTCAGCGACATAGCGGCCATGTTCCGGCTTGACCCACTGCTCATGTCGTCGATGCAGAACCAGCGTCGGGACACTGATGGTCGGCAGAACCTCGGTCAGGTCGATCTCGGCATTCATGCGCATCAGCCGGCGCGCCATCCCCGGACTGGCACCGAGACGCAAATAGCGGGCATACCAGCGGATGTAACGAGGGTTGGCCGCAAGACTCGGGTTGATGATCTCGAGGCCGGCGCCGATCGTCCACGCCTCCTCGAGCGAGTCCAGCCAACGCTCGAGTCGCTCGGATGTCCATCCCCATGGATAGCCGGGTGCCCGAAGGATCCGCGCGAACGCCGCGTGCAGCACGAGCCCCGCCACGCGCTCGGGATGGCGTGCCGCCGCCAGCGCACACATCGAACCGCCCTCTGACACTCCGAACAGCACGGCACGCTCGGACACCGCGGCGTCCATGACCGCGAACATGTCGTCGACACGTTCGGGAAACGTCGGCCACTCGACCACCGGGTCGGAGAGCCCGGTGCCACGCTTGTCGAAGATGATCAGGCGGCGCCCGTCGGCGAGGCGCCGCATGAAACCGGCATAGGTCGGGTCTTCCCAGGCTGCCTCGACGTGCGAGACGAACCCGGGAACGAAGACGAGATCAGGGCTTCCGCTGCCGAGGGTCTGGTATGCGAGATTTGCGTCGCCATTGCGGGCATAGCGCGTACCCGTGGAGCCAGGTGGGCCAACAGGAACGTCGGCCCCGGGCCCAGCGGGTGCAGCGATCAACGTCCGAGGGTCGTCGCCGCGCAGGATCGCCGCCTGGGCAGCTGCCGTGGCCTGCCCCGGAATGGTGCCGAGCTCCTCGAGCAGCGTCACGCGGCAACGCTCGTATGCGCGTAGGGCCCGGCCCTCCTCACCGAGCGTGTAGTGGCCGGCGATCGCCACTCGGTGAGCCCGCTCCAGCAGCGGATCGAACACCAGCGCACGTTCAGCCAACTCGACGGCGGCCTGAGCATCGTCGAGCGCGAGACAGCTCTCGGCCAGGTCGCAGGTCGCCTGTAGACGCCGTTCCGCATACGTCCGGCGAAGGTCCATCGCCCACTCGGCATATGGCTCGTCTTCGAGCAGCTCGCCGGCTGCGATCGCCAGCGCCGTCTCGAGCCGCTGCCGGCGCTCCGCAACAGAGGCGCCTGCCGCGTCCCGCACCAAGCTGTCGAACACATCGACGTCCACCTCGACGCCACCCAGCTCGGCGCGATAGCCACCTCGCTCGGTAGCAATCAGCCCGCTGGCCGCCCCCAGCCGTGACCGCAGCAGCGAGACGTAGCTCTCGATCGTCACCGCCACCCTGCGCGGCAGCGCCTCGCCCCAAATCATCTCCGCCAGCTGATCCTTGGCCAAGAAACGGCCGCGCTGAACAAGCAGCGCCTCGAGCAGCTGCTTCGGCTTGCCCCCACCGAAATCCCGCGGCCCCAAGCACCGCGAGTCGACCCGCACCTCGATCGCCCCGAACAGGCGGACCGCAACCACCCCGCAAGTATCTCCGCCGCGACCTGCCGTAGCGACAAGCCCTCGGCCGAAAGGCGGCGCACCATCCGCCGCTGCTCCACCGTCAACGTGCCGAGCGGCTACGCCTTCGACTTCCTGGCGGACCCGAGCACGGCGAGGATCATCGACCCCGCCGTGCGCGAGTACCGGCCCGACTCGGTCCCCATGCGCGAAGGCACGAGGACCGACATCCGGTTCCGGATGTGGGGCCTGCCCGTGCGCGCCGTGTCGGTCGTGAGGTGCTGGGAACCCGGCGGACGCATGGTCATGGTGAGCGAGCGGCCCACCCGGCCCGTGCGGGTGGTCGCCACGCACCGGTTCGAGCCGGCGGGGCCCGACCGTTGCACCTACACCTGGGCGATCGGGCTGGTGCCCGTCGGCCCACTCGGTCCGCTCGCGGCGCGGCTGTTCGCCCGGTTCATGCGGGCCAACGCGACTGCCCAGCAGGAACGGTTCAAGGTCGAGGTCGAGCGGCGGTGGCGTGCGGCGCGGGGGTCGGCGGCCGGTTCGACCTAGGGCGATACGCCCCACGTGCCCGGCATCCGCCGGGTCGAACGTGGGCGAGTTGTGGACCATCGGCTCTGGCCGATCGACCCGGCCGGGGCCGATGCTCGAGCCGAGGACGGGCGCTCGCGCCCGGACGAAGGAGGTGACGTGATGGTCGAGGTCACCGGACAGCAGCAGTGGGCGGCAGCAGCCAGGCCCGGCCCGACCGATCGGCAGCCGGAGGACGTGCAGGTCGAGCGGGAGCGGGCTCGCAAGCAGGTAGAGAGGAAGCACAAGCTGCGCGCCGACGTGGTCGCCTACGTCGTCATCAACCTGTTCCTGATCGGGACATGGGCGGTCACGGGGTTCGGGTACTTCTGGCCGGGCTGGGTGCTCGCCGGATGGGGCATGCTGCTCGTCCTGGACGCCTGGAACGCGTACTTCCGCCGGCCCGTAACCGAGGAGGAGATCGACAGGGAGATCGCCCGCCGCTGACGGCGCAGCTCCCCGGGATCGTCCGAACTCGGTTCAGTCGTTCCACACCGTGACGAGGACGGCACGGCCGTCCGGGCTTGACCACATCTCGCATGAGCCACCGCCCCCGCCGACCTCGCCGGCGAGCCGCCAGATCTGCGCGCCTGCGACGTGTAGCCGCTCGATCGTGGCCGATCCCTCGCCGGCGTCCGGCCCGGACGGATCGATCTGCGCCGCCAGATCCTCCAGCGCCGCCCGAGGGTCCGCCACGGCGAGCACGGGCGCCGACTCGCCGCCGACGAGGCGGGCGCCGTCCGGCACCCGCAGCCGGGTGCAGCCGTCCTCGACGCAGTTGGTCTCCCGGCGCCGTCGCCGTCCCACCAGAGGTCGGCTGTCACCGAGACCAGCTCGCCGCCCGGCCCCGGTCCGTGGGCCATCGCGCTGCAGCGGAGGGTGTCCGCCCCCCCGGGCGGGCAGCGCTCTGCTCACCCGCACAGCTTGCCTTCCGCCCGCGCTCACCGGGGAGCGAGCCAGCGGCCACCCGCCTGTGCCGTCGAGGAAGACCGCCACGCGGGATCCTCTTCGATCAGCACGTCCACGATCTCCCACAGTCGCCGTCGCTCGGGATGGCGGAGCGCCCGACGGCGGGTGAGGGCATGGCCCGTCACCGCCCGCCGAGGGATCAGGGGGTGCTCCTCGATCGCGTCGCCGAGCTCGACGTGCACGGTGGATCCCATCGGCCACAGATTGGCCATCGCGCCGGGTGCGGCCGGGGTCGGACCCGGTTCGGGCGGGATGGAAGACCGACTGACGCCACAGAACCCGACGGCCGCAGCTGACACACTGTGCGGCGTGGTCCCCCTCCCGCTGCTGCCGCACCTGCGACGGGCCCGCGACCTGGCCGACCGGCACTACGCCCAACCGCTGGACCTCGACACCCTGGCCGGCACCGCCAACGTCTCGAAGTACCACTTCGCCCGCTGCTTCGCCGAGACCTACGGCGAGACGCCCATGCGCTACCTGACCCGGCGGCGCATCGAGCGGGCACAGGACCTGCTGCGGTCGGCCAACCTGACCGTCACCGAGGTGTGCATGATGGTCGGCTTCTCGAGCCTGGGCTCGTTCTCGTCCCGCTTCCGCGAGCTGGTGGGCGAGTCGCCGACCCGGTACCGCGACCGGTGGGCTGCCCGGGGCGGGCCCTACATCCCCGGCTGCTTCCTGTTCAAGCGGGGCATCGACCGGTGGCCGGAGCCACGCGAGCGACCCGAGGCACCCGAGCGAGCCGAGCAACCTCGGAGAAGCACCGCCGTCGAGGCCGGCCGTACGGTGCCGGCATGATCACGCACATCTCCCTCGCCACCGTCTGGGTGACCGACCAGGACAAGGCCAAGGCCTTCTACATCGACAAGCTCGGTTTCCAGGAGGCGACCGACATCACGATGGGCGACGGCTACCGGTGGCTGACCGTGGCCCACCCCGACCATCCCGAGGTGGAGCTCACGCTCATGGTGCCCGGCCCGCCCCTCGACGAGGAGGACGCAGCCGCCTTCCGCCGGATGCTCGACAAGGGGTCGCTCGGCGCGGTCGGCCTGTCCACCGACGACTGCCGCAAGACCCACGAGGAGCTCGCGGCCAAGGGCGTCGAGTTCGTACAGGAGCCGGCCGACCGCCCCTACGGCGTCGAGGCCGTGATGCGCGACAACTCGGGCAACTGGCTGGTGCTCGTCGAGCGCAAGCCGTTCACCCCGGGCGACTTCGAGCCGGGAGCAGGCGAGGGCGGGCCCTAGCCGGCCGCGGCGCCTGGCCGGCCGCCGGGCCACACCACCTGGCCGGCCGCCCGATCGCACTCGACAGCGGCCCACGGGGGCGTGAACATCGGCCCCCGTGGGCTTCCGCTTCACCACCCGGCCCGGGCACCCGATGTTCGCCGACCTTCCGTGGGAGCGACCGCTCGCGGGGTGGGCGAGCGACCGCATCGTCTCGCCGGTCCGCGGCATCTCCCGGCACGTCGTGCGGTTCGTGGCCTACGGGCCCGACGTCTACGCCCTGAAGGAGCTGCCCGACCACCTGGCCGAGCGCGAGTACCGGCTGCTGCGCGAGCTCGACGAGCGCTCGGTGCCGGTGGTCGAGGCGGTCGGCGTGGCCACCGGGCGGCGCACCGCCGACGGCGCGCCGCTCGACGACGTGCTCATCACCCGCCACCTCCAGTACTCGCTGCCGTACCGGGCCCTGTTCAGCCGGTCGGGCCTCAGCGACCTGTGGGAGCCGCTGCTCGACGCGCTGGCCGAGCTGCTGGCCCGCGCCCACCTCGCCGGCTTCTTCTGGGGCGACTGCTCGCTGTCGAACGCCCTGTTCCGCCGCGACGCCGGGGCTCTCGCCGCCTGGCTGGTCGACGCCGAGACCGGCGAGCTGCACGGCACCCTGTCGAATGGCCAGCGCGGCCACGACCTGCAGATCGCCGAGATGAACGTGGCGGGCGAGCTGCTCGACATCGTGGCCATGCGGCGGGCCGACGGCGACCGCGCCCTGGCGGACGACGACCCGCGCCTCGACCCGGCGGCCGTGGCCGACGACCTGCGGTGCCGCTACGACGCGCTGTGGGACGAGCTGACGGCGGACGAGGTGATCGGGGGCGGCGAGGAGTGGCGGGTGGCCGAGCGCATCCGGCGGCTGAACGACCTGGGGTTCGACGTCGACGAGCTCGAGCTGCTCGACGACCCGGCCTCGGCCGGCGGGCACGTGCTGCGCCTGACGACCCGGGTCGTCGAGCCCGGCCACCACCGGCGCCGGCTGTTGCAGCTCACCGGGCTCGACGTCCAGGAGAACCAGGCCCGCCGCCTGCTCAACGACATCCTCGCCTACCGCGCCTACCTCGAGGTGCGGGGCGGCGCGCCGGTCACCGAGCACGTAGGCGCTCTGCGCTGGCTGGTCGAGGTGTTCGAGCCGACGCTGGCGGCCGTGCCGGCCGAGCTGCGAGCCAAGCTCGAGGACGCCGAGATCTTCCACCAGATCCTCGAGCATCGCTGGTTCATGTCCGAGCGGGCCGGCACCGACGTCGGCACCGCGGCGGCGGTCGCCGACTACCTCGAGGGCGTCCTGCCGTCGGCCCCCGACGAGCGTACGGTGCTGGCGGTGCCCGAGGCCGACGACCTGCCGCCGGACCCGGCCTGAGCGCCACACTGCGTGAGGGCGAGATCTCGCGCCGCGACGGCCGCCGGTGAGGGAAACTCTGCGGCAGTGACGTCCCCGTTGCACGACACCACCGGCCCCGAGCCGCTCGTCCCACGCCGCCGCTGGTGGCGCCGGCGGCGGCGCATCGGGCCGTTCGCCAGCGGGCGGCTCGACTTCGGCCCGGGGCCGCTCACCCTCCACGACAGCCGGCCCGAGGGTGCGGCCATGTACCGGCCCAAGAAGCGGTACGTCGAGGTGGGCACCGTGGTCGCCGCCCTGGCGGCGCTGGCCACGGCCGGGCTGGTCGGCGCGCTGGTCTACCGGGCCACCCGGGTGAACGTGGCGCAGACCGGCGTCGAGGACGGGGCCGCCATCACCACCTTCGACGCCGCCGCGCTCGAGCTGCGCTTCGACTTCGAGTCCGAGGACGAGGCGGCCGACGCCACGTTGAGCGTCGACGGGCGCGTGGTCGAGGACGCGGGCGTGCTCGGCCCGGTCATGGTGTGGCGGCCGCCCGAGCCGCTGGAGGAGGGCCGCCACGTCATCGAGGTGGCGGTGCCCCGGGCCGTGTTCGGCGACTCGATCCATCGCTGGGAGTTCACCGTCGACGGCACGCCGCCCGCCCTCGACGTGCCCAGCGCGGTCGAGCCCGTGGCCATCGACGCCGCCGCCGAGGTCATCGGCACGGTCGAATCCGGCGCGACGCTGACGGCGGACGGCGACGAGGTCGACGTCGACGACGGTCGCTTCACGCTCACGTTCGACCGCCCGCCGGCCGGGCCCATCACCGTCGAGGCCACCGACCGGGCGGGCAACCGCACCACCGCCTCGGTGGTGGTGCCCGTGACCTACCCGGGGCTGCGCGCGGTGCACGTCACCGCCGCGGCGTGGAGCAGCCCGCAGCTGCGCGACGGCATCCTCCGCCTGGTCGACGAGGGCCGCATCGACACCGTGCAGCTGGACCTCAAGGACGACACGGGCGCCGTCGGGTACGACTCCGAGGTGCCGCGCGCCCTCGAGATCGGGGCGGTGACCCCGCACTACGACCTCGAGGAGACGGTCGCCGCCCTGGAGGACCGAGGGGCCCGGGTCGTCGGCCGCATCGCCGCCTTCCGCGACCCGGCCCTGGTGCAGGCCGCCTGGGCGGCCGGGCAGGACGACCAGGTCGTCCAGTCGGTGCGGGGCGGCCCCTACGACGCCACCGGCATGTTCTCCAACCCGGCCAGCCCCGCCGTGCGCCGCTACAACCTCGACATCGCCCTCGAGGCGGTCAGCCTCGGCGTGGGCGACATCCTCTGGGACGACGTGCGGCTGCCGACCGGCGAGCCCGACACGATCGTCGTTCCCGGCCTGTCGGCCGAGCCGTCCGACGTCATCACCGGCTTCCTGGCCGAGGCCCACAGCGCCCTGCGGCACCGGGGCGCATACCAAGGCGTGACCACCGTCGGCATCGCCGCCGACACGGGGGACCCCATCGGCCAGGACGTCGCCCGCATGGCCCGCAACGCCGACTACGTCGCGCCGCAGGTCTATCCAGGCTACTGGGGACCGGATCGCCACGGCGTCGCCGACCCGCCCCGCCAACCGGGTGAGTTCGCCCTCGCCCTGCTTGCCCGCTACCAGGAGGTGACCGACGGCAGCGGCGCCGTGCTCGCCCCCTGGCTCCAGGACTTCGACCTGCAGGGCGTGGACTACGGCGAGGCCGAGGTCCGGGCCATGCTCGGCGCGCTCGAGGGCCTGGGCATCGAGCGCTTCCTGCTGTGGAGCCCGCGCGTGCAGTACTCCGCGGGAGCGCTCGACCCCGCTGGGTGACCGCGCGGCTCGAGGTCCCGGGCGGGCGGGGGCGCCGTAGCCGCCGGCGCAGGGCGAACGGTAGGGTCCGGGCATGGCCGACCAGGCGACGTTCGCGGACCAGGCGATGCCCCTGATGTCGTCGCTGTACGCCGCCGCGCTGCGCATGACCCGCAACCCCGCGGACGCCGAGGACCTGGTGCAGGAGACCTACCTGCGGGCCTACCGGGGCTTCGGCGGGTTCGAGCAGGGCACCAACCTCAAGGCCTGGCTCTACCGCATCCTCACCAACACGTACATCAACAGCTACCGGGCCAAGAAGCGCCGGCCCGACGAGAGCGAGCTCGACGAGGTCGAGGACCTCTACCTCTACCGCCGCATCGGCGGCCTCGAGGCCGCCATGGCCGGCCGCAGCGCCGAGGACGAGCTGCTCGACCGCTTCACCGACCACGAGGTCAAGCAGGCCATCGAGGCGCTGCCCGAGAACTTCCGGATGGCGGTGCTGCTGGCCGACGTCGAGGGTTTCTCGTACAAGGAGATCGCCGACATCCTCGACATCCCGATTGGTACGGTGATGAGTCGACTGCACCGGGGAAGAAAGGCGCTCCAGAAGCAGTTGTACGAGTTCGCAGTGAGCCGCAACCTCGCTGCACCCGTTCCAGATGACGCACACGCCTGAATCCCATGTCTGACTCCACGCCCGAGTGCCGTGACGCACTCCACGAGCTCTACGGCTACCTCGACGGCGAGTTGACCGACGATCGGCGGGCCGCCATCCACCGCCACCTCGACGCGTGCCAGCCCTGCGCCGAGCCCTACGACTTCGAGGCCGAGCTGCGCGAGGTCATCCGGCGCAAGTGCCAGGAGCAGGTGCCCGACACCCTCATGGCCAAGGTGCGCGACGCGCTCGCCGGCGAGCAGGCCACGTCGCCGGTCGAGGGCGCCTGATCGCCTGCCGGTCCGCCGCCCGCGGTCAGTAGGCGCCGCGGGCGCTGATCACCGCGAGCGGGGTGCGGGCCAGGATCTTGACGTCCTGCCACAGGCTCCAGGTGCGGACGTACTCGGCGTCGAGCGCGACCCGGTCGGGGTAGTCGACGGTCGACCTGCCGTTGACCTGCCACGCGCCGGTGAGGCCGGGGCGGACCGAGAGGTAGGTGGCGGCGTGGTCGCCGTACTTGGCGACCTCGCTGGGCACAACCGGCCGGGGGCCGACCAGGCTCATGGAGCCGCCCAGCACGTTGAGGATCTGCGGCAGCTCGTCGAGGCTCGACCGCCGCAGGAACCGGCCCACCGGCGTGATGCGGGCGTCGAGCTCGGCCGGCAGCTTGTAGTCGTTGGCGACGTAGCGGTCCCACATGTCGGGGTCGGAGTGCAGGCGCTCCTCCGCGTCGGCCCGCATGGTGCGGAACTTGTACATCGAGAACGTCTCCCCGCCCAGGCCGACCCGCTGCTGGCGGAACACCGCCGGCCCCCGCGAGGTGACCTTGACGAGGGCGGCGCAGATCAGCGCCAGCGGCAGGACCACCGGGGCTGCCAGCAGCGCCACGGTGAGGTCGAACGCCCGCTTGGCCCGTGAGCGGGCGGCGGGGCTGAGCGTGATCGGCCGGGCCGACCCGCGCCCGTCGCCGCTCGCGAGCCGTTGGAGCGGCGGGGACGGCGAGCCGTCCGCCGGGGCCAGGGGTGACGAGGCGACGTCGCTGCCTCCTAACGCCTCCACCTGTGCCTCCCGGATCCTCGCATTCGCAGCCCCCAGTCGCCTCACAGCCAGCTTCCCTGCCTGCTGCGCTCCCCAACAACGGCCTGCCCGGAACAGCGCCCTCCCGCGCGCCGACCCGCCCCGATCTCGGGACCTTAGCAGTGGGCACTGGCACTCGCGCGAGCCCGCCACCGGTTCGCGACTTCTGCCCGGGGATGCGTAGCATGCCTGCATGCTCGCCGTGGTTTGGCACTACTGGATCGGTGTCGCCCTCGCCCTGGGCGTGGTCGTCACGGTCATCGCGATGGCCGCCGGCTACCTCAAGTCCGTGGAGTCCACCCGCTACCCGAAGGGTCGGTAGGCCGGGTGGTCGATCCGGTCGACTGGGATCTCGCCGAGCGCGTGGCGGTCCGGGTCGCCGGACGCGAGCCCCTGGCGGCGTCGTACCACTACCAGCGGCTGGCCGCCGACTTCGACGAGGCCACCGCCCAGGCCGAGGACCTGGTCGAGCGGGCCACCGGGCTCCGCTCCGCCAGCGGCGACGCCCGGGCCCGGGTGGTCGACCGGGGCGACTGGGTCCGCGCCAACCTGGCCAGCTTCGGCCGCCTGCTGCGCCCCCTCACCGACCGGATGGCCGAGAAGCTCGACGAGCGCCGGGGCGCCCGCGGCCTGGTGGGCGGCGTGTCCCGCAAGGCCGCGGCGGTCGAGATCGGGGCGCTGCTCGGGTGGATGTCGACCCGGGTGCTCGGCCAGTACGACCTGCTGATCATCGAGGACGAAGACCCCGACGACCAGGACCTCGTCTACTACGTCGGCCCGAACGTGCTGGCGCTCGAGAAGCGCTACGGCTTCCCGCCCCGCGAGTTCCGCCTGTGGCTGGCCCTGCACGAGGTCACCCACCGGGCCCAGTTCACGGGGGTGCCGTGGCTGCGCCCCCACTTCCTCGGCCTGGTCAACCGCACGCTCGACGCCGTCGACCCCGACCCCCGGCGGCTCCTCGACGCCATGGCCCGGGTGGTCGAGGACCTGCGCTCGGGCCAGAACCCGCTCGACGAGGGCGGCATCGCCACGCTGCTGGCCAGCCCCGACCAGCGCGAGCTGTTCGGGCGCATCGGCGGGATGATGAGCCTGCTCGAGGGCCACGGCGACGTCACGATGGACCGGGCGGGCGAGGGCCACGTGCCGTCGGCCAAGCGCTTCTCGCGGGCGCTGCGCGAGCGCCGCCGGCAGGGCGGCAGCGCCGCCAAGGTCGTGCAGAAGGCCATGGGCATCGACGCCAAGCTCAAGCAGTACGCCCAGGGCGAGTCGTTCATCGCCTACGTCGAGCGCCACGGCGGGCCCGACGCCCTCGACGCCGCCTGGCGGGGCCCCGAGTGGCTGCCCACGCTGGCCGAGATCCGCGCCCCCCAGGAGTGGCTCGACCGGGTGCGCCTGTCCGAGGAGCTGGTGGGGTAGCGCTCCGGCCGGTCACGCTGGACGAGCTCGGGGCCCGGTGCGCGTTCCCGGCGGCCGGCACCGAGGTGACCTGCGCCGTGTCGGGCGGGGCCGACTCGCTGGCCCTGCTGGCGCTGGCCGTGCACGCCGGCTGCCGCGCGACCGCGGTGCACGTGGACCACGGCCTGCGGCCCGGCTCGGCGGCCGAGGCCGCGGCGGTGTGCCGGGCCGCCGACCGGTTCGGCGCCCGCTTCCGGGCCGAGCGGGTGACCGTCGCGCCCGGCCCCAACCTCGAGGCCCGGGCCCGCGCCGCCCGCTACGCCGCCCTGCTCCCCGGCGCCCTCACCGGCCACACGGCCGACGACCAGGCCGAGACCGTGCTGCTCAACCTGCTCCGCGGGGCTGGGCTCGACGGCCTGGCCGGCATGGGGCCGGCCACCCGCCCGCTGCGGCGCCTGCGCCGCCACGAGACCCGGGCGCTGTGCGCCGCCCTCGGGCTCGAGGTCGTCGCCGACCCGACCAACGACGACCCGGCGTTCCGGCGCAACCGGGTGCGCCACGAGCTGATCCCCCTGCTCGACGCCATCGCCGAGCGCGACGTCGTGCCCGTCGTCGCCCGCCAGGCCGACCTGGCCCGCGACGACGTGGCGCTGCTCGACGACCTGGCGGCCGCCGTCGACCCGACCGACGCCCGCGCCCTGGCGGCCGCCCCGCCGCCGCTGGCCCGCCGGGCCGTGCGGCGCTGGCTGCGGGCGGCCGGGCCCGGGGGGCCCGAGCGGTACGCGCCGGATGCCGCGGGCACCGAGCGCGTCCTGGCGGTCGCCCGGGGTGACGCCGTCGCCTGCGAGCTGGCCGGGGGGTGGCGGGTCGCCCGGACGGCCGGCCGCCTGCGCCTCGAGGGGCCGGCCGGATAGGTTCTGCTGCGCATGCCGACCGAACCCCCCGGCGACGTCCGCACGGCCGTGCCCCCCGGCGACGCGCCCGGCACCGTCGCGCACCACATCAGCGAGGGCGCGCTGGGCGACGTCGTCGTCACCGAGGCGCAGATCCGGGCCCGCATCGCCGAGATGGGCGACCAGATCACCGCCGACTACGCCGACACGCCGCCCCTGCTCGTCTGCGTGCTCAAGGGCGCGTTCATCTTCCTCGCCGACCTCGCCCGGGCCATCCGGCTCCCGATCGAGGTCGACTTCATGGCCGTGTCCTCGTACGGGGCGTCGACCCGCTCGTCGGGCGTGGTGCGCATCGTCAAGGACCTCGACATCGACCTGGCCGGCCGGCACGTCATCCTGGTCGAGGACATCGTCGACTCGGGCCTGACCCTCACCTACCTCCGGCGCAACCTGGCCGCCCGGCAGCCCGCCAGCCTCGAGGTCTGCGCGCTGCTGGTGCGCCAGGGCAACCAGAAGACCCACGAGAACCTGCGCTACGTCGGCTTCGAGATCCCCCCGGCGTTCGTGCTCGGCTACGGGCTCGACGTCGGCGAGCGCTACCGGAACCTGCCCTACGTCTGCGAGCTCCGCGAGGGCGCGTGACATCTGTCTCGCCTGTCGGACGGTCCGGTCCACCGGTAGCCTGGCCCGCACCGTGAAACGCATCCCCAGAGCCGCCCTGCTGTACCTGCTGATCGGCGTCGCCGTCCTCTTCGTGGGGCTGCGCTTCTCGAGCCGGTCACCCGAGCGCGACGACCTCGACCTGTCCGCCTACCGGCAGGCGATCGACGACGGCGAGGTCGCCACCGCCGAGATCAAGGACCGCGACAACGAGGTCGTCGGCAAGCTGACCGACGACACCGAGTACCGGGTCAGCTTCCCGGCCGAGTACGCGGACGAGATGGTCGACCTGTTGCAGGAGGCCGAGCCGTCCGTCGAGGTCACGACCGACACCCAGTCCGACTCGCTGTGGACGGGCCTGCTGTTCAGCCTGCTGCCGATCGTGCTGCTGGTCGGCGCGTTCCTCCTGATCATGAACATGATGCAGGGCGGCGGCCGCGGCGTGATGCAGTTCGGCAGGTCGCGCGCCAAGCAGGTGTCCAAGGACGACCCGACGGTCACCTTCGCCGACGTCGCCGGCTGCGACGAGGCCGTCGAGGAGCTGCAGGAGATCAAGGAGTTCCTGCAGGACCCGGCCCGCTTCCAGGCCATCGGCGCCCGCATCCCCAAGGGCGTGCTGCTCTACGGCCCCCCGGGCACGGGCAAGACCCTGCTGGCCCGAGCCGTGGCGGGCGAGGCCGGCGTGCCGTTCTTCCCCATCTCGGGCTCCGACTTCGTCGAGATGTTCGTGGGCGTCGGCGCCAGCCGGGTCCGCGACCTGTTCGAGAAGGCCAAGCAGGCGGCGCCCGCCATCGTGTTCGTCGACGAGATCGACGCCGTGGGCCGCCACCGCGGCGCCGGCATGGGCGGCGGCCACGACGAGCGCGAGCAGACCCTCAACCAGCTCCTGGTCGAGATGGACGGGTTCGACGCCCGCACCGGCGTCATCCTGATCGCCGCCACCAACCGTCCCGACATCCTCGACCCCGCCCTGCTGCGGCCGGGCCGCTTCGACCGCCAGATCGTGGTCGACCAGCCCGACCTCGAGGGTCGCAAGGCCATCCTCACCGTGCACGCCAAGGGCAAGCCGCTCGCCGGCGACGTCCGGCTCGACGTGCTGGCCCGGCGCACCCCCGGGTTCACCGGTGCCGACCTCGCCAACCTGATGAACGAGGCGGCGCTGCTCACGGCCCGCCGGCACGGCGACGACATCACGATGGCCGCGATGGAGAGCGCGATCGACCGGGTGCTCGCCGGCCCCGAGCGCAAGACGCGCGTGATGTCCGACCACGAGAAGCGCACCATCGCGTACCACGAGGGCGGCCATACCCTGGTGGGCCACGTGCTCGAGGGCACCGACCCCATCCACAAGGTGTCGATCGTGTCGCGCGGCCGGGCCCTGGGCTGGACGCTGGCGTTGCCCACCGAGGACAAGTACCTGAAGACCCGGGCCGAGCTGGTCGACACCATGACCATGCTGCTCGGGGGCCGCTCGGCCGAGGAACTGGTCTTCGGCGACCCCACCACCGGCGCCAGCGACGACATCGAGCGCTGCACCGAGATCGCCCGGGCGATGGTCACCACCTACGGCATGAGCGCTCGCATCGGCCCGCTGCAGCTCGGCACCAAGTCGGGCGAGGTGTTCCTGGGCAAGGACTACGGCCACGAGGCCACCTACTCCGACGACGTGGCCAGCCTGATCGACGACGAGGTGCGCCAGCTGGTCGACCACGCCCACGACCGGGCCCGGTTCATCCTCACCACCCACCGGTCGACGCTCGACCGGCTCGCCTCCGCGCTCATCGAGAAGGAGACGCTCGACGACGCGGACCTGGCCGAGGTGTTCGGCGACATCGACAAGGGCGCCGGCATCGACCTGCCCCTCGAGGAGCTCCGGCGCCCCTCGACCCGCCCGCCCCGGCGCGAGGCGGCGCTCGACGTCACCGTGGCCGAGGCGACCGGCGCTCCCGAGGCCCGGCCGCTGCCGGCCGCGCCCACCGAGACGCTGTGGCAGCGGGTGCGCCGCTGGCGCAGCATGCGGGCGCCCCGTCCCTCCGGCACCTGACCGCCGGCAGCAGTCATGACCGACGAGTGGCCCAGCCGGGACTTCCCGCCCATCGAGACCCCGATGGACCTCGACCGCATCGCCAAGGCGGTGCGCGAGATCCTCGAGGCCATCGGCGAGGACCCCGACCGCGACGGCCTGCAGGACACCCCCCAGCGGGTGGCCCGCCTGTATGCCGAGGTGTGCGCCGGGCTGCACGAGCAGACCGACACGCACCTGGCCGTCACCTTCGAGGCCGGCCACGACGAGATGGTCATGGTCCGCGACATCGCCGTGCAGTCGATCTGCGAGCACCACCTGATCCCGTTCATCGGCCGGGCGCACGTGGCCTACATCCCGGGCAACGACGGGCGCATCACGGGGCTGTCGAAGCTCGCCCGCCTGGTCGACGCGTTCGCCCGCCGGCCGCAGGTGCAGGAGCGCTTGACCGCCCAGGTCGCCGACGAGATCGACCGCACGCTGGTGCCCCGGGGCGTCATGGTGGTGGTCGAGGCCGAGCACCTGTGCATGACCATGCGCGGCGTGCGCAAGCCGGGGTCGACCACCGTCACCTCGGCCGTCCGCGGTCTGTTCCGCACCAGCGTGGCCACCCGCGAGGAGGCCATGCGGTTCATCGTCGGCCAGCGCTGACACCTCCGGGCCGCCCCGCCTGCCACCGAGCCACGCAGAGCGTGAAACGACCTCGCAGAGCGTCACAGAGGTGCGGTGGCGGGGGCCTAGGATGGGCGACCGTGCAGGTCAGCCGTCCGCGGATCATGGGGGTCGTCAACGTGACCCCGGATTCGTTCTCCGACGGCGGGCGCTTCCTCGATCATCGGGCGGCGATCGACCACGGCCGGGCCCTCGTCGCCGAGGGGGCCGACTGGGTCGACGTCGGCGGCGAGTCGACGCGGCCGCGCGCCGAGCCGGTGCCCGTCGACGAGGAGCTGCGCCGGGTCATCCCCGTTGTGGAGGCGCTGGCGGCCGACGGCCTTGCCGTGTCGATCGACACCCGCCGGGGCGCCGTCGCCCGGGCCGCGGTGGCAGCCGGGGCGCGGATGGTCAACGACATCTCGGCGTCGCTGGCCACCGAGGCCGCCGCCGGTGGCGCCGCCTTCGTGGCCATGCACATGCTTGGCGATCCCCGCACCATGCAGGACGACCCCGCCTACGGCGACGTCGTCGCCGAGGTGCGCGACCACCTGGTGGCCCGGGCCGACGCGGCCCGCGCCGCCGGGGTCGGCGAGGTGTGGATCGATCCGGGCATCGGGTTCGGCAAGACGCTGGGGCACAACGTCGACCTGCTGGCCAACCTCGACGTGCTCGTCGCCACGGGCTACCCCGTGCTGGTGGGCGCGAGCCGCAAGGCGATGCTGGGCACCCTCGCGGCTCGGTGCGACCCGGCCGGCGCGGTGCCGCCGCCGTCCGATCGGCTGGAGGGCTCGCTGGCGACCGCGGTGTGGGCGCTGTGGCGGGGCGCGGCGATGGTGCGGGTCCACGACGTCGCGGCGACGGTGCGGGCGGTCGAGGCCGCCGGACTGGTCGCGGCGCCGGCCGCGTGAGAACGAGCAGGGAGATCTGAGACGTGGCAGCGATGAAGGGCAAGTGGGCCCAGGGCATCACCCCCCGCAACTTCGTGTGGGTGCTCAAGGACCGGCTGGCCGTCTGCGAGCGACCCGGCGGCTACGGCGCCAACCACCGCCGCGTGCGCCGCCAGGAGGAGATCATCTGGATCCGCGAGCAGGGCTTCACCCACGTGATCTCGCTCATCGCCGCCGCCCACAACCTGCACAACTACGACGAGCTGGGCGTCGCCTGGCTGCACCGGCCCCAGGGCCCCCACGACGACCCGGTCGCCTTCCAGCGCAGCTTCTACCGCGAGCTGAAGCACCTGCTGGCCGCCGGCGAGAAGCTGCTCGTCCACCAGGAGGAGGTGGGCGACCGCATCTGCGGGCTGGTGGCCGGCTACCTGCTGTGGGCCGGGCTCGTGCCCCACGGCCCCCAGGCCATCTCGATCACCGAGCGTCTCACCGGGCGCCAGCTCGGCCCGCTCGGGCGCGGGCTGGTGGCCACGGCCGACGAGCTCCGGGCCGAGCGGGGCGAGGGCGCCGCGCCGGGCGGAACGGGCGACGCAGCCGAGTGAGCGCGGCGCGGGCAGGGCGGGGGCGACGTGGACGACCTGGGCGACACTGACCGCATCGAGCTGCGCGGGCTGCGCGTGGCGGGCCGGGTGGGGGTGCTCGACCTCGAGCGGGCCCAGGACCAGCCGCTCGAGATCGACCTCGACCTCGCGATCGACCTCGCCCCGGCCGGCGCCAGCGACGACCTGGCCGACACGGTCGACTACGGCGCGGTGTGCGCCCGGGTGGCCGCCACCGTCGCCGAGCGGCACGTCGACCTGCTCGAGCACCTGACCGCCCGGGTGGCCGACGCCGTGCTCACCCTCGACGGGCGCATCGCCGCGGTCGACGTCACGGTACGCAAGCTGCGCCCGCCCGTGCCCCAGGACCTGGCCACCTCGGGCGTGCGCATGGTCCGGAGCCGGCCGTGACCGCGGCGGCCGGCGACGGCGGCGGTAGCGGGCTCGCCCGGGCCTTCCTCGGCCTGGGATCCAACCTCGGCGACCGCGCGCGCTACCTGCGCGACGCGGTCGCGACCCTGCGCGACGTGGGGCTCGCCGCCGTGTCGCCCGT
>Ga0299913_10001224_pt1 | contig 18551 bp, 10 predicted proteins | sample RVTome_9_FD_201360 | JGI IMG/M metagenome (GOLD analysis project Ga0299913, IMG submission 201360) | Soil microbial communities from uranium-contaminated site in the Upper Colorado River Basin, Wyoming, United States - RVT155D38 (version 2) ... | reverse complement strand
CCGGCCTGCCGCCGAACCACCCCGAGGTCGACGCCTCCCGCTTCGCCGCCGTCGAGGCCGAGCGCGACCGCTTCCTCGCCGGCACCCCGGCCGCCGAGCTCGACACCGCCGGGTGGACCACCCACGAGTGGCTCCACTTCCTGCGCGGCCTCCCCGAGGAGCTGTCCCGCGACCGCCTCGCCGACCTCGACGCCGCCTTCGGCTTCACCGGGAGCGGCAACTCCGAGATCCTCGCCGCCTGGTTCCTCATCGCCATCGCCAACGACTACGACCCGGCCTACGACGCGCTCGCCGACTTCCTCCGCGGCATGGGCCGCCGCAAGTTCCTCGCGCCGCTCTACACCGCGCTCGCCGGCACCGAAGAGGGGATGGAACGCGCCAGGGCGATCTACGCCCAGGCCCGCCCCGGCTACCACGCGATCAGCCGCGGCACGATCGACGAGATCCTCGGCTGGGGCGAGGACCGGCTGCCCGAGCCGGGGAAGTAAAACCGGGTGCATCGGAGACCTTCGAGGCGCACGCCTGCGGGCCGATCGTCCGGCATGCGGGGGGCCCCCGCCTCCGGACCGCTCCGCACCTGGACAGCCGATCGCGCAGGGCTAGCCGCGACCGCCCCGTCGGCGCCGCAGGAACCGCCCCGCCCAGGCGTCGAGCTCCGTGAACTTCAGGAGATAGGCTCCGGCGACGTAGGTGGCGGCGTACGTGGTGACGACCACCGCCGCGTCGAGGGCCACGTGCCAGTCGGGCAGCAGCGTCCAGAGCCCCGCCGCCGGCACGGCCGCCGCCCCCGCCAGCCCTGCCATCCTCGCCGCCCGCCCGAGCGGCAACCCGAACCCCGCTACCCGCCGCCCGAGGATCGTCCGCAGGCGCCAGAGCTCGAACCACGAGGCCACCGCCGTCCCGAGCGCGAGCCCCACCGCCCCCAGCCGGAGGGGTTCGTCCGTCGCCGGCGCGTCGACCAGCTCTGCGACCGTGAACCGGTCCAGCAGGAACATCACCGGGACCGCCACCGCCGCCGCCACGACGACCCGCAGCACCGCGACCTTCGCCGGGGTCTTGGTGTCGCCCAAGGCGTAGAAGGAGTTCTGGAGGAGGCGGGAGGCGGTGGAGGTGGGGAGGGCGAGGGTGTAGGCGCAGAGGACGAAGTAGATGAGCCAGGTGTCGGCGGGGCCGAAGTCGCCGGTCTGGAAGAGGAGGCCTACGATCGGATAGCCGAAGGCGAGGTAGCCGACGAAGGTGGGGACGACAAGGAAGGCGACCTGGCCCAAGGAGCGGTGGACGCGGGCGAGGAAGGCGGAGCGCTCGGCGCCCCCGACCCGGGAGAGCTCGGGGAGCTCGGCGGCGGCGACGGAGAGGCCGAAGAGCGAGACCGGGAGGAGGTAGATCTGGCTCGCGTAGCCCAGGGCGCCGAGGGCGCCGGCCGCGAGGAAGGAGGCGAGGAAGAGGTCGAGGTAGGTCGAGAGCTGGCCGACCCCGCGGCCGGCGACGACCGGGCCGAAGGCGCCGATCGCCTCGCGCACGCCCTCGACCTCGAACGACAGGGAGAGCCGGAAGCCGCGGATCACGCGGACGACCTGGGGGAGCTGGACGAGGAACTGGAGGAGGCCGCCGGCGAGCGCACCCCAGCAGGCGGCGACGAGGAGGCGGTTCTCGGTGGCGACGCCGAGGGCCGCGGCAGCCTCGCCGGCGAGCGGGCGCTCCATCCAGTACGCCGCGGCGCCGAACAGCGCGGCGATGATCGCCACGTTCCACAGCACCGGCGCGAAGTAGGGGACGAAGAAGCGGCGGTGACTGTTGAGGACGCCGAGCGCCCAGGCGGAGAGCACCAGGATGCCGGTCATCGGGAAGATGATCCGGACGCAGGCGACGGCGAGGCCGAAGCGGTCCACCCCGCCGGTCGCCGCGTCCGCCCCGGCGTCGCCGAGGAAGCCCGGGGCGAGCACGGTGACGATGGGCCCGGCGAAGAGCACGCCCAGCAGCGTCAGCAGGGCGACGAGGGCGAGGAGCAGGCCGAAGACGGCGCCGGCGAAGCGGCCGGCGTCCTCCTCGCGCGCCTCGGCGAGCATGCGGCTGTAGATCGGGATGAAGGCGGCGGAGATCGTCCCCTCGCCGAGGAGGTTCTGGAGGATGTTCGGGCCGCGCAGGGCGACGCGGAAGACGTCGGCGTGGGCGCCGACGCCGAAGAAGTAGGCGACCGCACGCTCGCGCAGGAAGCCGACGACCCGGCTCGAGAGGATGCCGGCCGCGACCGTCGCGGCCCGGCTCGCGGAGGAGCCGCCTCCGGCGGCGGGCGGACCGGCGGCGGTCGGCTCCTCGGGCCGGGGGTCGATCGCCGAGGGCGTTTCCGCGGAAAGGTCGGGGGCCTGGGGGTCGTCGGGCGGCGCGGGCACGGCGGGCCGACACTACTCCGTCGCACCGCGGGGACGGAAGGCGCCCCCGGAGAGATCGCGGTCTCGGGCGCCGGGACGATAGGATCGCCGCGAGGTGCCTGACCAGCCCGTGCTCCGGCACGCCCGCACACTCGTAGGAAGGAGCGCAGAGATGTTCCGTCGTCTGCGAACCGTCACGCTCGTCCTGTCGCTCACCGCTCTCGTCGGCGCCCTCGGGCCGGCCGCCGGAGCCACCGCCCAGGAACCGGCCGCCGAGCCGGCCCCCGAGCTGTTCCTCGAGAGCGTCGACGTGGACGTGGTCGAGCTCGAGGTGACGGTCACCGACGAGGACGGCAACCCCGTCCGCGGGCTGACCCGCGAGGACTTCCGCGTCTTCGAGGACGGCGAGCCGGTCGAGCTGACCAACTTCTACGCGGTCGAGGGAGGCCGGCGGGTCCTGGCCGAAGACGAGGCGTTGCCGGGCGGCGATCCCGCTCTCGGCGAGCTGCCGCTCGACCAGCGGCTCAATCTCGCCGTGGTGGTCGACAACGCGAACATCCTGCCGGCGAACCGCAAACGGGTCCTCGACGATCTCGTCCTCCATGTCGGCAAGGTGGTCCGGCCCGGCGACCGCGTCATGGTCCTCGGCATCGACCGCTCGATCCACGTCGAGCAGTCGCTGACCGACGACATGGCGGCCGTCCTCTCCGCGATCGACCGGCTCGGCCGCTCCACCGGCGCCCGCGTCGATCTACTCGGCCAGGAGCGAATGATCCGCCTCGCCCTGAACACCCGCGACGGTTTCCAACCGGGGCAATCGGGCACCGCGGTCGCCGACACTCCGGGCGATGCGGCCCATCGCGCGATGCAGATGATCGAGAGCTACGCGATCCAGGCCGACGCGCGGAGCCGCGAGACCTTCGAGGCGATCGGACGGCTGATCGACTCGATGGCCGGCCTGGAGGGCCGCAACGCCGTGCTCTACGTCTCCGACGGCGTCTCCGCGCGCCCCGCCGAGGCGCTGCTGGAGGAGCTGATGCTGGCGTTTCCCGACGTCCAGAACCCCGGCGGCGTCATCGCACCGACCTTCGACGCCAACCGCTGGGACTCCTCGGACGCGATGCGGCGGGTCGCCCGCAAGGCCGCGGCCGACCAGGTCGTCTTCTACTCGCTGGACGCCAAGGGGCTGGCGAGCGGGGCGAGCGTCGAGCAGGCCACGATCAGCCAGTCCGTGACGACCGGCGCGGACCTCGCCGACAAGGACGCGATGATGTACCTGGCGGCGGCGACCGGCGGCGAGGTGATGCTCAACCCGGCCGGAGTCTCCAGGCTGGTCGACCGGATGGCCTCCGACTACACCGACTACTACTCGCTCGGCTACACCAGCCCGAGCAGCCAGGACGGCGACTACCACCGGGTCGAGGTGCGCATCCCGGGCCGCCGCGGCCTGCGCGTCCGGCACACCGAGGGTTACCAGGGGAAGAGCTCGGACCAGCGGATGATCGAGCGGACGCTGTCGGCCCTGGTCTTCGACGTCGCCGACAACCCGCTCGCCGTCCGTATCGAGCTCGGCGAGGAGCAGACGGGGACGCGCAAGCAGGTCGTGCTCCCGGTGCTGATCCGCGTGCCGATCTCCAAGCTGCTGTTGATCCCCCGCGAGAGCAGCCACCACGGCAGGCTGAAGATCTACCTCGCGGTCCGCGACGCGGAGGGCCGGGTGGCCCAGCCCGAGCCGATCGAGGTGTCGGTCGACATCCCGAACGACCAGCTCGTCGAGGCACTGTCGCGCGAGCTCGGGCACGGGCTCAACCTGCAGATCCGCAGCGGCGAGTCGAAGCTCGCCGTCGGGGTGCGCGACGAGGTGGCGGCGGTGGAGTCGACGGTCAACCTGAGCGTCAGCCTCGACGAAGGGTGAGCCGGGGGAGGGGACGGTGACCCTCGCCGACGACCGCCCCGCCTCCGAGGCGCCCCTCGGCGAGCTCGCCGAGCGCCTCGCCGGCCGCCTGCGCGCCGCTCACTACGGCCAGCTCCTGGTCGTCACCGGGGCGGGGGTCAGCGTGGCGAGCGGGCTGGCGACCTTCCGCGGGAGCGAGCCGGACGCGATGTGGAAGGTCCACGACGTGTCGATGGCGACCGCCGAGCTGTTCCACCGCGACCCGGTGGCCCAATGGCTCTGGTACCTCGACCGCTTCGACAAGGCGCTGACCGCGCGTCCGAACGCGGCGCACGACGCCCTGGTCGCCCTCGAGCGATGGCAGACGGAGGCCGGCGGCTTTCTCCTCGTCACCCAGAACGTCGACACCCTCCACGAGCGGGCCGGGAGCGAGCGGCTGGTCAAGGTCCACGGGACGGCGGACCGCTTCCGCTGCTCGCGGGAGGGGTGCCGGCTGGGCGCGCCGGCTGGCTCGCTGCCACGCGAGGAGGTCGACGTCGCGCCCTTCCGCGCCGCGCCGAGCCTCGCCAGCCTCCCCCGCTGCCCGGAGTGCGACGCGCCGCTGCGTGCCCACGCGCTGTTCTTCGACGAGTACTACGCCGCGCACCGCGACTTCCAGTGGGAGCGGGTGGTCGAGGCGGCGGAGGGGGCCGACCTGGTGGTCACCGCCGGCACCTCGCACGCGGTCGGGGTCACCGAGCTGGTGCTGCGAGCGGCCCTCGCCCGAGGGGTGCCGATCGTGGTCGTCGATCCCGCGCGCCGGCCCCTGCCACGGGGCGTCGAGCAGCTCCCGGCGCCGGCCGAGACGCTCCTGCCCGCCGCCTGCGAGGCCCTCGGATTGGCCCCGGAGGGCCGGCGGACGTTGTGATTCTCCGCTCGATTTCCTTCGTTCCCGCCGGGTAACGTAGTCTCGGCCGGCGGCCGGCCCGAGGGCGACGATCGCAGCCGGCGCGAAGGATTCTCGCTCGGCCCGGCGTCCTACCCACTGCGGAAAGTGTGAACCGGTATGATGGCCGAACGCTTCCACGCGGCCGTGCCGGGCACGGCCGCACACCTCTGCTGGAAGGAGCGCACGATGTACCGACGCTCGGATCTCGTCCTTCTCGCCGCGATGCTCGGCGTCCTCGCCGGGGGACCCGGCGCCCTCGCCCAGGAGCCGGCCGAAGAGCCGGCCCGCGAGCTGTTCCTCGAGTCGGTCGACGTCGACGTCGTCGAGCTCGAGGTCGTGGTCACCGACCGCCAGGGCCACCCGGTCCGCGGGCTGACCCGGGACGACTTTCGCGTCTTCGAGGACGGGGAGCCGGTCGAGCTGACGAACTTCTACGCCGTCGAAGGGGCCAAGCGGGTGCTGCCGCCCGACGAGGCCGCCGCGGTCGGCGGCGACGAGGCAGCGGCCGAGCTGCCGCGCAGCCAGCTCCTCAACCTCGCGGTCACAGTCGACAACGCGAACATCCTGCCGGCCAACCGCAAGCACGTGCTCGACCAGCTCGAGCTCCACCTCGGCAAGGTCGTGCGGCCCGGCGACCGGGTGATGGTGATCGGCCTCGACCGCACGATCCACGTCGAGCAGTCGCTGACCGAGGATCTGCCCGCAGCGCTCGCGGCGATCGACCGGATCGGCCGCTCGACCGCCGCGCGCATCGACCTGATCGCCCAGGAGCGGATGATCCTACGCGCCCTGAACACCCGAGACGGTCTCCAGGAAGGGGGGCTACCGACCCCGGACACGCCGGAGGACGCCGCGGACCGGGTCCGCCAGATGATCGAGAGCTACGGGGTCCAGGCCGACGCGCGCAGTCGCGAGACCTTCGAGTCGATCGGCCGGCTGATCGACGCGATGGCCGGTCTCGAGGGGCGCAACGCAGTGCTCTACGTCTCCGACGGGGTCTCCCCGCGGCCGGGCGAGGCGCTGCTCGAGGAGCTCACCCTCGCCTTCTCCGACGTCGCCACGCCGGGAGGGATCATCGCGCCGTCGTTCGACGCCAACCGCTGGGATTCCTCCGACCTGCTGCGGCGGGTGGCCCGGAAGGCGGCGGCGGACCAGGTCGTCTTCTACTCCATGGACGCGAAAGGCGTCGGGGGCGGTGCGACCGTCGAGCTCGCGCACCTGAGCAGCAGCCCCGGCACGACGGCCTCCGCGGGCCTCGCCGAGAAGGACGCGATGATGTACCTCGCCGCCTCGACGGGCGGCGACGTGATGCTCAACCCGTCGGGGGTCGGCAAGCTGGTCGAGCGGATCGCCTCCGACTACACCGACTACTACTCGCTCGGCTACGTCAGCCCGAAGAGCGAGGACGGCAAGTACCACCGGGTCGAGGTCCGGGTGCCCGGCCGCGACGGGTTGCGGGTCCGCCACACCGAGGGCTACCAGGGCAAGGACTCGAACCAGCGGATGATCGAGCGGACGCTCTCCGCCCTGGTCTTCGACGTCGCCCACAACCCGCTCGACGTGCGGCTCGAGCTCGGCAACGAGCAGCCCGAGAAGCGCAACCAGGTCGTCCTGCCGGTGCTCATCCGGGTGCCGATCTCGAAGCTCGTGCTCATCCCGCAGGAGCGCATCCACCAGGGCAAGGTGACGATCTACCTCGCGGTCCAGGACGCGCAGGGCCGGGTGGTTCAGCCCGACCCGATCGAGGTGCCGGTCGACATCCCGAACGACCAGCTCCTCCAGGCGCTGTCGCGCGAGATCGGGCACGGGCTCAACCTCCTGCTTCGCCAGGGGGAGGCCAAGCTCGCGGTCGGGGTGCGCGACGAGGTGGCGGCCATCGAGTCGACCGTCAACCTGAACGTGAGCCTCGGCGAAGGGTGAGCCGGCTCCACCTCGCCGTCGTGCTGGCCGGCCTCGCCGCCGCGCCCGCCGCGGAGGCGCTCGCGCAGGAGCCTCCGCCGGCCGAGCCGCCTCCCGAGGCGGCCTCGGAGACCGTACAGGAGCCGCCGGAAGGCGACTTGTCCCTCCAGGACTTCCTGGCCGCCGAGCGCGCGGAGGAGGTCGCGGCGGCCGGCGATCTCGCGTTCGGACTGCACGCCCGGCCGCTGCGCGGCCTGCCGGCGAGCATGGCGGCGATCATCCTCGCCGGGCGCGCCGGCGGGCAGGTGGTCCTCGTGCCGCTCGCCCTGCCGCTCGTGCTGCCGGCCGGCGGCGGGTCGGCGACCGCGACGGTGCCGATCCTCGTCGAGATCGACGGGCCGTCGCTGCTCGGCCCGGACCCGCCGGAGCAGGCCGAGGTCGGCCTCTACGCCTACGCGGTGACCGAGACGGGCGAGGTGCGCGGCTTCTTCAGCCACAGCCTGTCCCTCGATCTCGGAGAGGTCGGCGAGGCGGTCTTCGTCGGCGGCCTCAAGGTCTTCGCCCATCTCGAGCTGCCGCCGGGCAGTTACAGCCTGCGGGTGCTCGTCCACCTGCCCGGGGCGCAGCGCTACGGGCTGGCCGTCCAGCCGCTCGCGGTGCCCGACGGCTCGGCGCTGCTCGCCCCGCTCGCCGAGGAGCCCGAGGCACCGTGGCTGCTGGTCGCCGAGGCACCGCACGGCGAGGCGGCGCGGGGCGAGCTGGCAACCGCCGACGGCGGCCTGCGCTTCGGCGAGCTCCTTCGCCGCGCGGGCACGCCCGTGCCCTCGGCCCTGCCGCTGCTCCACGGGGAGGGGGCGGAGTTCGACCTGCTGCTCTACGGCGCGGCCGGCACGCCCGGGCCGGACCAACTCGAGGCGCGCGTCGGCGAGCCCGGGGGCGGCGACATCGTGCGGCTGCCGGCACAGGTGCTGGGCCGCGAGCCGACCGACCTGCCCGGCCTCGACCGGCTGCGGGTCTCGCTCCCCTTCGGCGAGCTGGCGACCGGGAGCTACGAGCTGTCGTTCGTGGCGCCCGAAGTCGGCGGCCGCAAGCTCACCTCCCCGGCGCTGCCGGTCGTCGTCGTGCGCGGGGAGTCGTCGGCGCGGCTGTGGACCGACGTCCAGCGCCAGATCGTCGGGGGCGACGCGACGCGGCCGGCGTCGCTCGACCTCGAGGGGAGCGACGCGCGCCGGCGCGGGCGGCAGACGCGGGCGCGCAGCGCGCTGCGCCAGGCGTACCGGACCGTCCTCGCCCGGCTCGCCAGCGGCGACCGGGAGGGGGCCCTGGCCGACCTCGTGCGGATCGAAGACGAGGTCGTCGACACCGTCACCGAGCGCCCCTTCGAGCTCCTGTACGAGACCGAGACCGAGGTGCTCGCCTCCCTGGCCGCGGTCGACGCCGACGCGCTCCTGCCCGTCGTCCAGTTCTCGATGGACGCGTACGACCGGCATCGCGCCGCACTCGACTACGGCCTCGCCACCCACTCCCGGCGGGTCGGCGAGCGCGCCGCGACGCTGTTCGCCGACGGCGCGGCCGGTGAGGGGACCGCGGCGCTCGCCGCCGGCGCCCTCGCCCAGCTCGGCGCCGAGCTGCAGACCGCGCACGTCCTGCTCGCCGCCAAGGAGCTGCTCGAGCGCGCCCTCGTCCTCGACCCGGCGAACCGGTTCGCCCTGCTCAACCTCGCCGCCGGCCACGAGAAGACCGCCGACTACGCGGGAGCGGTGGCGCTGCTCCGCCGGCTCGTCGAGCTCGACCCGAAGTCGCCCGAGGGGCGGGTGCGCCTGGCGATCAACCTGCTCCGCATCGGGCAGGCCGACGAGGGGAGCTCGATCCTCCGGCGGGTCGTCGCCGAGGACAACCCGCCCTGGGTGCTCACCCTCGCCTACGAGGAGCTCGCGGCGCGGCACCTCGCCGCCGGGCGGGCCGGCGACGCCGCCGCCCTGCTCGGCCAGGCGGTCGGCCGCCTGCCGGAGCAGGGGCGGCTCCTCGTCCAGCTCGCCTACGCCCTGGAGCGGGCCGGCCGCACGACCGAGGCGGCGCGCACCATCCAGCGGATCGCGGCCGGGGACGGGGCGAGCCCGCGGCACCAGTACAACCGCTGGCCGGTCGAGGAGCGCGAGGCGATCGCCCGGCGGACGGCCGAGGCCGCGATGGTCCGGCTGCCCTCGCTCGGCGCGGCGCTCGAGCGGCTGCCCGGCGGCGAGGACGGAGCCCGCCGATGAGAGATCTCGTGCCCAGGAACGGACCCGCCCGACGGCTCCGCGGCCTCACGCGCCGCCCGCGACTCCGGATCGCTCTCGCCCTGGCCGCCCTCGCCCCCGCCCTGCCGGCGGCGGCGATCGACGTCTTCATCACCAGCCCGAAGCCGGCCGAGGGCGTGTTCGGCGAGGTCCAGGTGGTCGCCGAGGTCCTCTCCGCCGAGCCGGTGCGCGACCTGGTGCTGCGGCTCGACGGGCTCGAGGTCGGCCGCCGCACCCAGCCCCCCTGGCGATGGACGGTCGACGTCGGCCAGGGCAACGTGCCCCACACCTTTGAGGTGACCGCGCGGGCCGTCTCCGGCGAGTCGGCCTCGGCGGTCGTCGTCACCCGGACGATCACGGTCGACATGCAGCTCGACCTCGAGCTCCAGCAGCTCTACGTCACCGTCACCCGCGGCGGCCGCCGGGTGCTCGACCTGCCGCGGGGCTCTTTCGAGGTGCTCGACGAGGGGCAGCGGCAGCAGATCGTCACCTTCGAGCGGGGCGACGTGCCGCTGACCGCGGCGCTCCTCGTCGACACCAGCCTGTCGATGCACGGCGAGCGGCTGCGCACCGCGCTCGAAGGCGCCCAGACCTTCGTACGCAACATGCGCGAGCTCGACGAGGCGTCGCTGATGCTCTTCTCCGACCGCCTGCTGCACATGACGCCGTTCACCGGCGACTCCGAGGTCGTCGCCCGGGGGCTCGCCGGCGTCGAGGCGGACGGCGGCACCGCGCTCAACGACTTCCTCTACGCCGCGCTCAAGCGCCTCGACGCCCAGCAGGGGCGGCGGGTGGTGATCCTGCTCTCCGACGGCACGGACATCGAGAGCGTGCTGTCGATCGAGGACGTCCTGTGGAAGGCGCGCCGCAGCCAGGCGCTCGTCTACTGGATCCGGCTGCGCGACTCCGAGGTCGGCCAGGTCGTCGGCCGCACCTCGGCCTGGCGCGACACCGCCGGGCACGAGCGCGAGCTCCGCGGGCTCGGCCGGCTGGTCGGCGAGAGCGGCGGCCGGGTGATCGAGCTGACCCGCATCGCCGAGGCGCCGGCGGCCTTCCGCGAGATCCTCTCGGAGCTGCGCGAGCAGTACGTGATCGGCTACTACCCGTCGGAGAACCGCAACGACGGCCAGTGGCACCGGGTACGGGTCCGCGCCTCCGGCTTCGGGCTGGACGTGCGGGCCAGAGAGGGGTACGTCGATTACTGATCGGCGGCCGCGCGGACCTCGCCGGCGCGGCGGGAGATCAGCATGGAGAGCTCGAGGGCCTGCTCGTAGTTGAGGCGCGGGTCGACGAACGAGAGGTAGGCGCGGCCGAGGTCCTCGTCGGAGAGGCCGCGGGCGCCGCCGGTGCACTCGGTGACGTCCTCGCCGGTGACCTCGACGTGGATGCCGCCGAGCCAGCTCCCCTCCGCGGCGTGGACGGCGAAGCTCGCCTCGACCTCGGCGAGGACGTCCTCGAAGCGCCGGGTCTTGCGCCCCGCCGCGGTCCGCCGGGTGTTGCCGTGCATCGGGTCGCAGCACCAGAGCACCGTCTTGCCGGACTCGCGCACCCACTCGACGAGCCGCGGCAGCCCCTCGTCGACCCGGCCGGCGCCCAGCCGGTGGATCAGGGTCATCCGTCCCGGCTCGTCGTCGGGGTGGAGCAGGTCGAGAAGCCGCAGCAGGCGGTCGCGGGTCATCTCGGGCCCGACCTTGACCGCCAGCGGGTTCTCGACGCCGCGGAAGAACTCGGCGTGGGCGCCGTCGGGGTCGGCGGTGCGCATGCCGATCCACGGCAGGTGGGTCGACAGGTCGTACCACCCCTCGCGGCGCGGTACCCGGCGGGTGAGCGCCTGCTCGTAGGGCAGGTGGAGCGCCTCGTGGCTGGTGAAGAAGTCGACCCGGTCGAGGTCGCCGATCGGCTGGCCGGCGAGGGTCTCCATGAACGCCACCGACTCGGCGATCGCCTCGACCATGCGGTGGTACTCGGCGGCGAGCGGCGAGTGCTCGACGAAGCCGAGCTCCCAGTACTCCGGGTGGTGGAGGTCGGCGAAGCCGCCGTCGATCAGCCCGCGGATGAAGTTCAGCGTCAGCGCCGCCCGCTCGTAGCCGCGGAGCATCCGCTCGGGGTCGGGGCGGCGCGAGGCGGCGTCGAAGGCGATGCCGTTGACCAGGTCGCCGCGGTAGGCGGGCAGGGTGACGTCGCCGCGCGTCTCGACGTCCGAGGAGCGCGGCTTCGCGTACTGGCCGGCGAAGCGCCCGACCCGGGTCACCCGCAGGCGGGTGCCGTGGACCAGCACCAGGCTCATCTGGAGCAGGATCTTGAGCCGCGAGGCGATCGCCTCGGGCCGGCAGTCGGCGAAGCTCTCCGCGCAGTCGCCGCCCTGGAGCAGGAACCGCTCGCCGCGCGCCGCCTCGGCGAGCTGCTCCTTGAGCGTCTCGATCTCCCACGAGGTCACGAGCGGCGGCAGGCAGCCGAGCTCGCCGAGCACCCGCTCGACCGCCGCGGGGTCCGGGTAGGACGGCTGCTGGGCCGCGGGCCGCTCGCGCCACGAGTCGGGCCGCCAGGAGGCGGCCGAGGGACGCGGCGGCGGCGGATCGGAGACGTGGGCGGCGCGCATGCGGCGATCATACCGGGCGGAAGGCGAGCCGACGCCGTGAGATACTGGAGGTCTCACGATCCGGAAACAACCCTCTCGGAAGGAAGGCCCGATGCCCCGTCGAACGCTTCGTTCCGCCGCCGTCGCCCTCGCCGCCGTCCTCGCTGCCGTCCTCGCGTTCGGCCTCCTCGCCGCGCCGGCCGCCTCCGCGGCTCCGACCAGCCGTCAGCCGCTGCCCGGCCTCCACGCAGAGGCCCGCGTGCTGCGCGACGGGCGCGGCATCCCCCACGTCGTCGCGTCGAACGCGCACGACCTCTACTTCATGCAGGGGTGGGTGCACGCCGAGGACCGGCTGTTCCAGATGGACCTGCTCCGGCGCCAGGCGAGCGGCACCCTGGCCGAGCTGCTCGGCCCGAACGCGCTCGCGAGCGACGTCGAGCTGCGGACGATCGGGCTGCGTCGGGCGGCCGAGCGGTCGGTGCCGGCGCTCTCGGCCGCGGCGCAGGCGGACCTCGCAGCCTACGCCGAAGGGGTCGACGCCTGGGTGGCGAGCCACCCGCTGCCGGTCGAGTACGGCCTGCTCGAGCTGACCGCATTCGCGCCCTGGACTCCGGCGGACAGCGTGGTCATCGCCAAGCTCCTCGCCTTCAGCCTGTCGTTCGACCTCGACGTCAACCCGACGGTGACCTTCTCGTCGTACGTCCAGGCCGGCACGGTCGCCGGCTTCGACGGCGCGGCGCTCTTCTTCGAGGACCTCGTCCGCTCGGCGCCGTTCGACCCCGCCTCCACCGTGCCCGACGCGACGGACGGCGCGGGGAACGGGGCGCCGGTCGAGATCGCGGCGAGCGCCGGCGAGCACCGGGCCCGCTTCGCCGCGGCGGCCGCCGCGGCGCGCGCCCTCTCCCCCGCCACCCTCGAGCTCGCCCGCGGCTACCTCGACCGGGTGGCCGAGGTGCCGCTGCTGCGCGCCGCCGCCGCGCCCCGCGAGCGGGCGGCGGGTTCGAACGAGTGGGCGATCGCGGGCCGCTACACCGCGAGCGGCCGGCCGCTGATCGCCAACGACCCGCACCTCGGCCTCGACGTGCCGGCGATCTTCCACCAGATCCACCTGCGCGCGCCCGCCATCGGCGTCGACGTCATGGGCAGCGGCTTTGCCGGCGTGCCCTACGTCGTCCTCGGACAGAACCGGTACGTCGCCTGGGGGGCGACGACGAACCCGCTCGACGTGACCGACACCTACCAGGAGGCGATCGTCGTCGACCCGACCTCCCCGAGTGGACTGTCGACCGTCTTCCAGGGGACGCAGGAGCCGGTGATCCCCATCCCGGAGGTCTTCCGCGTCAACCCGCTCGACGGCACGCCGGACAACCTGACCGTGATGCCGCCCGGCGGCGCGATCCCGCCCGCCACGCTGATCGTGCCGCGGCGGAACCAGGGGCCGATCGTCGCGCTCGACGCGGCGTCCGGGACCGCGCTCTCGGTCCAGTACGCCGGCTTCTCGGCCACCCGCGAGCTCGACACCTTCCGGATCTGGAACGCGGCCCGCGGTCTCGCCGACTTCCGGGCGGGCCTCGACTTGTTCGACGTCGGCTCGCAGAACTGGGTCTACGGCGACGTCGACGGCAACATCGCCTACTTCACCAGCGCCGAGATGCCGCTGCGCGAGGACCTCCAGGCGAACACGGTGGACGGTCTGCCGCCGTTCTTCATCCGCGACGGCACGGGCGGCAACGAGTGGATCCCCGCCGGCCCGGGCCGCCCGGTCCACCACGCGATCCCCTACCAGATCCTCCCCTACGAGGAGATGCCGCAGCTCGTCAACCCGCCGGACGGCTACTTCGTCAACGCGAACAACGACCCGGCCGGCACGACGCTCGACAACGACCCGCTGAACCAGCTCCGCCCGGGCGGCGGCCTCTACTACCTCAACTACGGCTACGCCCAGGGCACCCGCGCCGGGCGGATCACCCAGCTCGTCCACCAGGCGGTCGCGGCGGGAGGCGTCACCTCGCAGGACATGCAGAGGATGCAGGCCGACGTGGTCTTGCTCGACGCCCAGGTCTTCGTGCCGCACATCGTCGCGGCCTGGGACGCGGTGGCGCCGCTGATCCTCCCGGCCGACCCGCGCCTGCCCGAGGCGGTCGAGCGGCTGAGGCACTGGGACGGCTCCACTCCGACCGGCCTCGCCCGCGGTTTCGACGCCGCCGACCCGCCGGGCACCCGGCTGGTGCCCGAGCAGGCGGAGATCGACGCCTCGGTCGCGGCGACGATCTACTCGGTGTGGCGCGGCCGGATGATCGGCAACACCGTCGACCTCCCCGTCGACGCCCTCGGCCTGCCGCGGCCGGGCAGCCGCGAGGCGATCATCGCCCTGCGCCACCTGCTCGACAGCTTCGACCAGGACCAGGGGATCGGCGCCTCGGGAATCGACTTCTTCCCCGAGCCGGCGGCGGTCGCCGACCGCGAGCAGCGGCGCGACCTGGTGATCCTGCAGAGCCTCCAGGAGGCGCTCGACCTCCTCGCCGGCCCGGCGTTCGCCTCGGCCTTCGACGGCTCGACCGACCTCGACGCCTACCGCTGGGGCCGCCTCCACCGGATCGTCTTCGACCACCCCTTCGGGCCGCCGTTCTCGATCCCGCCGGGCCCCGACCACCCGCTCGGCCTGGATCTCGGCGCCGCGGACCTCCCCGGCGTGCCGGTCGATGGCGGGTTCGGCGTCGTCGACGCCTCGAGCCACTCCGCCCGCGCCGACTCGGCGAACGAGTTCATGTTCGGCAGCGGCCCGGTCCGCCGCTACGTCGGCGAGCTCGGCCGCTCGCCCGGCGGCACCGACGCCGTCACCGCGCTCCCCGGTGGCGAGAGCGGCGACCCGTTCAGCCCCTTCTTCGCCAACCTCCTGCCGCTCTGGCTGACCAACGACGCCTACCCCGTCGTCCAGCGGTTCGGCGAGCTCCAGCAGGCCGTCGCCGAGCGGCAGATCTTCACGCCGTAACGGGGGACGTAGGGAGCTCCGCCGAGACGCCGCCGCCCGCCCCCGGCGGCGGGGGGACCGGCCGGTGGCGGTGGACGACGACGAGGCTCAGGTCGTCGCGCAGCCCCTGGCCGCCGCGGTGGTAGTCGAAGGCGCCGAGGAGGCGGTCGCGGAGCGCGGCCGGCGGACCGCCGGGGCCGAGCTCGGAGCGGAGGCGGCCGAAGCCGAAGGCGTGGTCCTCGGCGTCGACCCCCTCGGGGAGGCCGTCGGTGTAGAGGAGCAGCAGGTCGCCCGGCGCGAGATCGGTGCGCTGCGGGGCGATCGCGAGGTCCGGACGCATGCCGAGTGGCAGGCCGCCGCAGCCGAGCTCCTCGACCTCGCCGGTGACGCGGCGGAGCAGAGGGAACGGGTGGCCGGCGCAGACGTAGTCGAGCCGCCCGGTCGCGGGCTCGAGCAGGCCGTAGAACAGGCTCATGAAGGCGCGGCGGTCGCCGGCCCGGCAGAGGGCGCGGTTGAGGAGCGCCGCGACCCGCTCGGGAGCCGGGTCGAGGTCGAGCGCGGTGTGGAGGCTCGCGTGGGCCAGGGCCATGAGCAGCCCGGCCGCCATCCCGTGTCCGGAGGCGTCGCCGATGACGACCGCGAGCCGCCCGTCGGCGAGCTGCCGGAGGTCGAAGTAGTCGCCGCCGACCTCGTTCGCCGTCCGGTAGGCGTGGGCGAACCCCCAGCCGGGGACCTCCGGCGGCTCGGCGGGCAGCAAGTCCGCCTGCAGCGCCCGGGCCACCTCGAGCTCGTCGCGCACCCGCACCCGGTCCATCAGCTCGAGGGCGAGCAGGAAGACCAGCGCGCCGATCGAGAGCAGGAAAAAGAGCGGGCCGGTCTCGAAGTAGAAGTCGAAGCGCCCGGTCTGGAGCTCGAGGTTGAGCCCGCCGACGAGACCGACCGCGGCGAAGGCCAGGGCACCGGCGAAGAGCAGGCGCCGGGCCGGGGTGAGCTTGTACGAGAGACCGAGAAACAGCAGCCGCGCCTGCCGCAGGTGCCCGCGCAGCCCCTCGACCGGCTTTTCGCCGTCCTGCCGGTGCTCCCGGGTGAGGACGGCGTACGCCGCGGCGGCGTCGCGGCGGAAGAGAGTCGGCAGGTCCTGCCCTTCGAGCCCCGCGGTGTAGTCGCGGACGAAGGACCGGAGCTGGCGGACCCGCCCCCGCGGGCCGCCGCGGGGGTCGGTGGCGGCGGTGGCGTCTGGCATCGGAGGATTCCCGGCGGAGCCGTCAGCCTACCCTACGGACGGCGGGCTTCAGGGTTCCGGCCGGCCTACACCCGGTGGCTCACCAGGAACTCCTTGTGCGGGTGGCGCCGCATGTAGTCGACGAGGACCGGGAGGTAGGAGTCGACCGGCGGGCACTCGACGCCGGTGCCTTCGAGCGCGTCGAGGGTGTTCTGGACGTCGTAGCGGACGTCGTGGTTCGCGTAGCGGACGGTCTCCCTGGGGATGCCGACCGCGCGGCGGACGGGGCCGAGGGCGAGGGCGCCCTCGAGGAGGGCCGGGGGGAGCGGGAACGGCGGCTCGGGCTTGCCGAGGGTGCGGCTGATCAGCGCGAGGAGGTCGCGCACCCGGAGGGCGCCGGGGTCGGCGAGCTGGTAGGCCTTGCCTTCGACCCCGTCCTGGGAGGCGATCTCGGCCATCGCCTCGACGACGAAGTCGACCGGCACCATGTCGAAGCGCACGTCGCCGCGGCCGATGCCGGTCATCGGGAGAAGGCGCGGCATCCGCATCATCAGGCGGATGAAGTAGTACGGGCCGTCGTACTTGTCGGTCTCCCCGGTGCGCGAGTCGCCGACGACGACCCCGGGGCGGAAGATCACCGTCGGGATCTCGTCCCAGCGCGCGCGCACCGCGACCTCCGCGGCGTGCTTCGTCGCCTCGTAGTGGTTCTTGAACCCCTGCCCCGCCTCGAGGTCGTCCTCGGTCCAGCGGCCGACGTGGTCGCCGGAGACGTAGCAGGTCGACACGTAGCAGAGCCGCTCGAGGCCCGGGCAGGCGGCGCAGAAGTCGAGCACGTGGCGGGTGCCGTCGACGTTGACCCGGCGGGCGACCTCCTCGGGCACGGCGAGGTCGTAGACCGCAGCCAGGTGCCAGACCTCGGTGACCCGTCCGGCGAGCTCCCGGTAGCGCTCCTCCGGCCAGCCGAGCCGCGGGTCGGTGACGTCCCCGGGCGCCGTCTCCCAGCGGCCCGCGAAGCTCGGGAGCTCCTCGCCGACCGCGGCGAGGTCGGCTTCCGCCCGCTCGCGCAGCCGCTCCTCGACGAGGAAGACCCAGGAGAGCTCCGGCCGGCGGGCGTGGAGGCGGCGGACCAGCCGCCGGCCGAGGAAGCCCGGGAAGCCGGTGAAGAGGACCGTGCTCATCGCAGCCGGCCGGCGCGGCTCACGCCGTCGATCTCTTCCGGCACGGGGACGGCGAGGAGCTCGGCGAGGGTGGGGGCGAGGTCGACGGTGAGGACGGTCTCGGCGACGGTGGCCGGGGCGATCCCCGGGCCGGCGACGACGAACGGGACGTGGGTGTCGTACGCGTACGGCGAGCCGTGGGTGGTCAGCGCGCCGAGGAGGTCGAGCTGGTAGGGGGCGGGCTGGAGGAAGACGTTCGGGCTCCGCTCGGGGTGGAGGGCATTGCGGTAGAGCAGCTCGTACCAGGTCGCCGAGCCGGGGACGAACGGCCCGACCGGCGCCGGCGAGGCGGCGAGCCCGCTCCGCGTCCACACCCGGGCGACGTTCGGGCAGCGCTCGAGCTCGCGGGCGACGGCGGCCTCGACCTCGGCCGCGTCGAGCCCCGCCTCGTCGAGCGCCCGCGGGTCGAGGTAGGCGCCGCTCCCCCGCCAGATCTCGGTGCCGAACCGGCGGACGAGCCGCGTGCCCGCCCGCCGGACGCAGCGGACCTCCCCCAGGCCGGACCGGCGGGCACCGGCCGCCGACCCCGCCGGCGACTCGGGTAGCGGGATCACCCCGTGGTCCGAGGAGAGGGCGACGACCCAGCCGTCGCGCCCGACCCGCTCGTCGAGCAGGGCGAAGAGCTCGCCGAGGACGCGGTCGAGCCGGAGGAGCGTGTCGAGCACCTCGGGGCTGTGCGGGCCGTAGTCGTGGCCCACGTTGTCGAGACTGGCGAACGACAGCGCCAGCAGGTCGGGCCACTCGTCGGCGCCGAGCTCCTCCTCCTCGACCAGCCGGAGAGCGAAGCGCCCGAGGTGCTCGTCGCCGAACGGCGAGTCGTAGAGGTCGTAGTAGAAGCGCTCGTTCGGGACCGCGGCGAAGTTGCCGAGGACCCGCGGGAAGCCGCGGTCGAACGGGCCCCGGTCGAGCGGCGCGAAGCCCGCGGCCTCGGCCGCCGCCGGGTCGACCGGCAGCGGCTCCCAGGCGGCCCCGAGGAAGAGCTCCGGCGGCACGCCCTCGTCTTCGAAGGCCCCGACCCACTCCGGCGGCTCGGGGTAGTAGCTGCTGGTCGTGAAGCCGCCGTCCTCCCGGTCGTACCAGAAGACGCCGTCCGGCCGCTGCCCGCCCATCAGCACCGCCGAGCGGTCCTTGCCGCCCGCCGAGTAGACCTTCGCCTCCGGGTAGCGCTCCTGGAGCCAGTCGCCCAGGGCCCGT
>Ga0299913_10001223_pt1 | contig 18565 bp, 21 predicted proteins | sample RVTome_9_FD_201360 | JGI IMG/M metagenome (GOLD analysis project Ga0299913, IMG submission 201360) | Soil microbial communities from uranium-contaminated site in the Upper Colorado River Basin, Wyoming, United States - RVT155D38 (version 2) ... | reverse complement strand
CAGGTAGACGGCGCGCAGCCGGTCGCCGTCGTCGTGGCCGGCCACCAGCGCCGCCCGGAATCCCGCGGCCAGCAGGGCGGTGGCGTGCACCGGCAGCTCGCCGGCCGTGACCGTGACCGCGCTGCGGCGGTGTCCGGCCGGCGTGCCGTCCAGCTCGGTGGGGATCACGGCGCCGCTCCCGCCGCCGTGGCCGCGGCCCGCAGCAGCTCGCCGAGCGGGCCGAGGGCGATCCCGATCGCCGCGCAGGCCGCCAGCCCGGCCAGCAGCGGTACCGCGGTGCGGGCCGGTGTCGACGGGCGAACCGCGGTCGCAGCGCCAGGGCCGCCGACAGGGCCGTCCGCGGGAGCGCCGAGCAGCATCCGGCTGGTGTGCGCCACCATCGCCGCCCCGATGAGCACGACGAGCAGCAGCGCGGCGGCGGTGACCCAGCCGAGCCCCCCGGCGAAGCCGGCGCGGGCGATGCCGAGCTCGCTGGCGAACAGGCTGAACGGCGGCAGCCCCACGAGCGCGAGCACGCCGAACCCGAAAGCGCCGGCCAGCAGCGGCTCGCGCACCGCGAGGCCCCTGACCTCGGCGATCGCGGTGCTGCCGGTCACCTGCAGCAGCCGCCCGGAGCCGAGGAACAGCACGGCCTTGGTCAGCCCGTGGCCGAGCACGTGCAGCAGCACGGCCGTCATCGCCAGCCGGCCGCCGACGGCGCCACCGAGGGCGAGCAGGCCCATGTGCTCGATGCTGGAGTAGGCGAGCATGCGCTTGTAGTCGCGCTGCGCGATCATCAGCGACGCCGCGACGGCGAGCGACGCCAGCGCCACCACCACCAGCAGCGCCCGAGCGAAGCCGGGGCCGAGCGCCGCGTCGGAGATCACCTTCACCCGCAGCACCGCGTAGAAGGCGACGGAGAGCAGCACGCCGGACATCAGCGCCGACACCGGCGCGGGCGCCTGGCCATGCGCGTCCGGCAGCCAGGCGTGCAGCGGCGCGAGCCCGGCCTTGGTGCCGAACCCGATGATCAGCAGCGCGACCGCGATCCGGGTGACGCCCTGGTCCAGCTCGGGTGCGCTGACGGCGAGCGAGGCCCAGTCCAGGCCGCCCTCGCCGCCGGCCGCCGGGCGCTGCGCGGCCGCGAAGTTGAGCAGCACGGTACCGAGGAACGCCAGGGCGATCCCCACCGAGCAGATCACCACGTACTTCCACGCCGCCTCGACGGCCGCCCTGGTGCGGCGCTGCCCGACCAGGAACGCGGTGACGATCGTGGTGGCCTCGATCCCGACCCACAGCACGCCGAGGTTGGCGGCCAGCACCGTGAAGGCCATGGTGGCCAGGAACACCTGGACAAGCACGCTCTGCCTGCGGGCCGTGCGCGCGGTGGCCCGGCCGGCGGCGATCTCCGCGCCGAGGTAACCCGGGCTGGCCGCGGTGGCCAGCACCGCGACCGCCCCGATCACCACGATCATGAACGCGGACAGCGCATCGGCCCGCAGCAGCCCGCCGAGGGCCACGTGCGGCTGACCGCTGGTGACGGCGGCGGCCAGCGCGATGCCGGCGGCCAGCACGCCGCCGGCGCACGCGGCACCAAGCCACTCGGTGGCCCGCCGCCAGCCGGCCGTGGCGTAGCCGAGCGCGCCGAACACCGGCAGCACCACCGGGGCGATCGACAGCAGTGTGGTCATCAGTCGCGCAGCTCCCGCAGCTCGTCGAGGTCGGTGTGGCCGAAGGCGGCGCGCATCCTGGTGGTCAGGATCTGCAGCACCAGCACGGCGAACAGCACGTCGAGCGAGACCCCGAGCTCGACGACCAGCGGCACCCCCGCGGTGGTCAGGAACGCGACGGCCGTGATGCCGTTGTCCATCAGCAGGAACCCGACGACCTGGGAGATGGCCCTGCGGCGGGTGACCAGCACGAAGAACCCCATCAGCACGACGGCCAGCCCGACCGGCACGGCCTGGGTGGCCGGGGCCGGCGCGAGCGCCACGACGGGCTGCGCCACCGCGTAGGCCAGCAGGGTGAGCGCGGCCGCGGCCAGCAGCGAGGTCACCACGTTGACCAGCGGCCGGGTCTCGCGCTGCGCCTCCCCCGCGCCGGCCAGCGCCCGGTGCACGACGTACGGCAGCAGCCCGGCGCGCAGGGCCAGGATGCCGACCGCCACCGCGCCGAGCTCGGCGTCGCGGTGGTGCACGGCCAGCACCGCCACGATCGTGGCCAGCGCGACGCCCTGCATGGCGAACACCCGGATGATCACGGCGAACTCCCGGCGCCACAGCGCGAGCACCGCGGCGAGCAGGAACGCGCCGCAGGCCAGGTACAGCAGCTGGACGTAGATGGCTCCGGCTCCCCTCGGGTGAGATCAGGCGAGAAAGAAGGACGCGGCGACGGCGAGCATGGCGAGCACGAACGAGCCGGCCAGCAGCTCGGGGACCCGGAACAGCCGCAGCTTGGCCATCGACACCTCGCCGACCGCGAGCAGCGTGCCGAGCAGCGTGACCTTGGCCGCGAACGCGACCAGCCCGATCAGCAGCGCGAGCGGCGCGGCATCGGTGGCGATGCCCCATGGCGCGAACAGGTTGGCCAGCAGGCCGAGCAGCACGGTCAGCCGCATCGCCGACGCCAGCTCCACCATCGCCAGGTCCGCCGCGCCGTACTCGAGGACCATGGCCTCGTGCACCATGGTCAGCTCCAGGTGGGTGCTGGGGTTGTCCACCGGCAGCCGGCCGGACTCGGCGACGATCGCCACCGCCAGCGCGACCGCGGCCAGCAGGCTGACGGGTGAGATCACGCTCGCCGGGTGCTGCAGGGTGGACTCGGTGATCGCACCGAGGTTGGTCGACCCGACCCGGACGGACAGCGCGAAGATCGCCAGTAGCAGCGTGGGCTCCACCAGCGCGAGGGTGGTCACCGCGCGGCTGGCGCCCATCCCGCCGAACGCGGTGCCGGTGTCCAGGCCGGCCAGCGCGAGCACCGCGGTGCCAAGCGCGAGCAGCGCCACCACCGCGAACAGGTCGGCCACCGGGTCCAGCGCCGAGGCGGTGCTGGCGAACGGCACGACCGCGGCGACCACCACCGAGGTGGCCACCAGCAGCACCGGGGCCAGCCGGAACACCTCGCTGGTGCCGTGCGGCGTGATGGGCTCCTTGCGCATGAGCTTGCGCAGGTCCCGCCACGGCTGGCCGACGCCGGCACCCGCCCGGCCCTCCGCGAGGGCCCGCACCTGGCGCATCAGCCCGACCAGGAACGGCGCGCCGAGCACCACCACGACGACCTGCAGCACCGCACCGAGCACGGTCACCTCGTCACCGCCAGCACGATCAGCAGCGCGGTGAGCGCGGAGAAGCCGTAGCCGAGATAGCGGTGCACGCTGCCGGTGGCGAGGCCCCGGCCGGCGCGGCCCCACGCCTGGACCGCGGCCAGTACCGGCTCGTACAGCCGGCGCTCGATGCGGTCCGGCACCCGCCGCCGGAACTCCACGCTCTCCACCAGATACGCCGACTCCCTGGCGTGCGTGACGTCGACGTCCAGCTCGGGCTGCAGCACGTCGTCGAAGATCCGCTGCAGCGGCTCGGCGAAGGATGTCGCGGTGTACTCCATGCGCGGGCTGAGCGGGCCGGCGCCGCAGTCCCACAGCCGGGCCCGCCGCCTGGCCAGCCCCGCGCCGGCCAGCCGCAGCCCGGCCAGCACCGCCGCCACGGCCGCGGCCAGCGCGATGACCAGCAGCAGCGGCGACAGCGAGCCGGCCACCGCGGTCAGCCGCAGGGTCACCGCGCCGGCCACCGGCTCGCCGGCGGAGCGGTCCGCGACGCCGGCAGCCCTGGCCAGCCCCGGCAGCACGGCGGCCGGTGCGACGGCCAGCCCGACGCAGGCCAGACCGGCCACCGCCATCCCGGCGATCATGCTCGGCGGGCTCTCCGCCGCCCGCTCGGCCTCCTCGCTGCGCGGCCGCGCGAGGAACCCGACGCCGAACGCCTTGACGAAGGTGGCCACGGCGAGCCCGGCGGTCAGCGCCACCACGGCCACCGCGACCGGCATGGTGATCGCGGTGGCCACCCCGGACACCGGCAGGCCGTGGATCAGCCCCTGCAGCAGCAGCCACTCGCTGACGAACGCGTTGCCCGGTGGCAGCGCCGACGCGGCCAGGGCGCCGAGGGCGAACATGCCGGTGGTGGCCGGCAGCCGGGCCCGCAGCCCGCCGAGCCGGTCCAGGTCGCGGGTGCCGGTGGCGCGCAGCACCGACCCGGCGGACAGGAACAGCAGCGTCTTGAACGCCGCGTGGTTGACCACGTGCAACAGCGCGGCGACCAGCGCCAGCCCGGCGAGCAGGTGGTTGCCGGCCACGGCGAACATGCCGCCGGCGCCGACGCCGACGAGCACCAGGCCGAGGTTCTCCGTGGTCGAGTAGCCGAGCAGCCGCTTGAGGTCGGTGCTGACGACGGCCTGCAGGATGCCGTACACGGCGGACAGCGCGCCGGCGCCCAGCACGAGCAGCCACCACCAGCCGGTGCCGACGCCGAGCAGGTCGAAGCCGACCCGCAGGATGCCGTAGACGCCCAGGTTCACCATGGCCGCGGACATCAGGGCCGACACGTGGCTCGGCGCCTCCGGGTGCGCCCGCGGCAGCCAGGCGTGCAGCGGCACGATGCCCGCCTTGGACGCGAACCCGGCCAGGGTGGCGACGAAGACGAGCCCGCGCACCGCCGGGGACAGCTCGCCGGCGGCCGAGCGCAGCGCGGCGAAGGAGTCGGACGGGGCGTGCGCGGCGAACAGCACGAGCCCGATCAGGATGGCCACCAGCCCGAGGTGCGTCATCACGGCGTACCACCGGCCGGCCTCGGCGACCGCGGGGCGCCGCCGGTGGTCCGCCACCACCAGCAACAGCGAGGCCAGCGCCATCAGCTCCCAGCACACCAGGAACGTGCCGACGCTCGCCGCGACCGGCACCAGCAGCATCGACGCGACGAACAGCGGCACCGCGGCCCGCACCGGCCGGTGCGCCGGGTAGCCGATGCCGTACACCGCGACCGCCACCGCGACCGCCCCCGTGACGGCGACGAACAGCCCGCCGAGCGGGTCGGCGACCAGCCGGACACCCGCCAGCGGCAGCACCCCGGGCAGGTCCAGCGACCAGGTCTGGCCGGCCATCGCCGCCACCCCGGCCACCACGGCGGCCAGCCCACTAACCGCGCCGAACCCGCCGGCCACCACGGCCCGCCAGCGGCCCGACGAGCTCGCGCCGGCTGCCGATCGCCGACGGTCGGCCGCGCTCCTGGCCGCCGATCGCCGACGGTCGACGGCGCTGGTGGCCGCCACCGACCGCCGGCCACCTCGCGTGCCGGCAGCCACAACCGGCCGGCGCTCCGGCATTCCGGCCGTCACCGCGGCCGCGGCGGCAGCCAGCAGCGCCGCCGCGAAGGCCGCTGCCGCCAGGTTCACCGGTCGGTCAGCTCGCGCAGCGCGGCGACGATCGCCTCCGGGTGCGGCGGGCAGCCGGGCACCTCCAGGCTCACCGGCAGCACGTCGGCGACCGCACCGACCACGCCGTAGGCGCCGGCGAACACCCCGCAGTTGCGGGCGCAGTCGCCCACGGCCACGACGAGCTTCGGCTCCGGCACGGCGTCGTAGGTGCGGCGCAGCGGCACGGCCATGTTGCGGGTCACCGGCCCGGTCACCAGCAGCGCGTCGGCGTGCCGCGGCGACGCGGTCAGCCGGGCCCCGTAGCGCTCCGCGTCGTACACCGGCCCGAAGGCCGAGGAGATCTCGATCTCACACCCGTTGCAGGACCCGGCGTCCACGTGGCGCAGCTGCACGGACCCGCGCAGCTCCGGCGCCAGCGGCCGGTCGTGCGCCGCGCGGGGTGGCGCCGGTTCGGCCACCCGGCCAGTCCTGCGGATCTTCCGCCACAGCCGCACCAAGCTCCGCTCCTCAGCCGATGTTGGGTTGGCGCAGGTCGTGCAGCAGCTCCACCTGGCCGGAAAGGACCGTGGTCAGGATCGTCCTGGCTACCGCGAGCAGCTCGGCGACGTGCGGGCTGGTCAGTGAGTAGATCACCGTTGAACCTTCCTTGCGGCTCACCACGAGACCGGCCCTGCGCAGCACCGCGAGCTGCTGGGACAGGTGGGCGGCCTCGATGCCGACCTCTGGGAGCAGTTCGGCGACCGCGTGCTCGCGCTCGCTGAGCAGCTCGAGCACGCGAATGCGGGCCGGGTGCCCGAGAGTCTTGAAGAAGTCTGCCTTCAGCTGGTACAGGGGTCGGCTCACCCCGCCAACTTCCCACGTCGCCCGCACGCCCGCCACTCTGCCAGTCTGCCGACAATCCGACTTGCCAAACTTAGCAAATCGTAAGGCGGCGTCTCCCAGGGTGGCTTACGATCACCTGGCCGTCGACGCCGCCGACAACGCCGCAGAGAACAACGTCGCAGAGAACGCGGAGGACCGACAACCGTGAGCGAGCAGTGATCCCGGTCGCCGCCGGACACGTGATGGTGGACGGCCACCGCCTGGTCTACGACGAGTACGGCAGCGGCGACCGGGTCGTGGTGCTGCTGCACGGGCTGCTGATGCGCCGGCACATGCACGGGCCGCTGGCCACCAACCTGGCCGAGAACGGCTTCCGGGTGATCTGCCTCGACCTGCTCGGCCACGGCGACTCGGACCGGCCGACCGACAGCCGCTGCTACTCCATGCAGATCTTCGGCCGGCACGTCGTCGCGGTGCTCGACGAGCTCGGCGTCGAGCGGGCGTTGATCGGTGGCACGTCGCTCGGCGCCAACGTCTCGCTGGAGGTCGCGACGATCGCGCCGGAGCGGCTGTGCGGGCTGTTCCTGGACATGCCCGTGCTGGAGCGGGCGCAGCTGTTCTGGAGCTTCGTGGTGGGTCCGGCGATCGTGCTGCACACGGCCGGCGCCCCGCTGCTGCGGGCGGCCGGGCGGCTGGCCAGGCTGGTGCCGCGCAGCAACTACCTCGCCGACATCGTGCTGGACTGGGTCCGCCAGGACCCCGGCCCGTCCATGCAGGTGCTGCTCGGCCTGATCTTCGGGCGCACCGCGCCACCGGCGCACGAGCGCCGCGCGATCGCCACCAGGGCGCTCGTGCTGGCCCACCGTGGCGAGCCGGGGCACCTGATGTCCGACGCGGAGACGCTCATCGGCGAGCTGCCGGACGCGCGCCTCGTGCCGGCCCGAAACGCGTTCGAGCTGCGGGTACGGCCGCACCGGCTGACCCGCGAGATCATCGCCTTCGCCGGCGACTGCTGGCCGGGCAACGTTTCGAGCGGAGGGCGGGCGGGAACCGGATAGGCACGCCGGCGGCCCGGAGACCCAGCGGTGGTAGGAGCAGACGCCGGCCGGCTTCGTGTTCGCCGTCAAGGGCGCGCGGTTCATCATGCTCGCGCACCTGGGTGGTCTCGCACTGGGAGCGCAGCCCGCGGGTGCACATGAAGCAGGTGCCGCACGAGACGTTGAACGGGATCACCACCCGGTCGCCGGGCCGCACGGCCGCGACCTCGCCGCCGACCTCCTGCGCGATGCCCATCGGCTCGTGCCCGAGGATGTCGCCCTCCGTGAGGAACGGGCCGAGCACCTCGTAAAGGTGCAGATCAGAACCGCAGATGCCGCTGGAGGTGATGCGCACGATCACGTCCCACCTGGCCCAGCGCTACTTCGTCCGGGGCTGGTCACCGGCTACCACCGCCGACCAGCTTTTCGGCCGCCCGGATCCGCTGCTCCTCCAGGGCCTCGACCTGCCAGTCGGCACGGGCCAGCAGGGTGTCCAGCCGGCTGGTGTCGATCCGGTCGTCGTGCCTGGCCATGCGGTACATGGCACGCCAGCCGGCGGCCTTGCCGTGCACGCCGAGCGTCATGCTCTCCAGCTCGAGCAGGCTGGACAGCGGCGAGCGGCGGAACAGCCGGCCGTTGAGTTTGAGCCGGCCGGCCTTCTCCGCGAGCCAGGCCAGCGCGATCTTGTGGCGGGCCACCCCCACCCCGAGCTGGTCCATGATCTGTTTGAGCGCGACCCGGTCCTCGGCTATCTGCGCAGCCACCCGCTGCAGCACCGGCCCGGCCTTGGTGTCACGGTGCGCCGCGGCGATCCGGCGGGCGAGGTCCACGCCGGCGGTGGCGCCGGCGTAGTGGTCGTTGAGGTAGATCCCGATCAGCTCGGGCTTGGCGGTGCGAGCAGCGATGACCACGGTGACCTCCGGATTCGGTGTGTTCGGTGGAATGCCCACGACGGGGCTCGGTCAATCACGTGGGCCAATCACGTGGGCCAATCACGCACGCGAGGTTCGAGCCGGCCGGCTACCGGGTACAGGCCAACCATGGCTGCACAGCAAGTCCCTCCACCGGCCGGGGGGTCGCGGATCGTGGTGGTCGGGGCCACCGGAAACGTGGGCACGAGCGTCGTGCAGGCGCTCGCCGACGATCCCGACGTGGACTCGATCGTCGGCGTGGCCCGCCGGCTACCGGAGTGGACCGCGCCCCGGACCCGGTGGATGCAGGCCGACATCGCGGAGGACGACCTCGTCGAGCTGTTCCGCGGCGCCGACGCGGTGATCCACCTGGCGTGGCTCTTCCAGCCGACGCACGACCGGATCACCACGTGGCGCAACAACGCCCTCGGCGGCCCGCGGGTGTTCGACGCGGTGGCCGCGGCCGGGGTGCCCGCGCTGGTCTGCGCGTCGTCGGTCGGGGCGTATTCCCCCGGTCCCAAGGACCGCACCGTCGACGAGAGCTGGCCGACCGACGGCTGGCCGGGCGCGGCCTACACGATCGAGAAGGCGTACCTGGAGCGCGTGCTCGACGCGTTCGAGCCGGCCATGACGCCTACGCCGCCCCGTGCCCGGCAGTCGAAGGAGAGGCAGATGAGCGATCCGGATCGCGCCGCGAGCGCCTTGCCGGCATGGATCCGGCCACCGACGAATCGGACTGAGGAAGTGATCGCTATGACCACCGCACGAGAGATCATGACACCGTCCCCGACCTGCATCAGGGCCAGCGAGACAGTGCTCGACGCGGCCACCAGGATGGCCGAGCTCGACGTCGGCGCGTTGCCGATCTGCGGCGAGGACAACCGGCTCAAGGGCATGCTCACCGACCGCGATATCGTGGTGAAGGTGCTCGCCAACGGCAAGGACCCGATGGCCGTGCACGCCGGCGAGCTCGCCCAGGGCGAAGCGGTGACGATCGGCGCCGACGACGACGCCAGGGAGATCCTGCGCACGATGAGCCGGCACAAGGTGCGCCGGCTGCCCGTGATCGACGGGCACGACATGGTCGGCATCGTCGCGTTCGCCGACGTGGCGAGGGCGCTGCCGGACGCCCCGGTCGGCGAGCTGCTGGAAGCCGTCTCCACCGACTAACCGACGGCGTCTCGCATCCGTATCGACGTCTTGCGGCGCCCAAAACGTCGATACGGATGCGAGACGCCCATTCAGGGCTGGCGGGACTGGCGGGTCTTGCGGTCGTTGGCCTTCTGCACGGCCCTTGCCAGCTCCTGCTTGCTCATGGTCGAGCGGCCCTTGACGTCGAGTCGCTTGGCCAGCTCGTACAAGTGCTGCTTCGTCGCATTGGTGTCCACGCCACCGGCCGTACGGCCACCCGGCTGCTTGGCACCGCGCTTGGCGCGCGAATCGGACGGCCCCGACCCGTCCTTGGGCTCCCAATGGTCGCCGACCTTCTCGTGGGTGTGCTTGAGCGCCGAAAACGCGGTGCGGTGCGACCGCTCGCCCTCCCCGTAGGTTTCGACCGCGGAGTCGTGCGCCTTGGCCCAGGTGCGTTGTGCTTTCTTCGCCGACCGCCGCAGCGTGCTCGGCATGTCCTTCTCGGCTGGCATTTCGTCCACCTCCATGGCCTCGGTGTGGGCGCTGGAGACCAAGGGGTACCCGGCTCACCGGCATGGGAACCTGGTGGCCATGAGAGTCGCGGTGCTGTCGGACACACACGGGCCGAGGCACTGGAAGTCCTGCCCGCCGCGGGTGGCCGAGCAGCTGCGCGGCGCGGACCTGATTCTGCACGGCGGGGACGTGTGCACCACCGAGGTGCTGGACGAGCTGGCCACCTACGCGCCGGTGCGGGTGGTGCTCGGCAACAACGACGGCCCCGACGTGGCCGCGTGGGGCGCGCCGGAGACGCTGGAGCTGGACCTGGACGGGCTGCGCGTCGCGATGATCCACGACAGCGGCCGGGCGGTCGGCAGGACCGCGCGAATGCGCCGCCGCTTCCCCACCGCCGACCTCGTGGTGTTCGGCCACTCGCACATCCCGCTCGACGAGACCGGCGACGGCGCGCGGATCTTCAACCCCGGCTCCCCCACGGACAAGCGGCGCCAGCAGCGCGGCACGCTCGGCGTCCTGGAGATCGAGCGCGGCACGCTGGTCGAAGCGCGCATCGTCCCGGTCAGCTGAGCCGGCCGGCCGCGTTCCGCGCCCGCCGTGACCGCGCGTAGGTCTGGCCGCGGAAGCGGGCCACCCACCCGGGCACCGGGGTCAGCAGCGGGTGTGCGTTCACCACCGGGTCGAACGCGCTTCGGGCTGACCCGGGAGCTGGCCAGCAACAGGTCCCACGGCTGGCCGTCCGCGCCGTTCTCGACGCGGACGGCCAGCCCGAGCAGGTCGGGCAGCGCGCCGGGGGTGCCGGCGCCCTTGGACAGCCGAACGGTGGCGCGCCGCCGAGCCGTCCCACGCTGCCTGCCGAGCAGTGCTTCGGTGATCACCGGGTACCGCTCGGCCCCTGGCAGCTGCGACAGCTCGGCGGCACAGACCACCCCGGCCGGGTGGAACACGCGCGCCCCACGCAGCCGGGAACCCGCGCCTATCAGCCGGCCTGCGGCGTCGACCAACGGTGCGGCCGCGCCGCGAACCGCCGTCACCGGGCGATCGAGCGTGTGCGGCCGAGTGCCAAGCCCAGTCCGACCATGCCGACCCCGAGCACGAGGTGCAGCCAGTCGTCCGCGGCATCGACCGGAACGAAGTTGGCCGAGCTGTCCTTGTCGATGAGCAAGCCGTAGAGCCACAGCACCAGATAGACGGCGCCGCCGCCGATCAGGAAGCCGCGCGCACCGGCCGTCGTCCTGGCCATGATCAAGCCGACCACGCCGAACAGCAGGTGCACGAGGTTGTGCAAGATCGAGACGGTGAAAACGCCCAGCAGCTGGGCGCCCGACTCGTGCCCGGCGAACGTCATGTCGCCGTAGTTGGTGGTGATCCCGGGAATGAACCCGAGAATGCCGACCAGCACGAACACTGCCCCGACTACTGCTGCCGCCTGTCGCAACCTGTCGGTAGACCGCAGGCTATCGGTGATTCCCCGAGTCATCGTACTTCCCTCCCGTGCCATCCGTACCGTCGTTGGTTCGGATAACAGATAGTGTCCGCTCAGGCGTGAGTTCAAACAACCGGGTGTAACCCGAATTCAATGCGCGGCCGCGCCCCGAATACGCTCGATTACCGAGGTGGTCGAGTGGTCGGAGACGTAGTCCACTATCCGCACGCAGCCGCCGTAGCTCTCCACCACGGGCGCCTCGGGCAACATCTGCGGCGTGTAGTCGCCGCCCTTGACGTAGACGTCCGGCCGAAGCGACCGCAGCAGCTCCACGGGGGTGTCCTCGTCGAACACCACGACGTGGTCGACGCAGCTGAGCGCGGCGAGCATCGCCGCCCGGTCCGCGGCGGTGTTCACCGGCCGCGAATCGCCCTTGAGGCGCCGGACGCTGGCATCGCCGTTGACGGCGACCACCAGCACGTCGCCCAGCAGCCGCGCCTGGTTGAGGTACGCCACGTGCCCGCGATGCAGCACGTCGAAACAGCCGTTGGTGAAGGCGATCCGCCGGCCGGCGGCTCGGTGCTCCGCGACGAGCCGGGCGAGCCGGGCCGCGTCGACCGCGCTGCCGTGGTGCGCGCCGACCCGCTGCGCCAGCTCGGCGCTCGCGCACGCGGCCGTGCCCGGCCGGCCGGTGGCCACGTCGGCGGCCGCCTGCGCCAGCTCGACGGCGGTGGTCAGCGGCAGGCCGGCGCCGACGGCGACGGTGAGGGCGGAGGTGAAGGTGTCCCCGGCACCGGCACAATGGTTGTCGGACGCCGGCCTGGCCCAGGTGCGGTGGGCCGGCTCGCCGTCCGCGAAGAGCACGGAGCCATCCCGGTCGAAGGTGACGGCGATCACGGTGGCGCCGGTCGCGTCGTGCAGCGCGGCCCTGCCGCCCTCCAGCGCGCCGATCCGGTCCTGCGCGTCGAGCGTCATGCCGAGCACGGCGGCCGCCTCGGCCGCGTTGGGCGTGACGATGTCCGGCCGCAGGCCGCGCCAGTTCGCCAGCTGGTGCGCGTCGACGGTGAGCAGCGGCACGCCGTCCCTGAGCTGCTGCAGCAGGGCGACGATCTCACCGCCCAGCATCCCGGTGCCGTAGTCGCACACCACGAGCGCGTCGCAGCCCACGATCGCCGCGCGCGCCGCGTCGGCGAGCCGGTCGGCCGCCACGCCGTCCAGCGGCCCGCCGCTGCCCTCGTCGACGCGCAGCATGAGCTGGTCGCCCACCACGATCCGGCGCTTGGTGATGGTGGCGCGGCCCGGCGCGACCACCACGTACTTGGTGTCCACCCCGTTGGCGTCGAGCCCGGTGGTGAGCGTGGCGCCGGCGTCGTCCGCGCCGACGGTCGAGACGAACTGCACCTGGGCGCCGAGCGCCGCCAGGTTGACCGCCGTGTTGGCGGCCCCACCCGGCACGTGGCTCGTCTCGATCACCTCGACAACCGGCACCGGCGCCTCCGGGCACAGCCGGTTGCTGCGGCCGGACAGCCAGCCGTCCAGGATGGCGTCGCCGAGCACGGTCACCCGCAGCCGCCGGTCGACCATCCGCTGCACGAGCTCCGGGGTGATCACGCGCCACCGCCGGGGGGCTGCCGGTGCACGACCTTCGTCGTGGTCAGCTCGTCGAGCAGCTCGGGGCCGTAGCCGTACCCGCTGCCGCTTCCGGCGCGTGGCTGCGCCGCCCCGCCCGGCGCGCCGCCGAACACAGCGTTGATCTTGACGGTGCCCACCGGCAGCGCCCGCCAGGCGCGCTGCGCGTGGGCCATCGATCCGGTGAGCACGGTGGCCGGGTAGTAGGCGCCGGAGTCCTCCGGCAGCTGGCCGCCGACCAGTACCGAAGCGCCGTCGGCCACCGCGGACACCGCCGCGGTGCGCCCGGTGACCGGGGTTCGGGCCCACCCCGGTTGGCTCCGCACGGCCGTCCGTACGGCCTCGGCCACCTCGTCGGCGGTCGCCATCGGCAGCCAGCCGACGAGCTGCCCGTCGACCGGGCTGAAGATCTCCATCGCGTTGGCCGCGGGCGGCGCGGCTGCCGTCATCACGAGCCCCCGACCGCCACGCTCTCGTCGGCCATCGCCGGCGCGGCACCGTGCACATCGGTCAGGCGGCGGTCGGTGAGCCGGCGGTATGCGCGCATGGTGTCGGCGGCGACGCGATCCCACGAGTACCGGGAGGTGGCGCGGTCGCGGCCGGCGACGCCGTAGGTCTGCCGGCGCACCGGGTCGGCCATCAGGGTGCGCAGCGTCGCGCCGAGCACCTCCGGCCGCCTGGCCGGCACGTGCTCGCCGGTGACGCCGTGCACGACGGTGTCCACCAGGCCGCCGACCGACGCGGCGACCACCGGCCGCCCGCAGGCCATCGCCTCCAGCGCGACGATGCCGAACGGCTCGTACCACGGCACGCACACCACGGCGTCGGCGGAGCGGATCAGCTCCGGCATGTGGTCGCGCGACATCCGCCCGGTGAAGTGGACGCGGTCGGCAACCCCGAACCACTGCGCCATCTCGCGCAGCCGGCACACCTCGCCGTCGTTGCGCAGGCCGGCCTTCGTGGGCCCGCCGGCGATCACCAGCTCGGTGTCCGGGACGGTGGCCATGGCGGCGATGGCGCAGTCGAAGCCCTTTCTGGGCACGAGCCGGCCGACGCTCAGCACGCGGTAGGTGCGGCGGCGTCCCATCCCTTCGGCAGCGTCACCTTGGGGGCTGAACTGGTCACAGTCCACCCCGCACGGAACGACGGCGATGCGTGAGCGCGGGATGCCCATCCTGACCAGCTCGAAGACCTCGTCGGAGCAGGTGGCCACGATGCCGGCGGACTTCATCCCGATCAGCCGCTCGATCCTGATCCGCTCCGGCGGGCTGGTGTCGGCGCTGCCCTGGTAGCGCCGCTTGACGGCGCCGAGGGCGTGGTAGGTCTGCACGACGGGCACGCCGTGCGTGCGCGCCGCGAGCTGCGAGACCAGGCCGGACATCCAGAAGTGCGCGTGCACCACGTCGGGCCGGTCGGTGCGCCACGAGTCGGTCAGGAAGTTCGCGAAGGCGCCGAGGTGCGGCACCAGCTCGTCGCGCGGGACGTAGGTCGGCGGTCCGGCAGGCACGTGCACGACGCGGTAGCCCTGCTCCGTGTCCACACGTTCCGGCAGCCGCCGGCCGTCCCGGCGGGTGTACACCGTCACCTCGTCGCCGCCACGCACCAGCGCGCTGGCCAGCTCGGCGACGTGCAGATTCTGGCCGCCGCACTCGACACCGCCGAGGGTGGCAAGGGGGCTGGCGTGCTCCGACACCATCGCGATCTTCACCTCAGTCACCTCCCACGGGATCCGCTCGGAAGAGGAAGTGACCCGAACTCGCGAACCTAAAACGCCGCCGCCAGCAGAAATTTTGCGTGATGCGCATGAGTGGCCCTTCGGCCAACCAGGGCATACGGTTGTTGAGCGTTTGGTGGCCGAAGGAGGACGCATGGCGCCGTGGACCCGTCGCGCTCGCTCCGGCCGCCACGACCCGGGGCCCACCGACCTGCTGACCGTCTCGCTGGTGATGAGCCAGGGCACCGCGGTCCTCACCGCGCGCGGCGAGGTGGACCTGTACACGGCCCCGGTGCTGCGCTCCGCGCTGGACGAGGCGTTCGACCACGACCCCAGTTCCATCGTCGTCGACCTGACGGGCATCACCTTCTTCGCCTCCAGCGGCCTCTCGGTGCTGCTGGCCGGGCTGGAGGAGGCCAAGCGCAGGCACTGCGAGCTGCGGCTGGCCGGCTGCAGCCGGGCCGTGCGGCGGCCGCTGGACATCGTCGGCCTCGGCGCCTGCTTCGAGGACCAGCCGGACACCGTGCCCGGCTCACGGCCAGGACGGCTCGATTGACGGGCAGACCGTGAGCTCCCGCACCTCGCAACCGGCTGGCTGACCGAGCGCGAACAGCACGGCGGCCGCGACGTCCTGCGGCCGGTTGAGCGCGGCGTCCGGCGCCGGCCGGTACTGCTCGGGCCGGTCGTCGAAGAACGCGGTGGCCATCCCACCGGGCACCAGCAGCGTCACGCCGATCTCGCCGGCGGTCTCCGCGGCGAGCGCCCTGGTGAACCCCACGACACCGAACTTGGACGCGCAGTACGCCGTGGCATCCGGCAGTGCCCGCAGTCCGAGCGTGGACGCGACGGTCACCACCCTGCCCCGGCTGCGCCGCAGGTGTGGCAGCGCGGCCCTGACCACCGCGGCGGTCGCGAGCAGGTTCACCCGCAGCACCAGCTCCCACTCCTCGCCCGGCACGGCTTCCAGCGAGCCGCACCGGTCGATGCCGGCCGCGGTGACCACGGCGTCCAGGCCGCCGTGCCGGTCGGCGACCTCGGCGACGGCACCCTCGGCCGCGCGGGTGTCGGCCAGGTCGACGAGCACGTGGTCGGCGTGCTGGCTGGCCGCCGGTGGCGGCTGCCGGTCGAGCACCACGGGCCGCCCGCCGGCCTCCGCCACCGCGGCGCTCACCGCGAGGCCGAGCCCCGACGCTCCCCCCGTCACCACCACGGTTCCGATGCCCACCGTCACCCTCCTCGGGTAGTCCGTCCCGGCCGGTCACGCGGCGCCGGCGACCGTGAGCAGCCGGTGCACGGCCGCCAGTACCTCGTCGGCGCCGACGCCGGACAGGCACGGGTGCCCCGGCACCGGGCAGGTACGCGCCCGGCTGCCCCGGCAGGCCGCGTGCTGGTCGCCGAGCAGCACGCTCGGCACCCCGTACGGCGCCCACCGGCTGGCCGGCACCACCGGCGCGAACAGCGACACCACGGGCGTGCCGGCCGCGGCCGCCAGGTGCGCCGGACCGGTGTTGCCGGCGATCACCACGTCGGCGCCGGCGAGCACGCCGGCCAGTTCGGCGAGCGTGGTGCGGCCGCCCAGGTCCAGCGCGTGCCGCCCCGCGACCGCGGCGGTCAGCGCGCGCTCGTCCGGCCCGCCCGTGACGACCACGCGGTGACCGGCGGCCGTCAGCGCGCGGACGGTCTCGGCGCACCGCTCGGCGGGCCAGGCCCGAGCCGGCACCGTGGCGCCGGGGTGCAGCACCAGGTACGGCCCGGCACCCACGAGCGCCGTCGGGTCCGGCGGCGGTCGCACCGCGAGCCGGCCGTCGTCCCCCGGCGGCAGGTGGAAGCCGGCGGCTGCCGCGACGGCCAGCGCGCGGCGCGCCTCCGGGATGTCCTCGTCCAGGTCCTCGCCCGGTCGCAGCCGGACGTCCAGCAGCGAGCCCGGGTAGTCCACCGATGCCCCAGCGATGTGCGGCACGCCGGCGAGCCGCAGCAGCAGCGCGGTGGGCAGCGGGGACTGGTGGAACGAGGTCAGCAGCACGGCCTCGTCCAGCCGCAGCCCGGCAAGCTCGGCGGTGAGGCGGGCAACCTCGGTGGCCTCCACCGGAGCCGGGACCGGGTCTATCCACGGGCAGTCCGCGACGACCAGCAGCGACACCCCCGGCAGCAGCTCGGCGGCGGCCCGGCCGCGCGGCCCGACGAGCATCACCACCTCGGCGCCGGAGCCGGCCACGGCGCGCACGGCCGGGCCGGCCAGCAGCACGTCGCCCACGCTGTCCTGCCGCGCCACCAGCACCCGCCGCGCCGTCACGGCCGGCCCCCGAGCAGCAGCCGCACGGCGTCGAGCAGCGTGTCGGCGACGGCCGGCGCCGCCTCGATCTCCGCGGCGCGGGTGGCCGCGGTCGGCACCAGCACGGCCCGCGCGCCCGCGGCCTCGGCCGCCAGCATGTCCGCGCCGATGTCACCGACCAGCGCCAACGCGCTCGGCGGCACGCCCAGCTCGCTCGCCGCGGCCAGCACCATCCCGGGCCGGGGCTTGCGGCACTGGCAACCGTCGTCCGGCCCGTGCGGGCAGTACAGCCACAGGGCCATGGGCCCGAGCAGCCGCTCCACCTCGGCGTTCACGCCGCGCACCTGCGACTCGCCGAGCAGCCCGCGGGCGATGCCGGACTGGTTGCTCACCACGCCCACCGGCACCCCGGCCTCGCGCAGCAGAAGCACGGCCTCCGCGGCCGTCGGCATCAGCCGCACCCGCGCGGGGTCGCCGTTGTACGGCACGTCCTCGATCAGGGTGCCGTCCCGATCGAACAGGACGCCCGCCGGCCTCGGATGCGGGTCCGCCATGCCTGCAAGTTCACCACTGGCCGCAACGGTGAAACCTCACCGTGACGACTACTACTCTCCGTGTTCAGCGGTCGATCTTTGCGCACTGTCCGTCTCGCGTGAGCCGTTTGCCGGCGCCATGGCCGGGTACGCCAATGACGTCGCGAGCACCGGAGGCACGCCGTGAAGCAGGGGCGAAGTCACGTCAGACGAGCCGGCCGACCCAGTACCCAGGGGCCGCGTGCCCTGCACGAGCTGGAGGTAAGGGTCGACGTCGACCCGTTCTGGATGTCGTCGCTGCGTGGCCTCGTCACCGACCTGGCGATCAAGGCCGACTTCGACCTGGACGCCGTCGCCGACCTGACCCTGGCCACCGACGAGGCGTGCTCGGAACTGATCGGCATCTCCAATCCCGAAGACACCCTGGCCTGCAACTTCGCCATCGACGCACAACGGATCACGATCACCGCCAGCGTGGCGGCCGACTGGTGGCGGACGTCGGCGGCCATTCCGACCGACACGTTCGGCTGGCGGGTGATGTCCACCCTGGTCGACGACGTCGAGCCGCTGGACGAGAGCCGCCTGATCGGCATCCGGCTGACGAAGTTCCGGACGTGGCCAGGTGACTGAGACGCAGCCCGTCACCGATACCGCGGACACCACAGACACCACAGACGGTGGCTACGCGTGGCTCGCCCCGCTGTTCGTCGAGCTGGCGGCCACCGAGCCCGACGACCCCAGTCGACGGCGGCTGCGGGACCGCCTGGTGGAGGAGCACCTGCCGGTCGCCCAGCACGTCGCCCGCCGGTTCTCCCGCCGCGGCGAGCCGCTGGCCGACCTGGAGCAGGTGGCGACGGTCGGGCTGATCAACGCGGTGGACCGCTTCGAACCGGACCGCGGGATCGACTTCCTGTCCTTCGCCGTGCCGACCATCACCGGCGAGGTGCGCAGGTACTTCCGCGACCACGGGTGGGCGATGCGGGTGCCGCGCCGGCTCAAGGAGCTGCACGTCGCGCTCGGCGCCGCGGTGTCGCGGCTGTCGCAGCAGCTCGGCAGGGCGCCCACCGCCCGCGAGCTGGCGATCCACCTGGACCTGCCGTTCGAGGACGTCCTCGAAGTCCTCACCCCAACCAACCCCAACCCCAGCGCCACGCACGACGGGATGGTCGACGAG
>Ga0299913_10001222_pt1 | contig 18567 bp, 17 predicted proteins | sample RVTome_9_FD_201360 | JGI IMG/M metagenome (GOLD analysis project Ga0299913, IMG submission 201360) | Soil microbial communities from uranium-contaminated site in the Upper Colorado River Basin, Wyoming, United States - RVT155D38 (version 2) ... | reverse complement strand
GCGATCACATTTCGCCCAGTCAGAACCGGATCGGCGCCGTTGGCCGTCGCGGCCAGGAACAATCCCGTCCCGGTGGGACCCGTCGCGACCGCGGTCACGTTGTTCAGAGCCGGGAACAGATCTACAGTCGTCGACATCCCGACGGCGATTCCGCCATTGGTCGTGCGTGTGTTGACGCAGATGCTGTCGCGAAGCAGGCTCATCCCAAGGTGGCAGGCGAACTGGCCGGAGCCGCCGGAATCGACGAACAGGCGCCTCGCGATCCCGCCCTCGAGGTGCAGGCCATAGCTTCCGGCCGCCACCGCCGTGTCGTGCTCGATCGTGAAGTCCTCGAGCTCTGAGTTGCCCGAGCTGAACGCGACGAAGACGGCGACGTCGGCGCTCGAGTCGATCACGACGTCGTCCGAAAACCCGGTCTCCGAGCGGAGGTCAATGTTGTTGGCCACCGCCACGGTGCTCGCCAGGGTGTACGTGCCGGGCTTCATGAACACCTGCGACCCGGCCGGCGCCGAGGCGCCGACGGCATCGTGGAGCGAGCACGGATCACTGTCGGGGCAGCTCGCCGCGGGACCGTTGCCCCCGGGCTCGGCGAAGCGGGTGAGCGGCTCGCCCGCTTGCGCGGCCGGCGCGAGCGCCAGCACGCTCGCCGCCAATGCCCCCGTCATCGCGACCACCCCCCTACTCATGGAAGTGTTCTATCACGGAATGGCTAGCCGGCCAAGGAGCCGCCTCTGCGATCGCTTCTGGTCCCGGCGGCGCTATCGGCTGATGAGTTCGCGTTCCATACGAACCTCAACTCCACATTCGGTTCTACGCCGAATCTTCGGAGGCGTCGGGCGCCAGCAGGCCGAGCTGTGCGGCCACGGGCTCGATGCTCAGCTCCATCAGGAAACGGAGCTCGTTGGCCGGTAGATAGGACGCCATCGCCTCGACCACGCCTTCCTTGGCGGTCTCAGGGTGGCTCCAGTCGCCGGCGCGGACCGCTGCGACGAACCGCTCGATGTAGCCGCGCTGCCAGTCGAGCAACTCCCGCCCCGATCGATCCCCGTGGCCGGGCAGAAGCGTGACACCGGCCGGTAGCTCCGCGGCCAGCCGGTCGAGATTGGTGAGCCAGCTCTGCCAGTGGCCGTCGGCGAGATAGCAATGCATGTGGTTGTAGCCCTGGTCGCCGCTGAACACCGTGTGCCCGTCCTCGCCGAGCAACCAGATGCTGTCGTGGGGCGACTCACCCGGGCCGAGGTCGCGCACGGTGAGCTCGATATCGCCGAACGTGAGCTCCTCGCCCGGGTCGGCGAGCTGCGTAGGGAAGGCGCGCTCAGCGGGCCACTCGTCTCCGAACATCGGACGCAGGATCATTTCCTTGCTCTTGTCATCGGCCCGGATCGCCGCGTCGACTCCCGCCGTCGCCACGATCGGCGCCGCGGAGTTCGCGACCGCCTCGACGGCACCGCCGTAATGATCCGGGTGGGCGTGCGTCAGGAGGAGCGCCGCCAGCGGCTTTCCGGTCGCCTCGATGCGCTCGCGCACGGCTCGGCCTCCGGACACGGTCAGCGTGCTGTCGATCGCAACGAGCTCGTGCTCCCCCTCCACCAGGTAGGCATTCACCGGCGTGTCACCGACCGCGGATTCGATTCGCTGAGTTGTCGCCACGTTGAGGCTCCCTTCGCTTCGACCAGTGCCGCCGGCACCGGATTGCTTGTTGTCTCCCTCACAGTAATTAGGCACCTTTGAGTGCCTAAGGCACCCAGAGGAAATAAGGTGGGTTCATGAGCCGCGACGGGTACGCGACGCCGGACGTTCTCGATCAGAACTGTGAGTCGCGCCAGGCACTCGAGCTGATCTCCGACAAGTGGACCGCCCTGGTCGTGTACGCCCTGGTCGATGGCCCGCGCCGGCACGGGGAGCTGCGCCGCACCGTCGATGGGATCTCGCAGAAGATGCTCACCCAGACCCTGCGCCGGATGGAGGGAGAGGGTCTCGTCAATCGCGAGGTGCTCGACCGTGTTCCGCCGCATGTCGAGTATTCGCTGACGCCGCTTGGCAGAACGCTCGAGAAGCCGCTTGTGGCGATCTGCGAGTGGGCGATGGAGCACCTCGACGAGCTGCGCGAGGCCCGGGCGAGCCACGCTGGCGCCGCGACCTAGCGTTCTATACGAACCTCAACTCCACGATCAATTCCGATTTCGCTTGAGCCCTGCCGGTCGCCGGGCGTCGCGCCTCGCGGTCGTAAGGAATCGGACAGCCTGGGGTCATAGGTTGTGGATCGATGAAGCGACTTCTCACCACGCTCACTCTCGTCGCCGCGCTGACCCTTGCCGCCTGTGGGGACAGCGACGACGATGCCGACTCCGAATCCAGCCCACCGGCGGAGGCGTCGCAGACCGAAGAGGCTCCTGACGCCGAGGCTCCCACGAAGAAGGACAAGGAGCCCAAGCCGAAGCCCTCCGGGACGAAGCTCGCCGTCGGCGACAGCCAGTTCGGCCCGATCCTCTTCGACGACTCGGACCAGGTGGTCTACCTCTTCGACAAGGAAACGAGCTCGAAGCCCGAGTGCTATGGCGACTGCGCCGCGGAGTGGCCGCCGGTGCTCACGAAGGGCGAGCCCGTGGCCGGCGACGGCGCCAAGCAGGGGCTGCTCGGCACGACCAAGCGCGACGACGGCTCGACCCAGGTCACCTACGCAGGCCAGCCGCTCTATTACTACGCGCACGAGGGCCCGGGCGAGGTGCTCTGCCACAACGTCACCGGGTTCGGCGGCCTGTGGCTGGTGCTGGACGCGAAGGGCGACGCTCTGTCCTAGCGCAAGCGGGTTGACAATACCCCTAGGGGGTATGCTAGGGTGGTGCTTCACTCGAACCCGATCGGGAAGGGAGACCACCAAGTGGAAGCGCACGCCGAGCACGCCGAGCACTCGCACGATCATCACGAGATGCCGACGGAGGGCAGGGCCCTCACCGGCGTCGCCGTCTCAGCGACGCTGCACTGCCTAACGGGCTGCGCGATCGGCGAGGTCTTGGGCGTCGCGATCGGCACTGCGCTGGGGTGGTCGGACCTCGCGACCATCGCGCTGGCGGTCGGCCTCGCCTTCCTCTTCGGCTACGGCCTGACCAGCCTGCCGCTGCTGCGCGCGGGCTTTGCGCTCTCAGCGGTGATCCCGATCGCGCTGGCTGCGGACACGCTTTCGATCGCGACGATGGAGATCGTCGACAATGGGATCCTGCTCATCATCCCCGGTGCGATGGAAGCCGGCCTGGGCGACGTCCTGTTTTGGGGCGCGCTCTCGTTCGCGCTCGCGGTCGCCTTCCTGGTCACGGTTCCGGTCAACCGCTACCTGATCGCGCGCGGCAAGGGGCATACCGCGCTACACGAGACGGGCATTCACGGCGGGCCGCCCATCAAGGTCGTCGGCGCGGCGACCGTGGTCATGGCGGTCTTCGGAATCGCCGTGCTGGTGGGCGAGGCGGTGGGCGACGATGGCGGGGGCATGGAGTCCTCGCAGTCGGCGCCGGCCGCTCACGAGTGAAGCGCGGTGAGCCGCTCCGCTTCGCCCGCAAGCTCGCGCCGCTCCGATGCCGTGAGCTTGCGAAATGGCTCGAGCTCGATCTTGCCCTTCGCGAAGCTCCAGCTGCCCGCGACCTCGCCGTCGAGCAGGAACGTCGGCACCGACTGCGGCGTCTTCGTGCTGAACACGCGCGGGCGGAACCCCTCGGGCAGGATGCCGGTGCGCCGGGCGTGGGCGAGAAGAGTCGCGTCCCAGTTGGGCAGGAACCGCGGCGGTGCGGGCGTCTCCGGGTCGGGCAGGGCGAGGCGCGGTAGGTCGACGAGCTCGGCGCCGTCCTCGGCGCGAAACCGCCTCAGTTTGAGCCGCTCGAGGCCCCGGGCGACCACCGCCGGCGCCAGTCCCGCCCAATTGGCCACCGCGGCTGGTGCCGCCGGGCCGAACCCCGACAGATAGGCGCCGATCGTGCGCTCGAGCGCCGCGTCGTCGCTGACATCCGGCTCGCCCACCCATTCCGAGGCCAGCGCGTAGAGGTCGGCGCGACGCCGTTCCCAGGTACCGGATGGGGGCGCCCGGACGAGGTCGATCCACATGCCGATCCCGTTGGTTCGCATCGAATCGCCCGCGATCTCCTGGATCTCGCTGCGTACCATTGAGCCGCCACGCATTCGTTTCTTCACGCGTCGCGCCAGCGCCGCCATCTCACGCGCGTTGGTGGCCTTCGCGCGCGGCCCGTACTTCAGCCACGCCTCGCGCCGCGCGTCGGCGACGGCCAGCTCGAACGGCCAGTAGTCACGCGCCGAGACCAGGTGGATGGTCGCGCGCATCAACGTCGCCTGGACGACCGAGCGCCGCTCCAGCGCGCGCGTCAGGGCGTCGCGATCGAATCCTTCGAGCCGAGTCCACAGGCCGATGTACATCGATGGCGCGTACTGAGCCTGAATGCCGCCGATCCGCTCCAGCGCCTTCGGGATGGAGAGCGCCGAGCGCTCAAGCAACAGCTGACGGGCGAGGAGTGCGCGGTTCAAGGCCCGCCGGCTGAGGGCGCGTTCGGCCACCCGCCACACCGTAGATGACTTCCGAAGAAATCGGAGTAGGCCGCGACATCGTGGGTAGGCGCCCGGTGACCACGCAAACTCGCTCCCCCGAGGGGGAGGGAAGGAGCCTTGTGCTCGCACTCACCGAAGAGGCCGTATCCGCCGTAAACACCATCCTCGCCAGCGCCGAGCTTCCGGAGGGAAGCGGCATGCGCATCTCGCGCGTCCCGCCGGCCGAGGTCGCCGAGGAATCGGCCGATCCTGACTTGGAGCTGCGCCTCAGCATCGTCGAAGCGCCCGAAGAGGGCGATCAGCCGGTCGGCGAGCAGCCCGTGTTCGTCGAGCCACAGGCGGCCGAGGTGCTGGACGACAAGCTGCTAGACGCCGAGATCGTGGACGATCAGGTGCGGTTCATGGTCGGCCGCCAGGCCTAGATCGATGACCTAGACGGCAACTCCGCGCTCGCGCACGACCATCTCGAGCCCGCCGTCCGGGCTGAGCGTTGGCATCTGCCGGATCGCCATCGCGCGGCCCGGGATCAGCTCGAGCCGGAACCGCGCCAGGATGGCCGTCGCGAGCGCCTTGACCTCGGTCTGCCCGAACCGCTTGCCGATGCAGATTCGCGAGCCGCCGCCGAAGGGGACGTAGGCGCCCCGCGGCAGCGCTGCCTTGCGTGAGCGCTCGAAGCGCTGCGGCACGAACGCCTCCGGGTCGGGGAAAACCTGCGGCAGCCGGTGGCTGGCCCAAGAGCAGTAGTTGACGTAGGCGCCGGCCGGGACCGTGTGGCCGCCGAACTCGAAGTCCGCCACCGCCCGCCGCGGGCCGATCCATGCCGGCGGATAGAGCCGCAGCGTCTCGTCGACGGCCATCTCGAGCTCGGGCAGCTCGCGCTCTAGCGTCGCGGCGTCCGGCGGGCTCCCGCCCAGGACCCGGTCCTGCTCCTCGTGGAGCCGCTCCAGGGCCCCGGGGTGGCGGCCCAGCTCGTACAGCAGGAAGGAGATCGTGGAGGTCGTGGTGTCGTGGCCGGCGAACATCAGCGTGATCGCCTGGTCGCGGATCTCCTGGTCGGCGAGCGCCGATCCGTCGTCGTCGGTGGCCGCGAGCAGCATTCCGAGGATGTCCGTCGCATCGTCGCGGGGGTTCGCGCGCCGCGCGCGGATCTCCCCGAACAGGATCTCGTCGAGGATTGCCCGCGAGCGGATCATTCGCCGCCACGGCGAGCCGGGGCCGCGGAGCAGGCGCAGGTGGAACTCGATGCCGTAGTAGCCGAGCGCCCGCTCGAAGTGCTCGGCCGCGAGCGCCCCCTTGCCGCCGTCGTCGGGATCGAGCCCCAACAGCGCCCGCATCGCGATGCGCATCGCCAAGGACCGCGCCCAGTCATACACATCGACACGCTCGCCAATCCGCCAGCGCGCGAGCGCGGCGCCGGCTTCCTCGAACATGACGTCGACGGAAGCCGCGATGTGCTCGCGGTGAAATGCGGGCATCATGATCCGGCGCGCGCGGTCGTGGTAGGCGCCGTCGACCGTCAGGAGCCCGTCGCCCAGCAGCGGGATCAGATCGCCGAAGCTCGACTCGCGCCAGTGGAAGTACTCCGGATGCTCGACGGTGATGAACCGGTTGGCCTCCGGCCCGAGCATGAAGACCACGCGGCTGTGCAACAGGCGCACGCTGAAGATCGGGCCGTGCTCGCGCTCTAGTGGCATGAGGATCGACAGCGGGTCGTGCGCCATCCGCTTCGTCCGGGCGAAGTTGAAATCGCCGGGCCCGGGGGGGAAGCCGCTGCGCGCCCGGCGCTCGGAGCGGATGTCGCCCAGCACGCGGCCCACCGGGTTGCTGGACATGCGCGGCGGTGCGTCGGCTGCGGGCACGGGCCGCATGCTAACTGACCAGGCGGTCAGTTAGCGTCCAGGTCGCGCAGGTCGGCCATCTGACCCGCGGATCGGTTAGGTTCCCCGCAGCCCCGACTAGCCCGACCGGAGGGACCATTGGACGTCAGCCAGCTCAAGCGAATTCCACTCTTCTCCGAGGTGCCCGACGAAGGCCTGCAGAAGATCGCGCCCTTCGCCACGCTCGAGGAATGGCCCGCCGGCAAGGAGATCGTCCGCGAGGGCGGGTTCTCGAACCACTTCTACGCGATCGAGGAGGGCTCGGCCAAGGTCGAGCGCGAGGGCAACCACGTGGCCGACCTCGGGCCGGGCGACGTCTTCGGAGAGCAGGGCCTGCTCGAGCAATCCGAGCGCACCGCGACGGTCACCTCTACGGCGGACATCAAGCTGATCAAGATCGAGCACTGGGAGCTGTCGCGCATGAAGAAGGCGATGCCTGGCGCCTACGACGAGCTCCTGCAGAAGGTCGAAGAGCGCAAAGCCGACTGACGCCGGCCTAGCCGGCGCGCTCGAAGCGCCGGCGACCAATCCGCCTATTGCTACGGCGCCGTAGCAATAGGTCTAAAGTGCCCTCACGCCAACCGGCGCACGCGGCGACGCGAAGTGATCGGATGGCGCTGGAGAGAGAGCGTTCCGCGGCGGCGCCGCGGATGCCGTGTCGAGACGCGCGAGGTTCGAGGAGAGGTGACCGATTAAGGCGATCGCTGCAAGGCTCGGGTCGCTCACCGCGGGAGGGCGCTGGAAGACCGTCCCCCCTGGGGTGTGGATCGATCGGGTGGGCGGCATGGTCTCCCTCGGCATCCAGACCGTGGGCCAGCTCGTCAGCCCCGGGCTGTCCTGGCGCACTGAGCTGACCCGGCAATTCGCCTTTGCCCTGACGATCACGCTCGCCTCGGCCTCCGTTGTGTCGTTCGTGATCGGCTTCTCCTCGGTCGGCATCCAGGGCGGCTCGCTCGCGTCGGCGTTCGGCGCGATCGACCGGATCTCCTCCGTCGCGCCCGTCGCATTCCTGCGCGAGCTCGGCCCGGTCCTGACCACCGCGATCGTCGCCGGCACGCTGGGCTCGACGATCACGGCCGAGCTGGGCGCGCGCAAGATCCGCGAGGAGCTGATGGCGCTCGAGGTGCTCGGCATCAACCCGGTTCGCAACCTGGTGGTGCCCAGGGTCGTGGCCTTGACGCTGATGATGCCGATCCTCAACCTGCTCACGTTCTGGGCCGGGGTCGCCGGCGTCTTCTGCGCGGCGGTGTTCCTCTACGGCGCCACGCCGGCCGCCTTCTTCGAGAACCTGCTGCTGCTCACGAACTTCATCGATCTGTGGTCGAGCGTGATCAAGGTGATGCTCTTCGGCGCGATGATCGGGATCATCGCCTCGTACAAGGGCCTGCGAGTGGAGGGCGGTACCGAAGGGGTCGGGCGCGCGGTGAACGAGTCCGTCGTCACCTGCCTCGTGGCGATCTTCATGGTGAGCGTCGTCTACACGATGCTCTTCCAGGCGCTGTATCCCGAGGTGAACTACGGCGCATGAGCCCGACGCCGCCACCCGTCGAAGGCGAGAGCACGAGCGCCGTCGATCGCGCCCGCGCCGCGCTCGAGGCACCGCGACGGGTTCCGGTCGTCGACGCCGCCGGCGAGTATGCGCACTTCCTGATCCGGGGCGTGCGCGGCATCCCGAGGGTCGTCGGCTACACGGACGAGGTGCTGCGCCAGGCCTCTCTGATCGCACTTGGAAGCGTCCTCGTGATCGTCTGGATGAGCTTCCTCACGGGGGCGGTGTGCGGAGTCACCGGCTCGGCGATCTCCCGCGCGATCGGCGCGGGCGTGGCGGCGCCGATCTTCAGCGCGTTTTGCACCACGCGCGAGGTCTTCCCGTTCATCTTCGGCTTCATCGTGGCGGCGAAGATCGGCGGCGGCATCGTCGCTCAGCTGGGCGCGATGCGGGTCAGCGAGGAGATCGACGCGATCGAGGTGATGGGCATCTCCTCCATCACCTATCTGATCTCGACCCGCATGCTCGCGGCGCTGCTGATGCTGCCGGTGGCCTACCTCGTCGGCTGGGCCGCGGCGCAGGGCGGCGCCTGGCTCGCATCGCTGGTCCGCGGAGCCGAGGTCTCGCAGGGCACGTGGGAGTTCGCCTTCTACACCGCGATCGACCCGGTTGATCTCGCCTACTCCCTCACGAAGGGGCTCGTCCTGTCATTCGCCGTCATCGCCACGGCGCTGTACTACGGCTACAAGGTGCGCGGCGGCCCGGTTGAGGTGGGTGAGGCGGTGGCGCGGTCGATGGCAGTGAATCTGCTCGCGGTGACGATCCTCAACATGATCCTCACCTTCATCTTCTGGGGCTTCAACCCGAACCTGCCGGTCGCATGACGCGCCCCCTCGCCAACAGGATCCTCGCAATCGCCGGCATCGCCTTCCTCGCGGTCGGCCTGGTGGTCGCGATCGGCGGCGCGAGCGGCTCCTACAGGGTCCAGGGCGTCTTCGAGGACGTCCGTGGCCTGATCCCCGGCGGCGAGGTCAAGGCCGGCGGGCAGAACGTGGGCTCGGTCGAGTCGGTGGAGCTGGGCGAGGACGGCCTTCCCGTCGTGACGATGGTCGTCGACGACGACTTCCGGCTGCGCCAGGGCGCCTTCGCCGACATTCGCCTCGCGTCGAACGTGGGCGGGGTCAATCGCTTCGTCGAGCTCACCGCGGGCGACGGGCCGGAGCTGGCCGACGGCGCGACGCTGGGCCCGAGTCAGACCGACCAGCCGGTCGACCTCGACGAAGCGGTATCCGACCTCGATCCGAAGACGCGCGAGCAGGTAGCCGCGGTGATCGCGGGCGTCGACGCCGCGGTGAAGGGCCGCGGCGACGACCTGGGGAAGGCCCTGCGCCACAGCGGGACGGCCCTGGCGGAAACCGCCGGCCTCCTCGGCCAGGTGAACCTCGACCAGCTGGCGCTCACCCAGCTTGTCGAGCGCGGACGGGTGCTGGTGAGCGCGCTGGCCGAGAGCCCCGTCGACATTGGCGAGTCAGCGGCGAACACCGCCGCACTGCTCGAGCAGACGGCGCAGCGCCAACGCGAGCTGGAGCGCACGGCGCGGGCGCTCTCCCCGGGCCTGCGCGGCGCCCGCGAAGCCCTGGACGCGCTGGGCGAGGGGATCCCGAACCTCACCGACCTGGCGGTCGTCTCCGGGCCGGCCGTCGATGAGATCGTGCCCACCGCGCGCCAGATCGGCCCAGCGGTCGCGGCGATCGAGCCGCTGCTCGCCGAGGCGCGGGCCCTGATCGCCGATACCCCGGCCCAGACGCGCAAGTGGCGACGAGTTCTGCGGTCGGTGAACCCCGTCGTCGAGCGGCTCGATCCGCTCGTGCGGGGCGTCGGACCGTTGCTCGACTACCTGCGCGTCTGGGGCCCCGAGATGGTGGGCTTCTTCACGCTCTGGGGCGACGCCAGCTCCAACTACGACGCCGCCGCCAACGTCGCGCGCCTCGGCTTCACGCCCATCCAGACCGAGCGCTGGACCAACGCGCTCGACCCGTCGGCAGGGCCGGTTCCCGGCCTCCTCGAGCCGCCGTTTCACCGCACCCCGGGCTCCTCGGAGTCGCGCGACGAGGCGTGGGAGGACTACGCCGACAGCTTCATCGGCGGCGCCAAGTCCATCGAAGAGCTCCTGGAGGAGCGGCGATGACCGGCTTGATCGCGCGCATCACGGCTTTCGCCACCGTCGCGCTTGCGATTCTGGCTGTGGTGGCGGTGTACGTCACCTCGCGGCCCGAGCTCGTCCATGGCGGCACGGAGGTTCGCGCCTCGTTCGAGGACGCCTACCCGCTGCTCGAGGGAATGCACGTGCGGGTCGACGGCGCGGTCGCGGGCACGGTGAAGGAGGTCGAGCTTGGCGACGACGGCAACGCGCACGTCACGATGCAGCTCTTCGAGGGCACGAGCCCGCCGCGCGCGGATGCGCTCGCCACGATTCGCCAGGAGGACATCACCGGCGACAGCTACGTCTCGCTCTCGCGCGGCGACGCGCCGGAGATGCTGGGCGAGGACGAGATCCCACCCGAGCGCACCATGTCCGCACCGCGTTTCGACGATCTGCTGAACGCGTTCAACGAGCCGGTGCGCCAGGGCCTCGAGCTCGTCTTCGTCCAGCTCGGCCGCACGCTCGAGGGCCGGGGCGAGGATCTGAACGAGGCGGCGCTCGAGCTGCGCCCCGGGTTGCGGGCGGCCAACCAGGCGCTGGGCGAGCTCCGGTCCCAGAACGAGGCCCTGGTGTCGCTGATCGCGGACGCGCAGCGGGTGACCGGCCAGGCCGCGGAGCGCTCGCGCGAGCTGGGCGGCCTGGTCGACGGGCTCGCCGCGACGCTGCGCACCACCTCCGAGCACCTGCCGGCACTCGACAGCGCCCTCGAGAAGGGGCCGGAGGCACTCGCCCGCACGCGCACGACCTTGGCGAAGCTGCGCGCGGCGGCCACCGCTGCGATCCCGCTCGCCGAGACGCTGAGGGAGGCGGCGCCCGGCCTCGTGGAGACCTCGGGCCTGCTGGGCCCGTTCCTCGACGACGCCGCGGTCATCTTCGACGACGTCGAGCCCACCCTCGCGCTGGTGACGAAGCTGCTGCGCGCCTCGGAGCCGACGCTTGAGGCTGATCCCAAGCGCGTCTTCACGGCCCCGTTCGACCTCACCGCGGGCGTCGGCGCCGTGCTCGACACGCTGATCGGCAATCCCGCCCTCGTGCGGGCCATGTTCGGGGCGGAGTGCTACGGCGGACGCGTATGCGACCCGAAGGACGACAAGGGCCTGGGCGCGGTCCCGGTGGAAGGGGGCAACCTGCTGGGCTACCCGACGAACCATCCGGAGCGCTATTTCATCCGGGCGGCCGCGGTCGGCAGCTGCGAGACGTTCGGCGTGCCAATCGCCCCGGGCTGCCTCGCCGAGCTGCCCGAAATGGTGCAGAACCTCCTCAGCTCGCTGCCCGGCTTCCCCGCTCCCGCGCAGGCGGGCAACCGAGGCGGCGCTCGGGCCGGCGCCGAGCGCGGCGCGAAGCGCGGGGGAGACACGGGCGCTTCGGACGCACCCCTCCAGAGCGTGGCGGACGCGGCAGGCTCGCGCGGCTCGCGCGGACTTGCGGACTCGGTGAACGAGACGCTGGACAACCTGGGCCTTGGTGGGCTCGGCAAGAAGGGCAAGGACGGTGGCAGCGGATCCGGCGCGGGCAAGGGCGGCGCCGGCCCGGCGAACCCGGTGAACGACCTCCTCGACTTCCTTCTCGGCCCATGAGCGAATTCGACCGACAGCCCCCCGGGCCCCACAGCCGGATCAAGCCTCCCGGCAGGCTCCAGCGCGGGGTCTACCACGTCACGAAGCGGCTCGAGGGGCACACGATCGCGCTCGGACTCCTCGCCACCGCGGTGGGCGCATTCATGGCCTTCCTCGCGTGGTCGTCCATCAACGGGGTCCCCTTTCAGGACCGCTACGAGATCAAGGCGCTGCTGCCGTCGGACACGCCGATCCTGCAGAAGGGCGATGCGGTTCGCATCGCGGGGCGCCTCGCCGGGCAGGTGACGGACGTCGAGCCCGGCCCGGAGCCGGGGTCGACCGAGGTCTCGATGGACCTCCGGCCCAGCTACGCGCCGATCGGCCGCGACGCGGAGGCCAAGGTGCGGGTCAAGTCGCTGGTCTACCTCACCTATCTCGAGATCTCGCCGGGCAACCTGGACGACCCGATGCCCGAGGGCGACACGATCCCGCTCGCGCAGGGCGGCTCCAACACCGACCTGCTCGAGGTCGTCGAGCTGTTTGACAAGAGCTCGCGCGACGCGCTCTCGAAGGCGATCTACAACACGGGCGTGGGGCTCGCCGACCGTGGCGCCGAGTTGAACGCCGCGCTGCGCGACCTGGCGGAGGTGACGAAGAACGGGGGCGCCCAGCTGCAGGCGATCACCGAGGAGCCGGGCGCCATCGCCCGCAACGTTCGCGGTGCCTCGCGCGTCGCGTCTGGGCTCACGGGCTCGCGCACCGACGACGTGGCCGGCTTGATCGCCTCGGGCAGCACCGTTGTCGGCACGATCGCGGCCCGGCGCTCGGAGCTGGGGCAAACGCTCGAGGAGCTGGGCCCGCTGGAGGACGAGCTGCTCGCCACGGCGCCGCTCCTGGATCCGGTCTTGGACGACGCCGCCGTCTTGAGCCGCGAGCTCGAGCCCGTGCTGCGTGAGCTCGCGGCGACGCTGCCGGAGCTGAACGTCACCCTCGCGTCGGGTGATGCGTTCCGGATCGAGACGGCACGCCTCACCGGTCGGCTGCGACCCGTCCTGCGCAAAGCGACTCCGATCCTCGCGGCGCTCTACCCCACCGTCACCGCGGTGAGCGCGATGGTCCCGTCGCTCAACGAGCTGGTTCGCAGGGTGGCGCCCTACGAGGAGGACATAACCGTGTCCTCGCAGCAGGTCATCTCAGCCACCTCGAAGCGGTTTCCGACGACCGATCCCGCAGGCATCGAGAACGCCGCCCTGCGATTCGCGCCGATCTTCGCCTGTCACGTGGCCCGCAATCCGGACCCGAAGCCGGGCGAGGCCGTCGACCAGCGGGAGGAATGTTGAGCGTCGCCGGCCGCAGGCTCCTTGGGATCGCGGTGATCGTCTGCGCCGCGGGCCTGATCGTGCTCGGCGCGACGCGGCCGACCCCGTTCAAGGACAGCAAGACTGTCGTCGCTGAGTTCGAGCGGGTCCAGGGCCTCGGGCGCATCGATCGCAACGTGCGGATCGGCGGCGGTAACGCGGGCGAGATCGGAGACGTCGAGCGCCAGGGCGACAAGGTGCTCGTCCGCCTGGAGATCGATCCCGACATTCCGATCCGCACGGACGCGCGTGCTCACCTGCGCCCGCACACGCTCTTCGAGGGATCGGCGTTCATCGACCTACACCCGGGCAGCCCGAGCGCGGAAGAGCTGACCGACGGCGACGTCATCCCCAGCGAGCAGACCAGCACCTACGTTTCGCTCGACGAGGCGACGCGCGTCCTGAACGAGAAGAACCGCGAGACGCTCAAGGCGCTCGTGCGCTCGCAGGCGAAGCTCCTGCGCGGCGAGGGGATTCGCGGGCTGCGAACGACCTTGAAGCGCGCGCCGCAGCTGTTCCGCGAGCTCGGCCCGACGGCGCGAGCGTTGCAGGGACCTGGCCGCGACGAGCTGAGCGGCGCGATCTCCGGGTTCGCGGATACCGTGGACGCGGTCGCCTCGCGCGAGGCGGACCTGGTGCCGTTCGCCCAGCGCGCCAACCGGACCGTTGGCGCCCTGCGCGTCGACGCCGGGCAGCCACTCGACGCCGCGCTCGCGGCCCTTCCCGGCGCGCTCGAGGAGCTCGCCGCGGCCGGCGAGCCAGTGACGCAGCTGCTCGAGCGGGTGGCCAGGCTGGGGACGAAGCTACAGCCCGCGGCGCGCGAGCTCGGGCCGCTGCTGCGCTCCTCCCGGCCGCTTCTGAAGCGCATCACCCCGACGATTACCGAGACGACCCCGCTGATCGCCGGCCTGCGGACGGTGCTGGCCCGTGCTACCGACGCCGCGCCGGAGTTGCGCCGCGCGGTCGATGCCATGCGCCCGGGCGTGAGGGTTCTCACCGATTCGCTCCTGCCCGCGATCAACTCGACGTCGCGGTTCGGGATCCCGGTCTATGCGCAGCTCGCGCAGGCGTTCACCGGCGGTGGGGCGGCCGCCCGGCCGTTCCAGACGCCCGAGCAGAACGCCAGCGCGGGCCACATCATCCGCGTCGGCGCCTACATCGACCCCGACGGCACGGTCGGCGGCATCGTGCCACCGTCCTGCGACACGATCGCAATGTTGAGCCAGGTGCTGGCCGACCAGCTCGAACCCCTGGGGCTCTGTGACGCATGAAGAGGCTTGCCGAGCTCCCCGGGAAGATGCTGCGCGGCGCGTGGAGCTTCGTAAACCCGACCCGGACCGCGGGCCGCGTGCCGCTCGGGCGATTGGTGATCGCCATCCAGATCGTCGTCGCGCTCGCGTTCCTGGGCTACACGCTGCACAAGAAGTCGATCCGGCTGCCGCTCTCCGGCGAGGCCTATCAGGTGCAGGTGCGCTTCGCCGACGCGCAGGGGCTCGATCGGCTCGACGAGCCGGCGGCCGCGGTCGCGGGGACCCCGCTCGGCAGCGTGACCGCCGTCGATTACGTGAACGGCGAGGCGCTCGCGACGCTCACCTTTGACGACCAGGTCGAGGGCAAGCTCTTCGCCGACGCCTCGGTTTCGATCCGGCCCGCGAGCGCGCTGCAGAACCTCCTGGTGAACGTCGACCCCGGCACTCCGGAGGCCGGACCGCTCCCCTCAGACGAGCCGATCGCGCCCGGCCAGACGACCGGGTACGTGACGATCGACGAGCTCACGAGCGTGCTCGACGCGGACACGCAGGCATACGTGACGATCCTGATCGAGCAGGCACGGGTCGCTCTTCGCGGCCGTGAGGGCGAGCTGCGCCGGGCGCTCGGCGACGTCGGCGAGCTGGTCGACACGGCGGCGCCCGTGTCCGCCGCGCTCGCCAAGCGCCGGCGCCTGTTGACGAAGCTGGTCGGCGAGCTGGAGGTCGTGACCTCGACGCTCGGCGATCGCGGCAGCAAGCTGGCCGAGGCGATCGACAAGGGCAACCGCACGCTGGAGGTGACGAGCGCACGGGAGGGCGAGTTGGCCGAGATGACCCGCGAGCTCGGCCCGCTGCTCGCCGAGGCCGACTCCGCGCTCGTCGCCGCCCGGCACATGGCCGAACCCCTGATCCCGGCCCTCGACGCCCTGATGCCGGCGGCCGAGCCGCTCGCCGCCAGCCTGGCGAAGATGAACGACCTGCTGCCCCGAGCCGAGAGCCTGACCGGCCGGTTCGAGACGCTGGTCGCGGACGGGCGCAAGCCCCTGCGCCTGATGCTGGAGGGCACCGCCGGAATCGAGCGCCGGGTGGGGGCGATGGTCCCGATCATGCGCGACCTGACCGCGCTCAGCAGGCGGTTGGATCGCCGCAGCGGCGCCATGGCGCAGACGGCCGACACCTTCAGCTCGGCGTTCTCGAGCCAGGACCGAAACGGCGCCTACGGGCCGGTGCAGATCCGCCTCGAGCACCTGAACCCGGTGAACTTCGGCCTCGGCGAGAACCCCTCGCCGGCGCAGGAGCGACGTATGCAGCGCAACGTCGCCGCGGCGCTGGAGGCGGTCTGCCTGGTCGAGAACCCGGTCGCCTGTCTCTATCGCTTCGCGCATCCCGACCTGCCCACCGAGCCGGTCTTGCGCGAGGGGCTCGCGCGCGGACAGGACGGCGGCTGATGGACCATCGGATTCCCAAAGCGGGCCTCACGGTGAGCCTGGTCTGCGCCGCGCTGGCGGTCCTGAGCTTCCTGTTCTTGAACGAGGCGTTCGAGGGGCCGAGCGTGAGCGGGACGATCACCGGCGACGGCTACACGCTCAAGGCCACCTTCGACGACACCGAGATCCTGCCCACCAAGCAACCCGTCCTGCAGCGCGGGCTCAAGGTCGGCAAGGTCAAGGGGGTCGCGTTCAATCGCGACGACTCGACCGCCACAGTCGAGTTCGAGATCGACGAGCGCTACGCCCCGGTCTTCGAGGACGGCTCGGTTGCGATCGGCGAGCGCACCGTGCTGGGCGATCCGTTCGTGAAGCTGATGCCCGGAACGGAGGCGGCGGGCGCGATCCCCGCGGGCGGCGAGATCGAAGCGGTCGACAGCGTCGACTTCGACGAGGCGCTCGAATTCCTGGACGCCGAGGGGCGCGCGCACGTCAGGTCGATCCTGGACGAGCTGGACGAGGCAACGCGAACCGACACCGGTGCGCAAGAGCTGAACAACACGGTCGGCGGGCTGACGCGCACGGTTGCCGAGCTACGCGAGCTGACCGACACGCTCGCCGGACAGGAGGACGACCTCACCACGTTGATCTCGGACAGCGCCGTCGTGCTGGACGAGCTCGGGTCGCGCGAGGATGCGATCCGCACGATCGTTGCCTCCGGGCGGATCACGCTGGATGCGCTGGCCCGCAATGCCGACGGGCTCGACCGCGGCCTGGCCGAGGTGCCGGGCGTGCTCGCGAGCGCGCGCCGGGCGCTCGCCGAGTCGCGGCCTCTTCTGGCCGAGGCGGCCCCGGTGATGAAGGCGCTCAGCGAGGCGGCGCCGCACCTGTCGGGCGTGCTCGCCGACCTGCCCCGGGTGATGGCCGAGACGGTGGAGGTCACGGGGCAGCTATCGGGCGTGCCAACGATGCGCGAGCTCTTGAACGTGGTCACGCTGATGGGTCCCGCAGTGCCGGGCATCGAGGCCGCGGCGCGAAACATGGCGCCGCTCCTGCAGTTCACCGGCGAACGCGCCGACGCGATCGGCGCGTTCTTCGCCAACCTGCGGGGCGCGACGGGCTCAAAGGACAAAAACGGCCACTGGCTTCGCACCGCGGCGGTCCTCGATCCGTTCCTCGGGCTGGACATCAAGAGCGAGACATGCCCCGACGTTGGCCTCTGTTACAACGCCTACCCCGGCCCAGGCGACTCGCTCGACCCGCAGCCCTTCGAGCCCGGCTCCTACCAGCCCTTGGAGCCGTTCGACGTGCCGGAGCCCTAGATCACTAGCGCGCCAGGAACTCCGCCTCCTGGCGGCCTAGCTCCGTAACGGGCTCATCGCCGTACATCCATTCGCGGGCGATCCGGTGCCAGTTGGCCGTGGCCTGCAGCTCGCCGAGCACGGCGAGGACCAAGAGCTCGAGCCGCCGGCCCATGAGGTGCTCGGGGTTCATGTCCTGGTGGCGCATCGTGCGAAAGTGGGTCGAGCGCGGGTCGCCGGCCTGGATCGCGATGCGCTGGACCGCGGCGGCCGTGATCTGCACCTCCTCGTCGGTGATGTACCACCAGACCGCGTCGTTGACGTAGGCCAGGAGATCGTCCGGGTCAACTCGCTCGGGCTCGGGGAGGAAGCCGCCGCCGGCCCAGAGCCGGTGTAGCTCGACCGCGTCGCCTTCGGTGGCCGCCCGGGCGCTCGCCAGCTCGAGCTCCGTCGCCTCGGGCTCGAGCTCCTTGAAGAGGCCGAAGTCGAGAAAGGCGATCCGCCCGTCGGCGAGGCGCAGCATGTTGCCTGGATGGGGGTCGCCGGAGAAGCGCCGGTGGCGGTACATCGAGCCGAAGTAGAAGCGATACGCGATCTCGCCGACGCGATCGCGCTCGGCCTGGTCGCCCGAGCTGATCTGCTCGAAGCGATCGCCCTCGACGAACTCGGTCACGATCACGCGCTCCCGGCACATCGACATGACGACGCCCGGGATCAGGATGAACGGATGGTCGCGGTAGAGGCGCGCGAGGGTGCGCTGGTTCGAGGCCTCCAGCTCGTAGTCGAGCTCGTCGACGATGCGCGCGCGGATCTCGGCGCCGATCGCCTTCACGTCCATCCGCGGCGTGATGCGCTTGGCGAGCCGCAGCAGCATCCCCAGGTTCTGCATGTCGGCCCTGACCGCGTCGTTGACGCCCGGGTACTGCACCTTCACCGCAACGTCGCGGCCGTCGTGCAGGCGCGCCCGGTACACCTGGCCGATCGAGGCGGCGGCGATGGGCGCCGGGTCCAGCTCGGCGAACGCCTCGTCGACCGATTCGCCCAGGTCCTGCTCGATCACCTCGCGCATGTCCTCGAACGCCACCGTCGGCGCCGAGTCGCGCAGCGTCGCGAGCTTCGCCTGGAACTCCTCGCGGTACTCCTCGGGCACGAGCCCCAGGTCGAGGAAGGAGAGCATCTGGCCGACCTTCATCGCCGCGCCCTTCATGCCCCCGAGCACGGTCACGATCTGCTCGGCGGTCTCGATCTGGCGCCGCTCGAGCGCTTTGTCCGAGCGCTCCTGCGAGCGCACGACGTTCGCCGTCTTGGTGCCGGCCTGCTTGGCCGCGACGCCCGCCGCTGTTCGCCCGATCCGAGCGAGGCGCTGGACGCGACCGGTTGGCAGCTTCTCGTCGGCCATGAGGCGGTGATACTCGCACGGTGGCGCGAAGCGGTGGCGCGGGATACACTGACCGCGTTCATACGGCCGTGTGGTCAAGGGAAGTCCGGTGAGAAACCGGCGCGGTCCCGCCACTGTGACCGGCGAAGCGGTTTTCGCACGACATGTTCAGCCACTGGG
>Ga0299913_10001221_pt1 | contig 18574 bp, 17 predicted proteins | sample RVTome_9_FD_201360 | JGI IMG/M metagenome (GOLD analysis project Ga0299913, IMG submission 201360) | Soil microbial communities from uranium-contaminated site in the Upper Colorado River Basin, Wyoming, United States - RVT155D38 (version 2) ... | reverse complement strand
AAATAAAATTTTCACGAAGACGGTTCTACAGCCAAAACGATAGAAGGGTTTTTTTTCGTCTCAGGCAAGATTAAGGATGAATTACTTTCGATCCCCATCAGAATAGAGACAGACAGTTCGGAGATGTGCTCTTTTTGAGAGAGTGAGGGCTAGGGGAATTTACGGCCTCGAACTTCCCCAAACCATATGCCGTCGGCATCTGGTGCCCCACATTTTGAAGGTGTTGAAAAACAGGCTGGCAAATTAAGCGTCAGGTAATGAGATGACCGGCATATCAAGATCCGTTAGAAGAGCCGGGTAATTGGTTTAAATCAATCAGGACTCCCTTGTTGTCAAAGGGGAGACGTGCGCCTTGTATATGAAGGATTCCGTCAACCTGATAGGTGACCTCCTGCTTTTGGCGAAAATTGAGGAATTGTCGCAGGACGTCGAGTGTCGAAGTCGTTGTCTCGACGGAAACGACGGAATCTCCCAGTCTCGGAATAGTCGAGGCTTTATTCGTCAATCCACGGGCGAGGCGTTGCTCATTGAGGTGAAGGGTAAAATCAAGGCCAGTGACCTTTAAATCAAAATCATTGGGATTGCGAACGCGCAAGTCTACCTTCAACCGGTGTTCAAATATTGTGGTGTCTAAAGGCGTGATATTGACCAGGAGTACTTCCGGCGCTTCGGGCTGCAACGGCAAAGAGGTGAGAGAAGTGCAGCCAAGAAAAAAACACATTCCCGAAACAAAAGGGGTTGCCGAAAATAATCGCTTCATCATCATGAAAGAATCATACCTCAATCCAAAGGGCAAAGCGATTACCCCCGCCGCGAACAGCCCTTTACCATCCTGACCGTCAAGGTGATTCGCATGGACATCCGCATCAGACATCGTCGTCCCATCATCTGTAGACGATGGGGGAAGTTGAACGTGTTCATGGTAGCCTGAGGCTAGAAGCTTTATGGCAGCCGCAATGAAGACACCCCTCGCATCCGAAGCAGGCATTGAACCGGTGGCGATAGGTATGTTTAACGATACACCACTACCCTGAACCGCCTGAGGGCCGAACGTCTTAATCTGTTTTGGACAAGAGTGCTGGGGCATATATCCAACCATCGGAAAAGGCACAGAATTTTTGTTCAGGAAATTTCGTGCGTACAAGGGTGGGTTCTGGAATGTTGGAAATGTGCTTGACGAGAATTCTTTCTCGCGGCAGAGGGTAAGGTCTTGGCTTTCAGGCCGGCTCAAGACAATACTTTTTAGAGATGAGTCCTGCGAAGAATCTGGCTGAGCCTGGGGTGTGTCACTTGGGCACAGATGCTTCGCCAGGGGCTCAGAATGACAATCATGTGCGCGTTGCTCCTGGTAGCATGAGTTCGTCCTATGCGCATAGGGGGACTTTCCAGTTTGACACAAGATGAATGTTCGATCACGAATGTCGGGTATGACGGAGTGGGAGAGATTTCTGCCAGGGACCGCATGATGGAGGTATATGCCTCAGGTCGGACATGACGGGGAAGGTTGAGGCCCATGGTGAAAGGATCTTTGCCCGCGTTGACGATAACTTGGCCGTGGGGAGATCTTTCGGCTTCTTCAGTGGGACATCCGTCCTAAAAAATCTTTTAGACAAAGAGAAACTGCATCCCACCTTTTTATACGTTGGGGAACGGGACTTATTTTGATAAAAATCCATATTGAAGGTTTTAGTTTAATTTTTATTTAATCCAGCCCTTCCTTCAGTGGCATGATGCCAATTCTGTTCGGACCGCTTGTAGATGGATTGAAGGATGGGGTGCTTTGGCGTTCTTGAGGGAGGATTAGTGGCTGTAGGATTTACGCCTGCCATTATGTGTTTAAAAACCTTCAATTTTAGATAGGGATGCTGCCTCACGTGAAAGAAAATGTCGCAAACACACAAGTATGGGAGGTTTGAAAATAAAAATCGGGGTTTTTTTGACAAGGGGTGAAAGAAATTCTGAGTGTTTTACTGATGTTTTCAATGGCATGGCCATGCTGGCACCTCGGGGTATCATGCATTTTGGCTCAGCTTCTAATTTTCCCGACTACTCGTCATAAATTGGCAACGAAATTGCTTAACCCTTAATAAGACGCAAAGTGTACTCACGCTTGAGGCTCTTAATCATGTCAGTAATGGATTGATGGTTCGGATTTCTTCACACCATCCTTTTGATTCGCGCTGTTTTGTTGTGGGCGTTTGCATTTTTAATGAAGGCTTGGTTTCAAGCAAAACAAGCCCTCAGGCGTCAGGAAAAATCGAACGGGCATGAGGGTGGGAGGTGTGATATCTGGGCTCAACACTATCAGAGTTCGATTTCTCCGACAGATCATAAACGATCTGGATATTCCCTAATCCGGGAATTTCTTTCTCAAGTACATACTCGTCTCTCCGGATATCGGCCTTCTTTCTTTTCCTTTGGCAATACCATCATGATGAAACGTGGCGTGGGGAGCCTGTGCTGGGCGCTTGGAATGCTTTTGTTTTCTGTGGCACCCGCAAACGCCGCTCTTGTCCGACAGCCTTACCTGCAGCTCGTCACCCCGACGTCCATCACCATTATGTGGCGCACCGACTTGAATTCCGCCAACAATAGCCTGGTGCGATACGGCACAGTCTCCAGTAATTTAAATCGCACGGCCACAGGCACGGCGATCACGCGAGCCGGCCTGAATGTCAAGGACCATATCGTCACGATTACCGGCCTGAATGCCACCACCAAGTATTTTTATAACGTGGGAACGGTGACCAATGGTGTGCAAGGTGGAGGCTCCACCCAGCACTTTTTTGTGACGGGGCCGCCCGTCGGATCGACCACGCCGGTTCGGGCATGGGTGTTGGGTGATTCCGGCGACGCGGGAATCGCTCAACGAAACGTTCGCGATTCGATGCTGATCGAGACCGGGGGTAATCCCCCGGCTCCCCATCTCATCCTGCACATGGGAGACATGGCCTACAACAATGGCACCGACTCGGAATTCACCACCAATCATTTTGCGATCTACCGGGATATTCTCCGGCAAACTCCTCTCTGGCCGACGCTTGGTAATCACGAATCTCCATCGGTCAATACCTCCTTCGGCACGGGGCCTTATTACGACGCCCATGTACTGCCGATGAACGGGCAAGCCGGGGGCGTGGCTTCCGGTACTGAGGCCTACTATGCCTTCGATTACGCCAATGTGCATTTTATTGTGCTCGATTCGATGGATAGTAACCGGGCTCCAAGCTCCCCGATGGTGACGTGGTTAAAAAATGATCTGGCCTCGACGGGGCAGGATTGGGTGATCGCCTTCTGGCATCATCCACCCTATTCGAATGGTGGCCATAACTCGGATAATGCTGCCGACTCCGGAGGGCGCATGATCGATATGCGGGAAACGGTTCTGCCGATTCTGGAGGCTGGCGGGGTGGACCTGGTTCTTGCCGGGCATTCCCATGCTTATGAGCGATCCTATCTCCTGGATGGCGCATATGGTTATGGCAAGACTCCCAACTTCCCTACGCCTTCGTTTAATACCCTCATGGCCAACGGACACATTCTCGATGAGGGCGATGGTAATCCTTCAGGCAACGGGGCATACCAAAAACATTCAGAGGGCACTTCTCATAATGGTGCGGTCTATGTCGTGGCAGGCCACGGTGGACATAACCTTTCTTCTCCTGCCAGCGCACCCGGGAACCATCCGGTTATGGCCGCGTTTGATCTGGCGTATGGCTCGGTGTTAATGGACATCGGGGGCAGGAGCCTCACGTTACGGAACGTGCGGGCGGGAGGCTCCATCACTGACACCGTTGTCATCGATAAAACTTCTCCTGGTGGAATTGTGAGTGTCATTGACCCTCAGGATATGAATGCTGACCGCAAAGCAGACATTGTTTGGCGCAATATCAGGAATGGCGCCACCGCCGTGTGGTTGATGAACGGGACGACGATTGCCGCCTCCGGCTTTCCAGGCGGGGTGCCGCTGGACTGGAAGATTGCCGGGGTGGGTGATGTGAATGCGGATGGCAAAGCCGACCTCATCTGGCGTAATACCAGCAGTGGATCAGTGGCCGTATGGTTGATGAACGGTGTGACGATCACGTCCGTGGGCTTTCCCGGCAGTGCCTCGATAGAGTGGAACATTCAGGCCGTCGGGGATGTGAATGGGGATGGCAAAGCCGACCTTGTCTGGCGCAACACCGGGAATGGCAACACCGCCGTGTGGTTGATGAACGGAACGACGATTGTCGCCTCCGGTCTTCCAGGCGGGTTACCGCTGGTCTGGCAGATTGCCGGGGTGGGCGATGTGAATGCGGATGGCAAGGCCGACCTCATCTGGCGTAATACCAGCACTGGCTTAGTGGCCATAAGGTTGATGAACGGGTTGACCATGTCAGCCGCAAGTTTTCCCGGCAGTGCCTCGATAGAGTGGAGCATTCAGGCCGTCGGGGATGTGAATGGCGATGGCAAAGCCGACCTTGTCTGGCGCAACACCGGGAATGGCGCCACCGCCGTGTGGTTGATGAACGGAACGACGATTGCGGCCTCCGGCTTTCCGGGAGGGGTGCCGCTGGTCTGGGAGATCGCGAGGGCGGGCGATGTGAATGCGGATGGCAAAGCCGACATTATCTGGAGAAATACGAGTAGTGGCACGGTGGCGATCTGGTTAATGAATGGCCTAACGATCACCTCTGCTGGTTTTCCAGCTGCCACATCGATAGATTGGCACATTCAATAGCCCGAAATGTCCGGATGGACATCCCCGCACAGCCGCATTGTCTTCTTTTCACGATGTCGTCGAACATCTAGTTTGTAAAGGAGCGAACACACACTGGACGCCGTAACGCGTGTCTCGCGGATCAACAGCCTCCACTGTAATATTCACCTTGTGGGTGGGGCCTTGCTGGACGGGCCTTTTTGAACACTCCAAAATTTTTTGTATGGCTCTCGAATACCAAGCATGCGGATCAACAGGGAACGTATTTCGATTTTCAACAGCCCCCTTTTCGGAAATGAGGGATCTTCAGTGGCAAGGATGTTTGCCGGCAATCGGAGATCCAACGGAGTTCAGATTATGAATCCAAGGATGGGGTTAACGGAGGCCGTATTCTTTGAGCTTCCGCTGAAGCGTTTTCCGATGAATCCCTAATAGTTCGGCGGTACGATGTTCGTCGCCCTTTTGGGCATCCAGCACTTTGAGGATGTGTTCCCGTTCGAGCTGTTCGAGTGTTTTCCAATCCGGATGGGACGGCGATTGGTCGGGTTGGACAGGAGGTGCCACCAGGGCTAAGGGAAGGTCGTGGGGCATGATGAAAGAATGCGGGGTCATGACCACGGCTCGCTCAATGGTGTGTTCTAATTCACGAACATTCCCCGGCCAGAAATAGTGAGTAAGTAACGCTAACGCCTGAGGATGCACCCCGGTGACCACCTTATTGTTGAGCCGAGTGTATTTGGTGAGAAAATAGTCGATGAGCGTGGGAATGTCTTCGACCCGTTCACGAAGCGACGGCAGGTGTAGCGTGACGACGTTGAGCCGGTAATAGAGATCTTCTCGAAATTTCCCGACTTCTACCAGCTTTTTGAGGTTTTTGTTGGTGGCCGCAATGATTCGGACATCGACTTTGAGCGATTCCATGGCTCCTACCCGGCGGATTTCATGCTCTTGCAACACGCGGAGCAATTTGCTCTGTAAGTTTGGAGAGATATCGCCAATCTCATCTAAAAAGCAGGTGCCATGATTGGCTGACTCCAGGAGCCCTTTTTTCAGGGTAATGGCTCCCGTGAATGCGCCGCGTTCGTGGCCAAATAATTCACTTTCCAGGAGGTTCTCTGTGAGTGTGCCACAATCCACGGCGATAAACGGCCCTTCACGTCGAAGGCTGTTGGCATGGATGGCCCGGGCAATCAGTTCTTTTCCCGTGCCGGTTTCACCATGGATGAGGACGGTAGATTCCGTTGGGGCGACGCGGGCAATGAGTTTGTACACGGCCACCATCGACGGACTGTTGCCTTGTATCTGGTTGATCCCGTCTCCTTTGGGCAGGAGGGGCTGACTTGTTTCCCTCGCATCCTCCAATGTGCGTTTATGGTCGCAGGCCCGCCGGACGACCGAACGGATTTCTTCCAGTGCGAAGGGCTTGGAGAGGTAATCGAAGGCTCCGGCTTTAATGCCTTCCACGGCGGTGGACAGCGATCCGTAGGCGGTGAGGAGGATGACCTGGGTGAGGGGGCTGCGTTTTCGTGTTTCGGCCAGTAAGGCTAACCCGTCCATGTGCGGCATTTGAATATCCGACAAGACCACATCCGGGGTTTGAGCCTCGAAGGTGTCTAGTGCCGCTTGGCTGCTGGTAGTCGTGTGCACTTGATAGCCTTCTTTTTCCATAATTTCCCGAAGCAGGGTGAGCGTGTCCGGTTCATCATCCACAATAAGGATGGTGGCGTTAGGCATGATCCGATGTCCTCCAGGCGGGCAGTCGCATAAGAAAGCGGGTGCCACGGCCATTTTCGCAAAGAACGGTGATGTGGCCTTTATGCAATTGAATGATTTCCGTCGTGATGGCTAACCCCAGTCCGGTTCCCGACCCCACACTTTTGGTGGTAAAGAAGGGTTCAAAGATTTTTTCTCTGTGCTCTTGAGGAATCCCGGTTCCTGTATCGTGAATCTCTACGATGACCTCCTGGTCCCCTTGAGAGCTATCTTCCGCATTTCCAGCTTGAATGGTCAATTGGCCTCCGTCCGGCATGGCATCGATGGCGTTATCGATGATGTTGTTGATGGCCTCCTGAAGATGAAAGGCGTCTCCTTGGACCGGAAGCAAATCGGTCGAAAAGCAGGTGAGGGCTTGAATGCGGTGCTCTTGCAGGAGCGGACGAAATAATAAGAGGGACTGGTCTATCAGGTGCGGGAGGGAGACCTGTTCGAATGAAATGCTGGGTGTCCGGGTAAAGGTGAGTAAATCCTGGATGCTGTGGGTGAGGCGATCGGTTTGCTTGAGCATGGTGCGTACTCTCTCCAAGACTTCCTGCGGCAGATGGGGATCTTCCTGTAAGAGTTGTAGGTGTCCGGAAATAGCCGTTAAGGGGGTGCCAATCTTGTGGGCGATGGTTGCGACGAGTTGGCCCAACACGGCTAACCGTTGTTGCCGGAGAATATCCCGTTGCGCAATCGAGAGTCGTTCGTTGACGGCCGCCAATTCTTCGTTGCGTTGCCGTAATTCTGCTGTCGCCTCCTCTACTCGTGTCTGTAAGGCATCCCGGGCCTGGGCTAATGCCTGATTTAACGACGCATTTTCCTTCATCACTTCCTGGATCTGGTGCGCCATTGAATTAAACTGGCTGGCTAACTCGCCGATTTCATCTTTTTTTCCGATCGGCACCAAAGTTGCCCAATGCCCTTTTTCCACTTCAGCCAGCCCGGCTTTCAGACGCCCAAGCGGACGGATCACATGCCGGTAGAGAAAAAAGTTCAACGCCAGCACGATGCCGATGCCCATCGTCAGGCGGATGATGAGTGACCAATTGAGAAAAAAACGAGTGATGGTGTTGAGTTGCCCCGTCCAATATTCGGCGTAGATCACGCCGATGGTATTTCCCTGTATGGAAAGAGGCGTGGACAGTTTGAGCCGATCGTCACCTTGTTGATTTTGAAAGAGGCCTTTGGGTTCTTCAAATCGGAATGTCTGGGTGACCATGCTCGGGATCTCGGATGAGATGTGCTGGGTGGCTCCAACCTGCGTGAGCAGCATGGGAGGCTCATTGACGTCGGCGCCTTTCCCATATAACCGGAGGAGTACGAGATCCGGGTTCCGGCTCATCAGATCATTCAAGTATTTTTCCCGCAAAGTGGAATTTCCAAATTGGGATTCCGATTGAAAACGCGCACCGATTTGGCGCAGAAGCACGAGGGATTTCGAGTGAATGGCATCCTTGGCCAATTCCGCCACGTAATACTGATGCAACCATTCTGTGACCAGGATGGCTCCTCCCACAATCAGTAAAATAATCAGGGAGGCCTTGGCTTGGAGTTTCCAGGGATGTTGCCAGTAGATCATTCAGTCAGACCACTTCAGGAACGGTTGAAAAATGCCGCCATGCTTGTGCCGGGGATTTCAGGAGGCAGACCAACGGCGTTCTTATTGGCGGACCTTCCATCGCAGTTCCTCGGGACAAGCTTTGAATAGTCCCTATTTTTTTAGGGTGGTTCTGGCCATTTATCTGCTCATGATGAGGGGGACATTTTCTAAAAATGTAAGAGATCCTTATCATACACTTCAGGATCGTCGAGACGCCAAAGGCTGCATAACTGAGAGGAGGGTGGTGACCGGGTTAGTGATATTCCCAGTTTCGAGATATCTTGCATTCTGAATGCGAAGAATTTCACTGAGCCCCGGGTGCGGTATCTGGGCACAGGTTCATTGGCGTGGGCTCAGCATGACCATGTGATGAGAAACTCGCCGGGTACCACGTGTTCGTCCGATGCCGGTATGGTGAAATCAAAAATTTTCCTATTAGGGAACGCCGGACTCGTTCCCATCCCACTCCTCACCAATGAGATGTCTTGCTGGAGCTGTGTGTGTGCGTGACGTTTCTCAATCCGTGTGGATGGGGATTCGACGGACCAGTGAAGATTACGGGTTTTTTGTTCTTTGGTAGTGTTGGCAGGATCGGACAAAGGCTCGGAAAAGCCGTTGTGTCGTCTGACTGTGAAGCTGTCGTTCCGGATGCCATTGCACGGTAAAAATATGCGGGTTTTTTGGATGTTCCATCGCTTCAATGAGCCCGTCGCTGGCGATGGCGGAAGGGATGAAATCGGGAGCGAGAGTGCGAATGCCCTGGTGATGTTGAGTGGCGACCAGCTTGCGACCCTTTCCAAGGATTTTGGCCAAGCGGGTGCCGGGAATGACTGTTATGGGATGCAGCCCGTTTTTCTTCCCCTCATGATCCACGTTGTCGCCGTGCTTGGGCGGATGTATATGTTGGTAGAGGGTTCCTCCCTCCAGAACATTGATGAGTTGCAGGCCATAGCAGATTCCTAAAATGGGTAATTCTCGGGTTTTCCCAGCCTTGTAGAGCCAGGCTTCAAATTTTGACCGGTTTCGAAACGCAATTTTTGTGCGTTTTTCCGGGCGCTCCCCATACCATGTCGGATCCAGATCGTCCCCTCCGACAATCACCAATCCGTCGATGCCTTCTAAATAACGATTTCGTAGCGATTCCCGGTGGTTAATGGGTAGCAACACGGGATGGCCACCTGCCTCGGTGACCGCGGCGGCATAGCGATGATCGCACAAAAGATCGTAGTTGGCGAAGTCTTTGCGTTTCGACACGGCTTCGCAGGTGATGCCGATTAACGGGGCAGGGAAGCGTTTACTCATCGATGGACGCTCGCTTGCGGCCGAGCCACACTCGCTCGGTGCTCGGGAAGGGGACTTTTAACTCGGTGGCAAAATCTTGCAAGGTGTTGCCACTGAGCAAGTGGGATAATCCAGAGCGATACCGACGAGCGAATCGGCGTTGCCAGGTTTGCGGGTGTTCGCGAATCGCTTGCGCCACGGCATCATGAATGAGTCGGGCCCCGTTATATCGGCGTTTGAGCAGGCGAAGGACCTCGTAGATGTCTTCAGGAATATCCATGGCGTCGATTTCTTCCCGGTGTTCCCATAAGAATCGGTCCAAATACTCAGGGGCTGAAATCCATTCGCGTTTCCAGGGAAGCCTGGCTCTCATGCCTTTGGTGGCGGCTTCCGTTCTGGCGAGGAGATAATCGGCATGGCTCATGCGATTGGCCGCCCGTTCACCTTTGAGCCATCGCAGGCACACCGCTTTGACCAGGCATAAATTCGCCACGACGAATTCCGGAATATTGGAATCGAAGACCCGGATTTCCAGGGTCGGGGGCTTGGTTTTTCGTCCTTTACTAAACACCATTTCTCTAGTGTCGACCGAATTAAGCTCCCCTCGCTTCGTGGGTGTGAAGTAGGTGGCATTCCCACGAAGGAACCGGTTGGACGCTTTGCCTGTGACTCGTTTATCCCATATGGGAGAATTGGCTCCAGCGGCGATGAATAATGGGAGTTGATCGTGGAGATGCCAACTGAGTGAGGTGGCTTCCTGTTTGGTAAGCTTGCGATTGGCCACGGAGATGTGGAGGTGGGTGCCGGCAAACCGGTTGGTCCAGCCTCCCACAAATAACGGCACGCGATAGTCCTGATCCTCTTCCCGCCTGCGGTACAGTCCTCGCAGATATTTTCGCAACCCGGCCTTGAGTAAAAACAAGCTTTCCCTGACGGTGGTGAATGGACGACTGTTATATTCACTGCCGATGGAGGCATCCCGGGAAAAGCGTTCCCCGGACTCCGAAAGTCCTGGGCGGGGCTTTGACAGACGCCGGCCAATCTTGTGATCGGTGACATTGATACTGTATGCCTCAATTTCGACGCCAATGACAATTCGTTGATGAAATGGAGTTCGTGTTATGCCTGCTGCCATAGAAAGATAGGGTGTCCTTACTCGTCGTTGTAGTTCAAGAACAGGCCCGTTTTCATGTCCGATGTCTATCGGATGTGCTCAGGTACTCCTTGGCGGAGCAATACGTGAGGGAAAAGGAGCTGCCTGGGGGTGAAGAGGCTTGTGGCCGGCGAATGGTTGTGAGGCAATTGCGGGGATATCACTGTCTATATGAAATAAAGACGCAAGATGTGGAGACACGCTCAACGGTTATCGGAATCCCGGAAAGTGAATTGTTGATATGCTGAGTACGAATTGTAGTCGGATGGGTCGAAAGAGTCTACCGTTCCTCCTATTTTCCGGACTGGCACCCGGGCCGTTCATTGGGGATCCGTGGCCGGTTAAGATTATGACACACCGACCGCTGCTTTTCCCTTTTTTAAGAGATCGCCGACCGTTTCATTGGTAGTGTCTATCCATTCCTCTGCTTGGTCGAGTGTATCGGTTGCGAGGTCTTGCAGGTCTTCCCTGGTTCGTTTTCCAGACTGGGGCGCCCACAAAAGACCTGCAGCGATTCCCAGAGCGACCCCGGAAACAAAGGCCATGGTCCCGATTGCCCAGTGTGAAGAAACCCCTTTCATATTGGCCTCCCAGTTTAAGGATATGTAAAACGGTTGACGATCCCTTTCTGCGGTTATTTGCTCGATCAGAGCAGGGGAATCCATAGGTTGCCCCGCTTTCCCTTCCCCGCTCATGTTCTGTGAGAAGCAACTGGTATGCCAATGAGGTTCAAGAAATGTTAAGCCGTAATCGTGCATAAACACGATGGTTGTCACTGGTTTCCATTTTTGGTCTGGACAAATTGTCTTTGTGTAAGACTGTTTGTTTCGGATAAAGAAAAAAGGCATTGGCTTTTGGATCAAGAGCTGTTTCGGGAATAGATTTCACTATGCAGGCATTGGACGAATACCTGCTATCCGGCGAGGTCCTCACCAAATGCTGAGCCCAGGGCGAAGGATCTGTGTCCAGGTGGACGAGGCCACGCTTAACGAGGTTCTTCCTATGACTCAGAACGACAAGATTGCTGAAGGATGACAACGGCTCCCAGGACGTGTTCTATTCGCTACATGCTCAGAATTCATCAGGGATTGCCTGTTCAGTGAAGTTCATTTTTTACAATTACTCTTTTGAAGAAAATTAACAGGAATGGTTGACGGTTTTCTGCTTTTTATGATTCTGGATGTGTGGCGGATGGTGTTGCCTTTGGGGTTAACGCTTATTCTCTTCGTAACGGAAGTACTCAATAGATGGCCAGGAGGTTCTCATTATGGAGTGATCCGTGACGTCCTCAGCTCCGTGGGATTTCGCCTGACGTTCGGTTTATTGGTTATTTCGGGGATTACCGGTCTTCTTGTGCCATCGGTCCTTGGGTATCCTCTGCCTGAATCCCATATTGCCGTGGGGCCTTGGAGTTTTGAAGAATTGTTGGGATTTGTGTTGGGAGGGGTGTGTCTGTGGCGGAGTTGTAAGCCGGATGTTCGCGGTATGCCGCCCCGTCTTGCCTGGATGGGTTGTGGAGCAGCGGTTTTTTTAGGAGTTGGTGTGCTATGGATTGGCCGTTGGGATGCGATGGCCAATGAGGGCAATGTTCCTGGTGGTTGGTTTGCCCTGCAATTGTCTTCCTTGGATTGGACTCGTGTGGTCCCCAAAGCGTTTCATCTCTTGTTTTCCAGCCTGGTTGCAGGGGGATTGATGGTGACGCTCCTGGGACTGATCGGATGGTTTGGCGTGCCGGAAGGGTCTGCGTCCGGTCCTCGTTTTCAGCGAATTCCTCCTCCTGAGATCATTCGCTACGGGGTTGGTTGGATCTTGTCGGGCCTCGTGTCGCAAATGCTCATCGGTCCATGGCTGTTTTTGGTGTTGGGTGAGGTGCCCAGGGGAGACCTCATTGATGGGAGCGGTTTGGCCTCCGCATTATTTTTTGTGAGTGTGACGGCGGCTTTGGTGGCCTTGGTCTTGTTGAATGCCTCGTTTATGGTGCCCCATGTCAAAGGGTTGGTGTGGGGCGGGGTCATTAGTGTTGTGATGACGCTGGTACTAATGGGGATTATCCGGTATATGATGTTCCTGGCTACTCTGCGTTCACAGGGAATTCCCATCGCGATTGGGAGTGTGACCCTGTTTCACCTCATGACGGTTCTGGTGCTGACGGGTCTTCTGGGTGCGATTCTCATTCGATGGTGCGTTCGGCCTTTGAATGTCCTCTCTCCATGTACCTAACCGGCACCAGAGACTAGACAAATGTTTTTCTGCGAATTAAGGTATGGACATGCATATTTCAGAGGTGTTGCGGAAGCATAATCCCGCCATCAGTTTTGAGTTTTTCCCCCCAAAAACTGAACAGGCTTCACAAGAACTCTTTGAGACGATTTCGACCCTCATGCCGTTAAAACCTGCTTACGTCAGTGTCACCTATGGCGCCGGCGGGTCCACCCGTGAACGCACGCATGATCTCGTGGTCAAGCTTCAGCGGGAAACCGATCTGACGATTGTCTCTCATTTAACCTGCGTGGGATCCGGACGCGGGGAAATCCAGCAAATTTTATCGAAGTACCAGGCGAGCGGCATTCATAATATTATGGCATTGCGGGGAGATCCTCCCAAAGGAAGCACGGAGGTGGCAATTCCTCCCGATGGCTTTCATTTTGCGTCTGAACTGGTGCTGTTTATTAAGCAGCAATTTCCCGATATGGGCGTGGGGGTGGCCGGGTTCCCGGAAGGACATCCCGGTACGCCCAACCGCTTGCTGGAAATGGATAATTTGAAACGGAAAGTCGATGCCGGCGCCGATTACATTTGCACGCAATTATTTTTCGATAACCGGGACTTTTTTGACTTTTGTGAACGCTGTGAGGTAGTGGGCATTAAGGTGCCGATCATCGCGGGCATTATGCCGATTATTTCTCGAAAGGGCATGGCTCGCATGTCTGAACTGGCGCTGGGGGCTCGCATTCCCGCGAAACTCTTGCGGGCTATGGATCGAGCCGAGAATGATGCCTATGCGGAGCGGGTAGGCATTCATTGGGCGACCGAACAGGTGGTGGATCTTGTCGATCATAAAATCAAGGGGATTCATTTTTATACCTTGAATAAATCGAAGGCCACTCTGAAAATCTATGAGTCTCTCGGTATTCAAAGTTCGGAAAGTCTCCAGCATACGATCGAATGACTGCCTGCCTGGTCACACCTGATCCCGCCTGAGTTTTTTTGAATGCCTCTGCCATGGGATTTTCGCCAAACCTCTCTCCCGATCTTCCTTCGGCCTCGCCTGGCAGTATGTGTTGATGTCTGTGAAGGCTGTGCTCTTTGCGATGTTGAGCCCGGTGGGGAAGAGAATTTTCCTCTTTCCCCCTGTGGTTGATGTTGGGTAAGATGTCCCGGTTTGTAAAGGAGGATATTCATGACGAATAATGCAGGGTTTCAAGTGACACTGGATTTGGATGGTCGCCAATGCATGGTGATTGGCGGGGACGAGGAGGCGGTTGAGAAGGTTCAACGATTGTTAGAGGCCAGAGCTAAAGTGACCGTGGTCAATCCCACTCTTCATGTGGAATTGCGGAAACTCACCGCCTCAGGGAAAATCATCCACCGGGGTCGGACATTTCGATCAAGCGATGCTCAAGGGGTTGTCCTGATTTTAAATGTGTTGAATGACGACCTGGCCTTGGCGAAATCTTTATTTGAGTTAGCGAAAACGGAACGGTATTTGGTGTGGTCTATGGATTTGCCAAACTATTCGACGTTCATGATGCCCGCACTGGTGAGGCGAGGGAATCTTCGCATAGCAATCAGCACGAGCGGCGCTGCTCCTGGCCTGGCGAAAGTACTTCGCCAAAACCTTGAATCGCTCTTTGATGAGGAGTTCGAACAGTTCCTGGATTGGTTAGGCGCTCTACGTGAGGAACTCAAAAACACGGAGGTTAGGGATCTTCGGCGGCGTGAACGATTAACCGAGGCTGTCAATGGATTTCAAGTAACCGGGGAGTTGCAGTACCCCGATAGTTGGAAATTATCGAGTGAGGGGCAGGTAGAACAGGTTGGGAAGGAAGGTGCGTAATGGTGTTGTTAGAATTTAGTATGTCGCCCCTTGGGAAGGGGGAAAGTGTGGGAAAATATGTGTCCCGATCGTTGGACGTGATAGATAAAAGCGGCGTGGATTACCGACTTAATCCCATGGGAACGGTCATTGAAGGAGAGTGGGATGACGTGTTTCGAGTGGTGAAAGAGTGTTACAACCGGATGAAAAAGGACTGTCCGCGGATTTCCTGTGTGATTAAAGTGGATTACCGGCGTGGGCACAAAGGCCGATTGTCCGGAAAAGTGGCGAGTGTGGAAAAACGGTTAAAACGCAAATTGAAAACCTCGTAAACACGAGACGGCTCGTGCGGGGCACTCATGTGCGGTTGTCGGGGTGATGAGGAGTGACGGAATGGTTATCCCCGGACATCTTTTTCCGAGTTTGTCAGCGCGGTTGACGGGGAAGAGGCAAGTAGTTGAGGAATATAGATCCGGTTCGCTTTTCCTCCGATCCCGCACAGCACTTCATAGGGAATGGTATTCAACCAACCTGCATAATCTTCGGCCGTAATTTCCCGCGTTTCCTGCTTTCCCAATAACACGACTTCTTCGCCGATTCTTGGGTTGTGAATGTCCGTGACATCCACCATCATCATATCCATGCAGATTTTTCCAATTATTGGGGCTTGTTCCCCCCGGATCAGGACATGACCGACTCCCGTGAGATGACGGGGGAACCCGTGCGTATAGCCGATCGGCAAGACGGCGATGTGTGAAGGCCTCCGCGTGCGAAAAAGTGCGTTATACCCCACGATTTCACCAGGCTGCAGGGAACGGAGATGGGCCACATAGGTGGTGGCCTGCATGACGGCTTGGAGATGGATGGACGGGGACGAACTTTTCTCCCGTGGTGCGTAGCCATACAACATCAATCCGGGTCTGACCATTCCCAGGTGTGAGGTAGGATGAAAAAGAATTCCTGCGCTATTGGCCATATGAAGAAGTGGCGCGTGCACTCCCAATCTCTTTGCCTGGTCGATAAATGCCAGAAACTGTTGGATTTGCCGGTTGGTCAACGTGGAGTCTTGGTTGTCGGCATCGGCAAAATGGGTCAAGAAGCCCTGTATGTCCACTGGGGAGGCAGGGGTAAGCCCGGTCAGTAAGGAAAAGGCCTGATCGATTTCAAATCCCAGCCGGTGTAATCCGGTGTCGACTTTGAGATGAATGGGAAACGGGCTATCGGACGGAGGAAGTAGGTCAATGAGTTGCTGGAAAATTTCAAAACGAGATATGACAGGCGTTAATTGATAGTCAATGATGTCTCTCAGGTGCTCGGGTAAAAGAGGACCCATCACCACAATTGGGCAGTGAATGTGGTGCTTCCGAAGGGTAAGGCCTTCCAGGACGGATGCCACTCCGAATCCAAAAATCCCCAAGGGTTCCAAGGTCTGAGCTACCGGGACCGCTCCATGGCCATAAGCGTCGGCTTTGATAATAGCCAAAATTTTCGTGGGCGGAGGAACCCATTGACGGATCTGTTGGAAATTACTGGATAATGCGTGCAGATTGATGGAAACAGTAATGGGAGAAGGGAACAGTCGAAGGTCGGAAGAGGGAAAAGACCGGATAGGTGTCACAAAAAATTCCTCAGATGGCGAGTATTTCCTCCTCCTTTTTCTTGATCAAGTCATCCACGGTCTGTATGAATTTGTCCGTTATTTTTTGATTTTCCGCTTCCAATCGGCGAAGAGCGTCTTCTGTAAGCGGGCCTTCTTTTTGAAGCCGTTTGAGTTCATCATTGCCGTCACGGCGGAATCCCCGAATTTGCACTTTGGTTTCTTCTCCGTATTTTTTGCTGAGTTTGACTAAATCTTTCCGGCGTTCCTCGCTCAGGGGTGGGATAGGGAGGCGGATCAGTTTTCCGTCATTTGACGGAGTCAGACCCAGCTCTGAACTAATGATGGCTCGTTCAATTTCTCTAATCTGGGACGTATCGTAAGGTTGAATGGTGATCAGCCGACTTTCAGGGATACCCAAATTTGCTACTTGCTTGAGAGGAGTTGGCGTCCCGTAATAATCAACGGTGATATGGTCGAGCAGCCCCAGGGAGGCACGACCGGTTCGAATAGCCATGAATTCTCTTTTTAAGTGCTCGATGGCCCCCTCCATTCGCTGAGTGACTTTTTGAATGGTCGGATCGTTCATGATCATTCTCCACGTTAGTTGACAATGGCATTTTTGGACACAATTGTGCCAATAGGATCTCCCGCGATGATTTTCCTGATGTTTCCCGGTGAAGTGAGATCGAACACAATGATGGGCAGATCGTTATCCATGCACAGCGTAATGGCTGTGGCATCCATGACTTTCAGGCTTTTATTGAGAACCGACAAAAATGGTAATTCGGTGAAGCGTTTGGCTGTTGGCGTAGTCAGGGGATCTGCGTCGTAAATGCCATCGACCTTGGTGCCTTTCATGATTACCTCCGCGCCGATTTCCATGGCCCGCAGAGCGGCGGCGGTGTCAGTGGTAAAGTACGGATTGCCCGTCCCGGCGGCAAAAATCACCACCCGTTTTTTTTCCAGATGTCGGATAGCCCGACGACGAATATAACTCTCGGCCAACTGGCGCATCTCAATGGCAGATAACACGCGAGTGGGGACGTCTTTGCTTTCTAAGGCGTTCTGCAGGGCGAGGGCATTCAGCATGGTGGCCAGCATGCCCATATAATCGGCGGATGCCCGCTCCATGCCAGAAGCACTTGCGGCGAGCCCTCTGAAAATATTGCCACCTCCAATGACAATGGCGATTTCCACATTCATGGTCAGGACGTCGGCAATTTCATCTGCGAGATTATGTAAAATAGAAGGTTGAATGCCGTAGGTTTGTTCCCCGGCTAGCATTTCTCCGCTGATCTTTAAGAGGACGCGACGATATTTGAGAGGCATTAGTCCTGGCCGAGTTGGTATCGCGTAAAACGGCTGATCGTGAGGTTTTCGCCAAGTTTCGCAATCTTCTGAGAAAGGAGATCCTGGATGCTGATGCCGGGATCTTTGATAAAGGCTTGTTCGAGAAGGCACTGCTCTTGATAATATTTTTCTAATTTTCCCTTGATGATTTTTTCCCACGCCGCTTCGGGTTTTCCCGATTCCTTCATTTGGGCGAGATAAATATTTTTTTCCCGTTCTATCAAGTCGGGAGGGATGTCCTCGCGTTTAATAAACAAGGGGTGAGAGGCGGCTATTTGCAAGGCGACTTCCTTGACAAAGGCTTGAAATTCATCGTTGCGAGCGACGAAGTCTGTTTCACAATTGACTTCCAGCAGAACACCGATTTTTCCCCCTGAATGAATATACGATGAAATGATTCCTTCCTTGGTTTCTCTGCCAGCCTTCTTTTGGGCGGCAGCCAACCCTTTTTGACGTAACAGATCAATGGCTTTTTCGACATCATTTCCGGTGTCTTGAAGGGCTTTTTGACAATCGAGGATTCCTGCCCCGGTTTTGCCTCGCAACTCTTTCACCAAGGCACTCAAACTAGACATACGGTTGCTCTCCTAACAGAGTAATGTGAATGGATGGTCAGACGATGGACGCAGAACTCTTAAACCGGTTGAGTCCTCTCGGTTGCCTCAACGGATGAATGGCCTGGTCCTGTATTGTCGGGAAGGAACCCGTCTCCATTGGCTGCTGACTCCTGACGTTTCCGGCGAAGTTCCATGCCTTCTATGCAGGCGTCGGCAATTTGGCCGGTAAACAATTTGAGTGATCGAATGGCATCATCGTTCCCAGGAATAGGATAGTCCACTCCTTCGGGGTCGCAGTTGGTGTCAACTAAGGCGATAACCGGGATGCCCAGTCGATTGGCTTCTTTGACCGTAATATGCTGAATCCTGGTGTCTAAAATATACACGCACCCTGGAATATCGTTCATGCCTTTGATGCCACTCAAGTATTTTTCCAGTTTGGCTTGTTCTTTTTTCATTCGAACGATTTCTTTCTTTTTGAGTCGTTCGTATGTGCCATCGGTTTCCGCAGCTTCAAGTTTTTTCAGTTGGTTGATG
>Ga0299913_10001220_pt1 | contig 18576 bp, 21 predicted proteins | sample RVTome_9_FD_201360 | JGI IMG/M metagenome (GOLD analysis project Ga0299913, IMG submission 201360) | Soil microbial communities from uranium-contaminated site in the Upper Colorado River Basin, Wyoming, United States - RVT155D38 (version 2) ... | reverse complement strand
CGTCGCTGAGAATTATGGTGCCGAGTACACCATAAACTCACAATCATCCAAGGATATACATGATGAAATTCTTAGTTTCACAGATGGCAAAGGAGTTGATGTGGTTGTAGACACGGTTGGAGCAGAGAAGACAATATCGGATTCGTTCAGGATCTTGGCTAAAAATGGAGCACTGGTAATAGTAGGATTATTTGGTAGCCAGATAAAGATGCCGTTGTTGCAGGCAGTAGTGAATGAGTATCAGGTATATGCGTCACTATGGGGAAACTACAACGAGCTAAAGGAAGTAATAGAACTCGCAAATCAACGCAAGATAAAACATTCGTATCAGAGTTTTTCACTGAAAGAAATTAACCAGGCAGTAGACTCGCTAAAGCAGGGACAGATCGTAGGAAGAGCAGTGATAGTTCCATGAGAAGCAATCGAAGTGCAGGGCCAACGGCATGCAAATAAAGCATCAAGCTAAGGTGTATATCGGCGGTGCTTTCTAAAACTTGATTTCGTCCTCCAAGAATCTATCTCTGTTGCGGTCCCGAGTAAAGTATACTTTGGAAAAGGGCATGCAAATAGACCTGACACGGGAGTCATGCAAGAAATTCCTGAGAAGACATGTAGATCAAAAGATAGCCGTTGTAATCCTTTACGTGGACATTAGCTGCTCGACGAAAATGAGCATTTCTCTTCCTGCCGTAAAATTTGCTTCGATCTTGCGGGTGTTTTCACAAGAGATGACCCTCCTCATAGAAGATCATGGAGGATATGTCCTGAAGTATGTAGGAGATGCGGTTATTGGACTCTTTCCTGCTGAATATGATAAACACGGAGCATCCAAGAATGCTCTAAATTGTGCCATGGAAATGCATCGAATAATCAGCGGATCGATAAATCCAGAACTCTCAGCTCACAGCATTCCGGAAATTGGCATAAAAACTTCGCTGGACTATGGTGAGCTCTTGGTGGTATTGTATGGAAAGGGTTCAATGTCACATATTGATACGGTCGGCTCTAGCATAAGCATGGCGTCCAAGATGCTTGCTTTTGCAAAGACCGGACAAGTCATAGTAGGTGACTCATTTTACAAAAATTTGGCTACAGATGAGCGATGCTCTAAGGACTTTGAGGAACTAAGAATGAGCTCTAAGGAATGGTCTTTTATTGACGGGAAGAGCGGAACGGACTATAAGCTATATGTAACTACCCCGTAGCAAAAATACTCGCATTCCTCCATACTCCCAAATTTATCACGTGGATATTAAGGATGGCAAAGACATCGATCACAAGTGTAATAACGAGATTCTGCTTCTATCCGATGCAAAGATATTGTGCATTGCACTGCAGCCATAGTTGATAAATCAGAATCATTCGGTCCATTCCAGTATGAACCAGCATGTTCTTTATTTACTATCGCTTGAAAACTCTTGGATATCCAGTGATAGTAAAAACAGCTGTGGCTCATCCGAATAAAGCCTTAACAATTTACTGGGGAAACGAAAATGACGAGCTCCGGCTCCCCACTAGGTCTAGCTTATCCATTACATTACAAGGAATAGAGCGTCCACTGGACTACACTGTCACCCTAAGGGTAGGACAATCGATATCCCGAGATAGAGTCTTCATTGATGGAATAGAGGATACGGGAGAAATCCAAAATCATTTTGTTCGTCATCTTAATATCATGAGAGAGCACACTGGATTTAGGGGAAAGGTTGAAGTTCTTACAAGAAAATCATTTCCAGTCGGAAGTGGACTTGCTGGATCCGCAGCAAGCGCTTCAGCGTTGGCTGAAGCATTTGCAGGTCTAATCGAAAGAAATTCCGACAGGCGACTTGTATCCATCATGGCTAGGCAAGGCAGTGGATCCGCAGCGCGATCAGTGTTTGGAGGTTTCGTGATGTGGCAGAAGGGGAATGATAACGCAACTTCATATGCAGAACAGCTTTTCGATGAAAACCATTGGGACATTCGCAATGTTATAGCCTTAGTTAGTTCGGCTCCAAAAAAAGTGAGTTCGTTCGAAGGCATGAGAATTTCAAAAGAGACTTGTCCTAAGTCGCTTTACTCAACTTTCAGTCGTGCCGCAGATCTCCATATCGAAGAGATGAGGGCAGCGATAGCTCAAAGGGATATTGGAAAGCTCGGAACATACTATGAAACAGAGAATACTCTTTTTCGAAAAGTTTGTCTCCAGTCGATACCCGCTCTTGACTACTGGAACAAGCCCACACATGATATCTTTGACAAGGTATTGGCTCTGCGAAAAGAAGGCCTTCCTGTATATGCCGGAACAGACGCTGGACCCAATGTCCATATCTTGACGTCGGCGAATCATGTGGAGAGAGTCATCGCGACTTTCAAGGGAATGGAAGCTATACAGGAACTAGTGCACTGCAGGGTGGGCGAAGGAAGTCATCTGATTCGAGATGACCTGATCTAGATTATCAGCTCCTTCAAACAGGTTCTGAGTTCCACGGGATGAAGGTCGATATAGCAGGATTTAGCGACACATATTGAACTAGATATCTACACGTTACGAGACAATGAAATAGCAGTCAAACAAGCGTTAGTTAACAAATGCATTGGCAGGAGTCAACTCTAGGTTGAACTACACCTTGCCAGCGCGGTCCCTCGAAGCAGAGCTAGATTTTCTATTGTGGATTTTTGAGCTATGCTATTGCAATATCGGTAGCGAACCGCGAAAGGTACGTAGGTCATGTTCTAGGGCTGTGACCCTCTGAAAAAATAATCTCTTGCAGCAAATGGGATTGCTTATTTCATGAGCCAAGCCCACCAAGGGGCTGCAAATGGAAAGTCTCCGTGCATCTTTATCTTGGCTCCCGAGCCGAACTTACGCAGTTGCCCTTGCAATGCATCTGATATCTTACGAGTGGCACCCTTCATATTGTGTAGGTCTGCTGGCAGAATAGTTTCGAACAGCTTCCTTGCAAAATCCGGAGTGACAAGTATATCATAGAACCACCACCCTGCAGCCATTTCAGCCCTGTCGCTAAGTTTGAAGCCTTGCTCTGTGTGAGTCATTTTTTCTAAGCCAGAAAACATGCGCTTTATTATGTCAAGATCCTTTTCGAAATCATTAGAAACTATTGAGAAGATGGGAAACAACTGTTGCTGAGTGTTATCTGACACAGCTTATATTTTCAGCACCGATATTTAATTGTAGAATGTGCGGGCCTGCTACGGCGACCTCAAGCAAGAAGGCAAAATTATTGTGCAATCTATCCGTCCCAAGTTGCACAGGTGTACCCTAACTTTCAGCCGTATGTGTAATCTTGTTTGCCGTTACTCCTCTCCCTTCCTTGATTTGCAAAGGCTCGAGTATCTTGTGGTCGTTTAATATTCTGACGATGCTGTTCACGTTCGCTACATTCAGGCTTCTAGTGCCTTTTTCAGTCATCAATTCTACCACCTTTTGGTGCTTGTTGTGCCTTTAAGAGGAGCCAACCTAGAAGCCACAACTCCTATCCAAGTGTCCAAATTGCAGGATACGAGTCAAAGTATTTCCCATAATGAAAGGGAATTTGAAACTTGCCGTTAATGGCTTGGTGCAGTACCGGTGTTACTTATAGCAGGGTCGGCTGCGAAGGGAGTGTGCACTCTGATGCTAGGTTCCCATTGCCAAATCATACATAGTTATTTCGGAATGCCGGCACTATGCTTTGTCCTAATTTTGTTAAGGGCACTTTCAAAATGTTTCATTGACACTTTCAGTTTACTGCCCTTCAGGTTGACGTGATCTTTGATTGCGGTCATTGCTGCTGCGTTTACTATCCCTGCAATTTCCGCTCCTGTCATGCCATTAGTCATTTCCACTAGCTTGTCCAGATTAACATCCGAATCCAGTGGCTTCTTCTTCGTATGAATCTCGAATATCTGCTTCCTTGCGTCTTTGTCTGGCGGCGGCACTTCGAGTATTCTATCAAACCTTCCGGGTCGGAGCAGTGCTTCATCAATGATGTCTGGCCTATTAGTTGCCCCTATGACCACTACTCCCTTTAGATCCTCCAATCCGTCCAGCTCCGTCAACAACTGGCTTATCACCCTCTCAGTCACATGCGCGTCGCCCTCAGATCCCCTTCGAGGTGCAATAGCATCCAGCTCGTCAAAGAAGACCACACACGGCGCCGCCTGTCTTGCCTTCCTGAAGACTTCCCTTACGCCTTTTTCCGACTCGCCTACCCATTTGCTGATGAGCTCTGGACCTTTTATGCTGATGAAATTTGCTTCCGATGTAGCCGCTACTGCCTTGGCTATCATGGTCTTACCTGTCCCCGGGGGACCGTATAGTAGTATCCCCTTTGGAGGCTTTACATCAGCTTCTGTAAACAGGTCTGCATGCTTTAGTGGCCACTCTATCGCCTCTGCCAGCTCGTCCTTAATCCCTTGCAAACCACCGATATCCTCCCACCTGACATTTGGTCTTTGCACTAGGACCTCCCTCATCGCTGAAGGCTGTACATCTCTGAGAGCTTCATCAAAATCCTGCTTCGTGACTTTTATCTTGTTCAATATTTCGGCAGGGATCTTTGGTTGCTGCAAGTCAATTTCTGGCAGTATCCTACGGAGCGAACGCATTGCAGCTTCTTTGCTCAGTGCTTGAAGATCGGCACCAACGAAGCCATGGGTTATTCTAGCTATCGATCCCAGATTAACATCCTCCGTTAGAGGCATGTCTCTGGTGTGTATTAGCAAGACGTCATGGCGGCCCTTTTCATCTGGGATTCCAATTTCAATTTCCCTGTCAAACCTGCCCGGCCTCCTCAATGCGGGATCGATAGCATTTGGCCTGTTTGTCGCGCCGATAACGACAATCTTGCCCCTTGAGGAAATTCCATCCATAAGGGTAAGAAGCTGGGACACTATTCTCTTTTCCACGTCACCGGATACTTCTTCCCTTTTTGGTGCGATGGAGTCTATCTCGTCAATGAATATTATTGATGGGGCGTTTTCTTGTGCCTCCTTGAAGATCTCTCTTAATTTTTCTTCACTCTCGCCGTAGAACTTGCTCATTATCTCTGGCCCACCTATTGAATAGAAATTGGCATTAGTTTCACTCGCCACCGCCTTGGCAAGAAGAGTTTTTCCGGTTCCGGGAGGACCGTGGAGCAGGACTCCTTTTGGAGCTTCAATCCCTATTCGCTCAAATATCTCCGGGTGCCTGAGAGGAAGCTCGATCATTTCACGCACCTTTTGAACCTCATTCTTGAGCCCACCGATGTCTTCGTATGTTATCCTCGGTACTCCTTTCGCCGCATGTTTGGGTACTGTTCCAATAACGAACTCCGTATTACTATCGATTAGTGATACCGTAGCATCTGATGGCGATACACCTGTGACGGTGAAACCTATCCTTCTCCCCATGACGTTAAGTGGAATAACTTCTCCTTTGGCAACAACGCGGCCCTGGAGCAATTCGGGAAGATATTCTTCAAGACCCACGATGCTGAGTTCTTCTGTTGGGGCCAGCGTCACTTGTTCTGCTTTTTTTACAATCACTTTACGGATGGTTACAGAGTCATCAATTCCTACACCAATTTCGCTTCTAGTGTACCCATCTATCCTAATCAGCTTCTTGCCGAGGTCTGTAGGCGGGCTTGACCAAAGCAGCACATATCCAATCTTCCCACCTGAAACCTCTATCACATCACCTATGGATAGTTCCAATTCCTCCATGACCCTGGGATCAATTAGTGCCATGCCTCTCCCAACATACTTGGAGTTTGTTTCAGCTACTTTTAGTGTGATTTTCCTATCATTGTTATTCTTCAATTTGATAACGCCTCATATCCTAGTCTGGCTGACTAATGTGGAGCATGATAAATACTTAAAGTTACCCATCAGTCATCGCTCCTGAACCAAAATCGTAATCAATGAATGATCATTACTGCGCATGGGGCTCTTTCACTCACGCTTCTTGAGACGCTACCAAGAACTCTTATTTTAGACATTCCGGATCGGCCAACATTCCCAATTACTATCAAGTCAATTATTTCCTTTTCTGCGACTTTAATGATGGTGTCAGAAACGTGATCTGCGGCCAAGACTCGAGTTATTATATCAACGTCGCTACGCTTCTTGATTTCAGCCTTTTTCTTCGCCAAGGCATTAGCCGCGTTTTCTTCCATCACCTCACAAACCTCCTTTAGATACCTAGAAAGGGTCGTCCTCTCCTGTCTTTGGCGACCGTGCTGGCCGCTCAATGAAATGGTGTGTAGGGAACTCTGATATCACATGTAGTATCACATCCGGTCTGTTTTCTCTGCTCGATGACGTCGCGACACTTACTGCTTGTTCCAAGGCCTTGTCGGTTGGTCCCGAGCCATCGTATGGTACGAGTATTTTCTTGAGCATAGGATTTGTAATGCTCCCTTATTAGATAAAGTTGGAGGAATACAATGCAATGCACTGCACTCTACCACTTGGACAATGAGATCTAGGTGAATGCCTACTGCAAACGCAACACCCGCAGCGCTGCCCCCTATGATTAAGGTATTGAATCCTGATCTTGTCGCAGACTTTTCGACAACTCTCCACTTTATGCTGCCTAGAAAGAATGCGACACCAGAGAAAATTAAAGGCTGTAGCTGCGGATACTACGGAGGAATCAATTACAAATGTCACTATAGGAGGAACTAGTGGGATTGCAGTGCAGTCCATCAGTTTAAATAATAATTGTGCTTATCGGCGTTCATGAAGCAGCGGACGGTGAAAAGGGATCGCAATGTGGGCAGCTTTATGAGCTCCCCGATTGTATGGGTTGGACCGGACACCACTTTTCTGGACGCTGTTCGTAAGATGATCCTAAGGGGGATAGGCAATCTTGCAGTATTGGATGGTGAAAGGGTATTGGGAGTAATCACCGAAAGAGAGCTATTACAGCATTTGGTATTGAACAAGACGCTGCCAAACAAGCAGGTAAAATACCTCTTGAACCAGCGATTTACCAAAGTAACTCCCGAGACTGGCATACTTGAGGCAGCTAAGACAATGATTTCCAAGAGAGCCAGGTTGCTAGTATTTCAAAAGGACAAGTTGACGGGTTCCGACTATCTAGTTGGGATAATCCCTGCATCAGATATTGTGAGAGCATTTTTGAAGACTGACAGAAATCCAACAATAGAAAGTGCAATGTCAAACAAGATCTATACGATACCGCCTGATAGCACAATCCTAGGCGCCTTGAAAATGATGCTGAAAAGGGGTATTGGAACTGTGGTCGTGACTCAGAACGGTTCTCCATATGGGATATTTACTGAAAGGGATTTGTTGAACCGGGTTCTTGCTGAACACGTCGACATCGAAGATAAAGTCGGCGCAATCAGCACAAGTCAGTTAGTCAGTTCGAAACTTGGCATTGGAGCAAAAACTGCGGGTAGGATAATGCTTTCCCACAAGATCAAGAGGCTACCTCTTACGAAGGAGGGGAGAGTCGTAGCGATGGTTACAGCCAGAGACTTGGTAGAGGCATTCCAGAGAGGAAGATGACCGTGGCTAATGAAATATCGCTGAAACGGATAATCGTACCACTTGATGGCTCTGACTCCTCTTTCAGGGCGGCCAAATTCGCGATGAAAATCGCCAAACCCGAAAATGCAGAGATTATTTTCATGCATGCGGTAGTAAATCCGCCTTACATGGAGTTCAGGGGCGCAGGGCCATTTATCATTCATTATATAGAGGAAGCCAAACGAAACGCGGAAATGTGGTACATGAATGTAGGAGACATGGCCGTGAAGGAAGGAGTCAAGTTTTCTACTGAAACCATATTGGACATATCCTCCGCCGCCGATTCAATAGTGAATTATGCCGAGGGAAAAAGTGCTGATCTAATCGTCATTGGCACAAAGGGAAGGACGGGTTTAAAGCGTCTCTTCCTCGGGAGCGTTGCAAGTGGAGTGGTAACGCATGCAAAGTGCTCCGTTCTTGTGATAAGATAGAGTCAGTCGTGCGTACTCAGTGCTCTTACCACATCAGTCTTCGTGACTATTCCGGCTAGAAGACCCTTCGAGTCTACCACTGGCAGTCCACTTATTCTATTCCTGAGCATGACATAGGCCGCGTCTGCCAAGTCTGAGTCTAGACTTGCAGTAATCGGGCTTGCTGTCATCACATCAGATGCAAGCATGAATCCCTTCACCCCAGATGGTATGAACGAAAAGTAATCCTTCTTCTTTCTCTGTCTGTCAGGAGTGACAAAGAATGCTCCAAGCGTCAACAAGTCGCGACCGGTTATGATGCCCGTCGGCCGGTTATTCTTGGCAACAACTATTCTAGATATCTGATATCTTTCCATCAACATGATAGCAGAGTGGATTGGCTCATCCAAAGCTACAGTGACCACCTTTCTGGTCATGAATTCCTGGACTTTGTGCTCAAAAACAAAATACTCTTCGTAGGCAGCTGCCAAGTCAGTCTTGGTAAATATTCCCTTCAAATTGTTTTTGTCATCGACAACAAGGAGTGAGCTAACGTGATTCCCAAGCATCATCCTGGCGCAAGTTCTCAAGTCTGTCTCCGGCTCGACAGTGATCAGGCTCTTGCTCATGACCTCGTCCAGCCTGATTTCCCCTAGCCCTCTAGTTGGTACGTCTTTGTACAAGAAACGCGCCATGTCCTTCTCAGTGACTAGTCCTAAGGGTTTGCGCTTTTTGGCAACTACAATCCGGCTGATGTTGTATCTGATCATAGTATTTCGAACATCAAGCAGTGTCTGCTCTGGACGGAGAGTAATCGGTTTCTTCTTTGTGCGCTTTGCGTCAAATCCTGATATGTACATGGTCTTTCGGGGTTGATACTCAAATCACGTTATATCCTGTTTGTACACAGCGCATTGCAGTGCATACATCCGACTTAATACGTTGCATGCACAGATTTTATTGTGAAATGAGGCAGCGCGGTCCGCATGAATTTCTGCATCCGCTCGAGCCAATGTACAGTGAGTGTGCTTATTGTGGAGAAAGAAAAAGCTTGGTTTGCCTGATATGCGGCTACTGTTATGAATGTCACCCTGCAATAGAAGAGATAGAAAGAAGATTGCTAGCAAAGGTTCCCATCACTTGGAGACTCCAAGAGGTCGAGGCAATGTAATTGTCAAGATGGCACCAGGTAGCTCCGGTCGATCCTGTGCTTTTGAGGTTTTGGAACTAGTCGACCTTCCAGCTATAATAACAACCATGGATGTATTATTCACGATTGAGCACTATGGAGACCGTTCTTGATGACATTGCGGGTGCGAGGATTACACAAAAGTACCTATCTGTGCTAGAGAATGAGACGATCGGAAGCATTAAGATACTTGTCTTTGCCACGGCCAAGGAATGTGATGTTATAGATTACGTTTATGTGGTTGATGAAAAAAAGTACTGAAAGGAGTTGTTTCTCTTAAGGAAGTCCTTCAGAGTATTGAAGATCAGCTTCAAGTCAAGACAGCAATGACAAGAAACGTATTGGCAATAGACTTTCACGCTGATCAAGAGAAAATAGTTCAGATCGTTCTTAAGCAGAAACTTAAAGCAATACCGATAATAGCTGAAACCACGGGGCAATTACGCGGCGTAGTGCCATATGATGCCATCCTTTCCGTCTTCTACCATGAATTTCGAGAAGATATCCTAAAATCCGCAGGGATACACCGCGGCATCAAAGAAATTGAAGATATATCAACCCCGGCTTTGCGATTAGTCAGAGCTAGGATTCCATCGCTGACAGTGGGGCTCTTGGGTGGCTTGCTCGCTGCCTCAATAATTGCGGGATTTGAAGGAATCCTAAATTCGTACATCATCCTGGCTTCCTTCATTCCCGTCATGATCTATCTGAGCGATGCGGTTGGAACACAATCCCAGACGCTGGCTGTAAGAATGATCGCGCTGGAACCATCATTCTCCGTTGTGAAATACCTTCTTAGAGAACTCCGTGTCGGTTCAGCGATCGCAGGGGTCTTTGCCTTCTTGCTGTTCTTGGCTACCATATTGGGTTGGTCTGCACCAATACAAATTGGCATGGCGATAGCCGTATCGATGTTTCTGAGCATAGTTTTTCAATGTTTTCTAGCGACTTATTTGTCGATTGCACTATCAAAGCTCAAAATAGACCCCGCTACTACCTCTGGTCCATTAACGACTGTCATAAGTGACATTACAACACTCTTGATGTACTTCATTATCGCGTCATCGTTTTTGCGGACACTTGGATGAGGGATTCCATCCCATAATTATTTGCCGATATCCTCGAAGTTTTCCGAACCAATCACGTTGTTTCTCCCGCAGGGTAGAAGGCGGCAAATTCTGATTCTTGTAGTGTAGCTGTCTCTCTTTTCGTTCCTCTCCTGTAGGATTTCTTGATATTGAATGAGTTTATGCACCTGTTTGGTGCAGGTTTCATTGCTACTTTACGTCAACCTTTGTTACTTCGCCTTCAGCCTTTGTTGGAATTTTCTTTGGCAAATCCACCTTAAGAATTCCATTCTCCATTTTAGCCGCAACTCTTGAGGGAATTATTTCCTCCGGCAGCGGGACGCTGCGATAGAAAGACCTGAATAGTCTTTCAGTGTAGAGGTATTTCTTTCCTTTTTCATCACTCTTCTCAGAATGCTTGCCTGAAATTTCCACTGAGTACTTTGTAGCCTTGACCTCGATCTTTTCTTTTTCTATGCCTGGCACCTCCACTTGCAGTTCGAATTTGTCGCCTTTGTCAGTCAATTCGTAAAGCGCTATTCTCATGTCCCGCGCTTCGAAAACTGACGGCATTTCCAAGTCCATTGTGAGAGACCATGGTCGCGTCATCATTCTTTCCATTTCCCTTCTAAAGCTATCAAAATAGCTGTCAAATTGTCTTGCGGGCATTATAGCTCTTCGTCCTTCATCTTTTCCTTCGGTTGATGAACTCATGTCATAATTTGGATGATGATACTATTTGAGGGCTTTGTTTGCAGTGCATTGCACTAAATTCACGCGGATCTAATACCATCATTGCAGGATCTGGGATATGTCTTTGGAACCAAAAGGTCAACCGAACGGACAACCAAACCAACAACCAGAAATTACATTGGCGAAATGGAGTACCACATTCTGGGCATGGCTTATAGATTTTGTAATAGTTGTGACAGCTACCGAAATCATATTCTCAATAGTATATGCACCCCTCGCGTTCAATCAAGACAATCCCACGCTTGGAGCCGTAAAATATGCAGTGCAAAGTCTGATGTTCTTTGCATATTGGATATACCTTGAATCAAGGACTGGTCAGTCGATAGGGAAGAAGTTGCTAAGGATAATGACGACGGACTTGGCCGGAAATATAGCTGATGTCAAGGTCGTGGCAATCCAAGCTTTTGGCAAGGCGTTTTTACTGCCAATAGATGTACTCTTTGGATGGATATTTACCAACGAAATGAGGCGGAGACTGCTTAGCAGGGCAGCCAGTACAATAGTCATCAGGACATAGGAAGAGAGGGGCGTTAGCGACAATATCAAATACAGGAAAGACTGAAATCGCGCCGCCGTCCGTTCAGAACCGCAACGGCGGCATGATCCCCGTGATTCAGTAAATGCCCTCCCACAGATAGAGCACATTTCGTATTCAGGAATCGCCATCCTAGAACTAGCTAGAATCGATAGATATCTAACCATTATTCAGAATAAATAAAAGAAAGAATTAATCGCTTTCGACTCTTACCGTTTCGACTTGTTGCTTTCGAATAATCCTCGCATATAATAGTGCTCGTACGACCAATTCAAACACCTTTATCATAAAGGAAGTTATTCCGTTCTTGATTGATTCCTCGTGCTTTTGCCGCTTGAATTGTTTGAATCTTTTTGCTGCAAGTGATGAATATTTCGATTGCACAGACCAATAGATCTTTCTAGATTTTATATTTCTTGTGTAATCCTGGTCTATTGCTAGCGAAACAGACCAGAGTATTCGTGGTTTGACGAGTGTCTCATTACCCATGGACGAGTCGTAGAGGCAAATGACTGTTGTGTTTAATAATGCGTGTTGACAACCCATTTCCAAAATGTCGCAAGAGGTAGATAGCATTCTTACATTCATCAGGGACAATCAATGGGCTATTAGCATAGCCGGAACTTCGATATCCTTCCTTGCCGGCTGGTATGTCGCAAAGCACAGGGTCGATAGTGAGGCTATCAAAGAACACTTTCGAGATTTGAAAGCACACGTTATTGAGCCCCTTTTGATGTATCTCAAGGAGGACGATCTGGCAGTCCCTTCTATTGAGGAAGTCAAAAAGAATAGCCTAGAGCTTCCTTATTGGCCAAGAGGGATGGACGAAGCGATAAAGTACAAAGTGGATTCGATCCTTCTCGATGATCTCTTGATGAATCACTATCCCTTCCTGAAAAAAGAATGGGAAAACTTGCACGACGCTGCGCAAAAGGAGAAAAAAGAAAGGGAAAAGCTTGATACCATGATAATAGAGCGTCTGAGGTCAGATTGCGAAAGTCGTGGAATCAAGTACCAACTACATGGAACTTCTAAAGAACCAGACGTTCTGGATCTAAGCTTGCTGGTCTCATCTTTGCGAAAGTCGTTGCAGCAAAAGAGGTATAACCAGGATTTAGCAAAATTTGACTACGACCAGAAGCTGATTCTCTTTGAGGCGGGGGAAGCAGTAGGACTGTACTCGTTTGCGCAGACCAACAATTACGGCGAGGTTCTAGTCAACATAAAGACCATGTGTACTGATGTGGCTTCTGTGCCTGAGATCGTTCAATCGGCAAAGGAATACGACTTGCTAGCAACCAATTTGACCAAGCTGCGCATGAAATTCATTTCTGATTTGGGCATCATTTACCGCAGAACGAACTTGAGAGTAATAAAGCGCGCAGCCAAGATAAAATGCATATTTGTAAAAACGCGATAAGGGCATCAATTTCTTGTCCATATTAACTTTCGTTTGAAACTACTTTCATAACGGCAAGGTTCTAGCTGTGGACCTGTACGCTGATCGCGATGGAATGCAGCTTATTTCCCTTGCGTGCCAAGCATCAGTACATTGCTTGCAATATTAAATAAAGTCGCAAATGGTAGGATTTCAGTGACCAATGGAAAGAAGGGACAAAGGCGAGTCATCTTCACGAGAATAGCTGCAGGCAGCATCACCAGCTATTCCAGGGGGATCCACCCGAGTGAGGCCATCCTAATCCTGCGTGGCAGGTCAACTCGGGAGCAGGTCACGATTGATGGCCTTGCCATTCCGCCTTTTGGGTCAAGCGGACCTCACTACTCGGGCTTTTCAGACTTTTTCCTGCCTTTTGAGAGCTCGTATGTTGGCACAGCTCATTCCCACCCCAGTAAATCAAACAGGCCCTCGCTTGATGACCTCAACAGGGGATTCTATGGCACGGTTTCAATCATTATAGGATATCCAAATGAAGATGATACAATGGTAGCCTACTAAAGAGATGGCAACGCATTGAAAATAAAGGTACTCAACTCTGCCTGATTGCGTGCCCACTATGTTGACGAGTCAACTCGTATAATGCAAGGTCAAAGCATTCATTCAAACGAAGGCAAAATCGAAGTTGTTTGACGAGATCAGGTGGGCGAAAGACTTGCAAAAGAGCCGGAGAAAAAGTGAAGCCAATGACGATTTCTCTAGCCGGTAAATGAAAATGCAGGATAATGTTCTGGAATCAGATAGAAAAAAATGGGATTAGGGGAACTGGCGCTCCCGCCCAGCTTGCTCTTCTAGTTTGGCTGTTGTTCCGCTTCAGTAGGGATCTGTATGAAAGGAGTTCCCCCTTCGCCTAGGACTAGTGGAAGCTTTCCATCCCACCTCTGCGTCTTGAGCCATTCTAGGTAGTTCGGATTATTCCTAAGCTGCTCGTCGATAATCCTTATGGCCTCGGCTTCTCCCTGCGCCTCAAGGACGTTAGCCTGCCTAAGACCCTCCGCGCGGGCGATGTTTGCCTGCTGCTGGCCGACGGCCGTTGCTTCCGCCTGCTGGGCCTCTATCTCGATCCTTACAAGATCGTTCTGTGCTTGGAGTGCCCTCTGTTCTGCTTCAACCTTGGCTTCAACTGCTCTTGTAAACTGCTCGGAGAAATTGAATTCCGTGATGGAGATGGTCTCTACCACGATATTGTAGACTGCCAATCTATTTGTTATCTGTTCTTCTATTTGCTGCTTGACTATCTCCCTTTGAGTAATGAGCTCTTCAGCATTGAACCTGGCAGTTACCTGCTTTACTGATTCCTGTATTGCAGGAATAATGACCCTGTTGGAATATTCATATCCAAGTTGCTGGTATACGATCTGTGCACTATTAGGACTCACGTGATGGTTAAGAGCAACTTCTGTGGTTACATCCTGCAGGTCTTTAGATGCAGAGGCTGCATTATCTTTCGTAATCTGGGTCCTTACCTCCATTGAAACTACAGTATCCCTGAATGGTGTGACAAAGTGGATGCCTTCCGACAACGACTGTGTTGTATCGACAGCGCCGAACTGTAGCAGGACTCCCCTATTTCCGGCTTCAACTATCTTGATGCTGGCTGAAAGTACAACTACCAATACTATAATTCCTATGATGACAGGAATTACTACTCTTACCACTCTCTTTGGAACGCCACCGCCCCCAGAATAAGAACGAGGATCCTCTAAAGGCTCGCCTTCCGGAGTGGTTTTCCGGCCCGGATAAATTTTCTTGCCATAATTGCGGACTTCAACTACCCGCTTGTAGACAACATATCCAATAACGCCCACCACAAGGACAGTGACCGCGATTCCTATGATGGTTGCAGCGTCAACCATTGCGCGCCCGCTCCCAACAATCGCCTAGAATAGTTCTACGCGACATGATACTTTCATAATTCATTAGTAAACTATATGCTAAGGTGACTATTAAATTGTTGCCAAAGCATGAATGCCAGCAGGAATTGATTACATAATCGCTTAGTATGTTATTGACAAGCCCTACTGGCCGGGAATACCTGAACCATACCCCGGCTTTCGGGCCTGAATGAACTCAATAGCTGCTGATATCGAGTGATTCGACAACTTTAGTAATAAATGAGAGAGTGTCAATTCTACTTACAATAAGGTGAAAAGAATGATTTGCACCTTCTAACACCTCCATTCAAGTATCAAACATTTCCAACAGATTAGATGGTTGGCTGGCTTTCCCTCAAAATCCAGCTCTTTGCCGCATACCGAGCACACGTTCAAGCGATGTGCTTTACGACCTGCCTTTGTAGCCATTCCAATGCATCAAGGTCTGTATACAATTTCTCGATTGTTTCCATATCCCTAGCGTTTTCAATCTGCTTCGTCTTTTGCAAGACCATTAATGCTACCTTTTCAGTGTCTGCTTTTCTGATAGTTTCAATCTGTATTTCAAATGCCCGATTTGCTAGCGGCTTGTTTTGAGGGTTTATCTGCGCTTTTAGGAACGACACCCTTTCATCTATTGCTTGCACCAATGTCATAGTGTAGGCAAGCACCGGGAAGCTCGTTATATTGTAGCTAGCACCTAGGGGTGAGGGAGAGGTGTATAACCTATGCGTGCGTATTGTGTACATGTCAGAATCCATAGACGCAGAAATCGCTTACAAATGTGATCTATGTGGAGAACTCTTCAATTCACCGGCCGAAGCTCAAAGCCACAACCGAAGGGCCCACGCGGAACCTGTACCAAACGGAGAGCTCGAACCACACGTTACAGGAACGTCGACTCCGGCAGAAGATAGAGAAGAAGAAAGAGCAACGTAACAGTCGATAGCACTCTAGGGAGAGGTCTATATTCAATGATCATCCATAGTATATTGTGTTCGACGAAGATGAACAGAATGTAGAGCCTCCGCGCACCTGCACAAAGTGCGGCAGGACCACCAAGTTCGATGGACACTGTGACTGTGAACAGATATTTTGGTGATTTACTAGTATCTTGCAGCGGGCAAACACTTGTCACAGTACCGCTGAATAATCACGGCATCGTCCAGTTGAAATAGTGCTTCTGTAGTTGCTACCGCCCCACAGACTATACAAAATCCAGGTGCTTTCTTTGTGCTTGACGTCGCAGGTCTAGTCTCGAATGGTTTTTTCATAATATCGATCTCATCAACATTACGTCCTACGCCTATCTAAGGAACACGGAATTAATCTAATAGGGCAGTGTTGTACAGAGGCATGCACGATGAACCTCGTTATTAAAGGCCGGCAACATTGGTAGGGACCGGCCTCCCGCCTATGCAGACGGAAATGGTACGTTCCCTTTTATAGAGAAATATGGCGCAAAGAGCATGCACGCCGAGAAGGATCTCCTATCTGTTTGGCACCTCCCTATGCCGTCAGATGAGAAATTAGAAGCGGACCTAGAAAATCTGGCATGGCAGAGAATCTGGATGCCGGCAGCGCTGAAGGGCGACGCAGAAGCCAAACGCATGCTTGCTCAGGGCCCGCCTGCTTAGTTTTATCAGAGGTAGTTCATAAATCTAACATCTATGTGTTCGATGGTGTAGATGTCAGAACTAAGGCAGATTATAGTGTCACCGAACACTACGCCGTCTTGAATTAGGGCAACCTGGTAATTCATTCGACGATGTTATTTCTAGAATTCTAAAGGAGCTGAACTGAACTAATTTCGAGGATGCGAAAATCGGAGTTATGGAAACAAGCGAGGCGTGAGTTAGTCCCCCCTTGCCTTTTTACAAAAGATTACAGCGGAAACCTTTTACAGGATAATTCGAAAATCTGGTTGCCAAAGTTCCTGATCGTTCCATGGCCGGGCGACCTGATCCAGAACCAACCCGGCGAATGCGACGGATTTTCTACTATAACATTTATTCACAAACCTTTTACATCATACTAGCGAAATAATTATACAGCTTCATGATCTGACGTTGGCCGGGCCGTCTGATTCCGAACCCCCCGGTCAACGCCAATGATTTCTGAGTTTGTTAGTGGCAAACAATTAGGGTATTGTCATCGACATGCAGGGCTTCGATCGCTTTATGGCAAAGATTCTACGTCCCAATCAGATACCAAGAAACCGCGCCCCACAACGAAAAGAAAATTGTGAATTTCGTAGATGTCGGTACTACCCTCATACAGGAGTTTTTAAATGATTATGCCGTCATTGATCGAGATGTGTCATGCGCGGAGGTAGGGAATGTGTTTAGATATTTTAGGAAAGGAGTGGACAAACAAGTAACTGCCTATTGCGATGCATGCTACGAAACAGGGAAACACGAAGTTCAATTCAGCAAGAATCACGTAACGCTAGATTGTGTGAGCTGCAACAATCAGCGATATTATCAGCGGAACCACAATGCACCTATTAATTTTACGCCGTGGGGACAAAAAACACAGAATGGTGATTACGGGCTTAATTACTAATGTTGAAAGTGGGTCCTTGAATCAAACAGCCTTGTAGTACTTTACAAATTCGCCTTTTTCAAGTATCTCTTTTGATATGATTTGCCGTGCCCCTTCAAGAGAAAGCAAGATGCCTACTATCTTTACTGTGTCACCAATGGGCATGTCAGTACCCCCATAAACGCTGGTCTCAAGCTCGCTCTGGCTGAATGCCTGGTCACGGTGGGCTTGAAGGAAATCTAGAATTCTACGTCTGGTCGACGGCTTTGAATGGCCTTTGGCCGCCTCAAAAGCATCAGCGCTGATTGGCAATATCCTAAGGCTGCAAGCCCCGGTATTAAACTACGCTTCGGCCGGAAGTACTGCTCGCATTATCTAGTGTTTCCTTAAGATGTGAAAAACTAGCTCCATCTTGTCGTGGTAGTTTGTTTCACACCCAGGACACTGCCACGTGCTTTGGGCTCTTTGGTTGACCTCTTGAAAAGCTATAGCAGACTGGGCCATTCTTGATAGTAGCTACCACCTGTACATACTACAACATAAACGAATTGGATGAATTTTCTAGATCTATTAAGAGGTATTTTGAAGAAAATGGTGGATGAGAAGGGGAGCGGGACCCGCTGCAAACGACTTGTCTAACCTAAACGATGCTTGCAGCAGGTTATGACTGCAATGTCGGCATTTGACTATATAATTGGGGTGATGCACTGTTGTAGAACAATCTTAGCGATGAACCTACGCTTTCGAATCATCCTGCGTAAATTTGTAATCATCATCGACAGTGTCTGCTTCCAAGTGAAAATTCATGGGCATATAGTTAAGAAGCGCGGTATTGACAACGTTATAGAGCATTCCGCTCCCAAGGCTCTCCTTCGTCGCTCTCAATATAAAGACTGTAACTTCACGATTGTCTTGAATGGCGGGCAAATACAGCTCGTATCGAGCCTTGATATTGTAGTGTCTTAGACCTTCATTGATCTCTTTTCGTGCGTCGAGCATCAATTTTTGAAAGCCTTCTTCATTCAAATCGGAGGACACAACTACATGTGTACCCAAGAGCACATATACTTTCTTGAGCTAAATGACATTCAAGGGCCTTTTCTGCACGATTGTGGAATAATAGCGATGATCATCGGAATTGCAAGGAAGGCAGAACTATTTCCATTCCTTGCGATCCATTGTTATTCTGTGCTTATGATTGTCGGATTTCGCATCTTTCTGTCCGCG